>Ga0105104_10002592_pt1 | contig 13110 bp, 8 predicted proteins | sample PPLLaktember2015_3_FD_87034 | JGI IMG/M metagenome (GOLD analysis project Ga0105104, IMG submission 87034) | Freshwater sediment microbial communities from Prairie Pothole Lake near Jamestown, North Dakota, USA - PPLs Lake P7 Core (6) Depth... | ecosystem: Environmental > Aquatic > Freshwater >...
CTGGCTGTCGGTCTTGTTTGTCGTATATGTTTATTTGGGGTATCCACTGGTTCTGACATTATTGGCGCGTGTGCGCCGGAAGCCAATGGAATATCCACCTTATTTCCCAAAAGCTACTCTTTTAATTGCGGCTCACAACGAACAGGACGTGATTGCCTCTAAACTGGAGAATGCATTAGCTCTGGATTACCCAAAGGAAAACCTGCGCATTATCGTTGCGGCGGATGGGTCGGATGACCGTACTGCCGAAATCGTGAAGAGTTTCGAACCGCGCGGCGTGGAGCTGAGCTATCAGCCGGAGAGGCGCGGCAAGATGGCCGCCATCAACCGGGCGATGTCAAAAGTGCGGAATGAAATCGTCCTGTTTTCAGATGCGAACAACCTTTATGCCAGGGAGACCCTGCGCGAGTTAATGAAACCGTTTTCTGATCCAAGGGTTGGTGCGGTTTCTGGCAGCAAGAACATTCTTGGCAGTGGGGATGGCCTTACAAAAGCCGACGGTCTATACTGGCGATATGAGTCATATATAAAGGAACAGGAAACGCGCCTCGGATCCTGTACAGGAGTCTCCGGTGAAATCCTGGCTGTTCGTTACAACCTGTATCAGTCACCGCCAGACAGGGTGATCAACGATGATTTCTTCATTGGGTTGGGAATCCTGCGGCAGGGATATCAGGTCGTCTATGCGCCAAAAGCACGTTCGTTCGAGCATAGCTCGTTGACGGAAGGGGATGAGGCAACGCGGCGTTCACGCATCGTAGCGGGACGCTATCAGGCCATGATCATGTCGATGCAATTTCTCCCATGGCGCAGCCCTATCCTCGTTTGGCAGATCATCTCTCACAAGTTTATGCGCCCATGGGTTCCCCTGGCGATGATCGTGGCGTTCGTCGCGAATCTGCTGGCATTTGTTATTCCCTCTGCCTCAGCGGCTAATGAAATTCTTTATTTGGGATGGCCGTATCGTTTGCTCATGCTATTCCTCCAATTGGCTTTCTATTTTTTGGCGTTGCTTGGCAATCTATTAAAAGGTAGAGGCGCCATAGGTAGAGCATTATACATTCCTGCTTTTTTAGTGAACAGCAATCTTTCAGCGGTCCGTGGGCTGGTTTCATTCTTTACCGGCCGACAAACCTCGCTGTGGAAGCGGGCGCGCCGTCGTGAAGAGCTTATCAGCTGAACAAGGATTGACTTTGACAATGAGTTTTACTCAATTGACTCTTTCTTCTGCAACCCATACTAACCTGGCTTCGCCTGAAATTCCTACGCGTCTGCTTGGGTTGCTGACGGGAGGCGGCGGAAAAGATCCTGCGGACCAAACCAAGTATGGATTATTTTTCCAGGCGCTTGCCCGGCATTATCAGATGGTTGGTATACACGACGTATCCTTACGCGGCCCTGACTACGTCTGGAGCGTTTTGATGAATTTTCATCCAAATAAACGGTTGTGGAAGGAGCGGCATTATAAGAATTTGTACGCTTTTACGAAACGATCACGCAACGCTGTCCGTGTTCAGAATCACCTGCGAGGGCAGGTGGATCTAACGGTTCAGCTGGGCGCCAAGTTTGACGCGCGCTGGAGCAGTACAGGGGTTCCAGGTGTAATTTATACGGATTACACTGCGTGGCTCTCGGCGAATAATGCTTATCACCTCCGTTCACCTCTTAAAGGAAAAAGGCTCGCGAAGTGGTTGGATTACGAGACGAATGCCTATCGGCGCGCCGCTCACATCTTCACCCGCAGTGAATTTGTCAGGCAGAGTATTCTTCAGCATTACGGGGTCCGTGCAGAGCGCGTGAGCGTTGTCGGCGGCGGGGTGAATTTCGATCCTTTCCCAGAACTGCCGAAACGGGATCCTGGCCAATCGCCGGCACTGCTTTTCATCGGCTCGGAGTTCAAACGAAAAGGTGGCGACCTTTTGCTGCGCGCTTTTGAGATCGCCCGTCGGCGTGTCCCGAACGCACGTCTGCGCTTGTTAACCCGAGATCCGATCCCCGCCGGTTTTTCGTTGGAGAATGTCGAGGTGTTGCCGTTTCTCTGGGACAGGGCGAGAATTTGTCAGCTCTATGCAGAAGCCGATATTTTTGTGCTTCCCTCCCGCCAGGAGACGTGGGGCGATGTTATTTTAGAGGCGGCCGCTTACGCTCTTCCATCCATCAGCGTTGCCAGAGAGGCAATGGGAGAGGTCATTCGCGATGGCGAAACTGGGTTGCTGGCGCCGCCTGAAGATGTAGATGCCTTAGCGGCAGCAATCATAACCTTGCTGGAAGATGTTGATTTACGTCTGCGGCTGGGTCGTGCTGCAAGAACTTATGTACAATCGGATTTTACCTGGGAAAAAGTGGTTGAACGTATGAACCCAGTTATCAAATTAATTATGACTAATGAGGAGGAGCGTCTCTAGACGCACATAACACCATGAAAAAACTAATTTATTCCATTTTCTCTGCTCTGGCATTGGCTGGCCTGTTCGGGGGGGCGCTGTTTTCTCCCGCTGCAGCTGCGCCCCAGGTTCATGATCTCACCTTACAGGCTGCGCCGACTGCGTTGAGTTTTGCAATGCTTGGGCGAAATGACACATTAATGCGCGGTCCTTATTCGACGACGAACCTGCGTTTTAGTTTGCCTGCCAATTGGGCATTTCAAGATGGCGGTAGCTTGAATTTGATCCTTACTGCGGGCCTGGCCACTGATGCTGCCAGCCCGGTTTCAGAGGGTCAACCTGTTGGGGCAAGCATGTCTGTGACGCTTAATAAGAAGTTGATCGCGGTTATCTCATTGGTGGTAGGCACGAATGTCGCTTATGAAATTCCGATCCAAAAGGATGCGCTCATACCGACTTTAAGTGATGGACGGCATGACCTTGAGCTGTTCCTTGATGCAAGCACAGATTGCGATACTGAAAATAGCCTTCACCAAACACTGGTTATGGTTTCCTCGGCTTCGCAATTTGTACTTCCGTATGTTGAACAAGCCCCTGTTGTGGATTTGACGAAACTGCCGCAGCCGATCTACCAACGGGACTCGGCCTTTCCGGTCAATGCAATCCTGGTTGTACCCGATCAGCCTTCAGAGCAGGAAATGCAAGCCGCGTTGATTGTGGCGGCAAGCTTCGGACGTTTGACGGGTGGGAAACTTCCATTCTCTTTATTGAGCTCGAGCCAGGTCACGCAAAAAATTCTCACGGACTCTAACCTGGTATTTCTGGGCAAAGCCTCCACTTTGTCCCGGCTTCAGGACGTGGATTTACCGGCGCCACTCCTTGATAATGCTTTCAACCCCCAGGGCATCCAGGCGGATGATGGCATTATGCAGATGGCGGTCTCGCCCTGGAATAATGGGCGATCCATTGTGGTTGTGAGCGGCAATACGGATGCTGGCGTCGTCAAGGCGGCCCAGGCGCTAAGTTATGGCAATATCCAGACTGTCTCGAATTCGAACCTGGCTGTTGTGACAGATGTTGCCCCGCCCAGTATCGCAGATGAAAATATTGATCCTGCGGCGCTGGCGCCGGCGACTCGCACGTTCAAGGACCTGGGCTATGATGTGGCGACGATTGCAGGCGCAGGGCGAAGCGATACCCTGGTGGAGTTTTATGTTACGCCAGGTTTTGTCGCCAGTGACGGTTCCTACCTTGACCTGGTATTCAACAACTCTGCCTTGCTTGATTTTGATCGCTCTGGTTTGACGGTTTTCTTGAATGAGAAGCTGATCGGTGGATTACGTCTTTCAGATGAGACCGCTGCCACTGTTACTCAGCGCCTCAATATATCCCCATCTCTTGTGTTACCCGGCACCAACCAACTGCGAATCCAGGCTGACCTGGCCGCCCACACGCAATGCTCTTTGGCAAATGCAACCGATCTCTGGGTTTCCATCCTGCCAGAGTCATCGCTACATCTGCCTTTGCAGCAGACTCCCATTGATAGCAGCAACCTGCAAAATTTGAGCGCCTACCCTTATCCGTTCGTCAATATGCCGACACTTTCCAATACGGCTTTTATTCTGTCTGAAAATGATCCGGCTTCATGGGCAGTGGCGTCACAGATCGCTTACGGATTTGGCAATCAGGCTCATGGGTCAATTCTCGACCTGGCCGTGGCCTACGATGGCGCAGTGACTGATGAGATTCGTAATAATCGTGACCTGATCGTTGTGGGGTTGCCTATGGAACTAAAACTCATTGCTGAATTAAAAGATTCACTGCCTGCACCATTCGAAGCTGGCAAAAACACTCCCGTGATTACGAATCAACAGGTCACTTATCGCTTTGCACCCGAGGCGAGTCTCGGATACCTGCAACTATTGGCTGTGCCTTGGAATCCGTCCCGTACAGTTTTGGCTGTGTTAGGCAGCACACACGCTGGCATTCAGATGGCGGGGAATACTCTGACAGATCCCGGGTTGCGTGATCGCTTAACAGGTAATTTCGCCCTCATCAATGCTGAAAACATTTCTGTTGTTGATACGCGTACCGGATTCGGTCTTGGAGGAATTGCCGCGGGTCCTGAAGTTGCCAGTCAGGCAGTTGTTCCAGAGTCCGCTCCGGCATCCACTACTCCTGCGGCCCGTCCAGGTTGGATACTGCCTGTGGTTATCCTGCTAGCCATCTCAATAGTAGGTGTGTTGGTTTTTGCGCTGATATCGGGCAGGCGGGAGTCTGCTAAAAGCTAGAGGATATTTTTTAAAAACATCATTCTCTTGCTTAATACTTGAATAAAGCAAGGAAGGGTTTCTAATCTTTGAATTATGAAACCCTTCCGTCGTTCATTCCTGGTTCCACAGGGTGTTTTGCAGTAAATTCTGATAACGTTCGAAAAGATGGATAGTTCTAATTCGTTCTTGTTCAGAGGTAGACTCCTTTATGCCGCGCGTTGCAATGCTGATACAGAAATATTATCCTCATGTAGGGGGAGCAGAGATGCAAATCCAGCGGCTGGCGCCTCGCTTGCAAGCGCGCGGTTTTGAGGTCTGCGTAGTAACACGCCATGAAAAGGGTCTTTCCCGTTTTGAGATCATAGACGGCGTGCCGGTTTACCGTTTAGCATGCCCTGGGCCAAAACCTCTGGCGGCCATGTTCTATATTTGGTCGGCGATCGGGTTGCTGTCCAGGCTGCGCCCGGATGTAATCCATGCCCATGAGATCCTTTCGCCGGCTTCGGCGGCTTTACTTGCCAAGCGTCTTTATGGCTGGCCTGTAATCGTTAAAATCCTGCGAGGTGGGATTCGAGGCGATATTTATAAGCTTAAGCGCAGCCCGCTTGGAATACAGCGCTTTCGCGTTCTTTCCCGGGGGGTGGATTCCTTTGTGGTGATCAGTCGTGAGATCGATCGGGAATTGTCTGCCTTGGGAGTGCCGTCTGAGAAACGTGCATTCATCACCAATGGAGTTGACACCGAAATTTTCGCGCCTGTGCCGGATTCGCAGAAAGAACCTCTACGCGCCAAGTTATCACTTCCGCCCGAGGGTGTGCTTGTTGTGTATCTGGGGCGATTGACAGCCGAGAAACGAGTCGATCATTTACTGCGCGTCTGGCCGGATGTTCGGGTGGCGTTTCCTCAATCGGAATTGCTCATCGTCGGGACAGGACCGGAGGAGGCCCGGCTGCGGGCGCAGAGCATGTCTATTCCGGGCGTGCAGTTTACGGGTCCGGTGAATGACGCGTTAAGTTATTTGCAGGCGGCAGATTTGTTTGTCCTTCCATCTGCCACGGAGGGTCTGTCCAATTCCCTCCTAGAGGCATTGTCTGTTGGTCTGCCCGTTTTGGCTACTTCCGTTGGAGGCACGCCGGATGTGATCTTGCACGGCGTGAATGGTTATCTCATCCCTCCTGATGATCTGATTGCGCTGAAGACGGGTTTGATGGATTTGTTGTCTGACGCGGTGTTACGCGCCCGCTTGGGAAGCAAGGGGCGTCAATGCGCGCTCGCGGACTTTTCGCTGGATTCCGTTGCCATGCGTTTAACTGCGCTTTACCATAGTCTGCTAGGGAATTGACTTAATTTCTGCGCCGTGTGTCCATGGATTGACGATGACATATCCGTTGGTAAAGTCGCGCCGCCAGGACAACCCCTGTTGATAGCGCAACCCCAGGGGCTTGCCCAGGTTTAGAAAATAATTTTCATAGAGCAATACTTCCCGGTAACTATCAGAATCTGCGTAACGAAACGATACATTCTCGTTTGCGATCAACAGATACGAAGCAAACGCAAATTGCTGGCGGTTTGCGTTTGTATCCGATTCTTCCATCTGGGATACCAGGATCAGGGTTTTTTTCTGCAATACTGCCTGATCGATTGCATTCATCTCGCTTTCCCAGGCCGTGGGAGAAAGGTAATCGTTGGACCAATCCACCGCGAAGGACTCGATCATAGCCCCATTCAAATATTGCAGGTAACGCAGCCAGACTTTCCAATCCCTAACTGAAATAATGTTTGCCAGCACAGGCTGCCCACTGGATTTAAAATAATTCTCGTGCAAGTAACTCAAGAATCCCTCGATTGCAAATTGATAACTTGTATCATCCGGATATTTTGCAGGTACATGGCCTCTATCACTTAATTTGCTCAAACTTGCCTCAAGATTATCAATAAAAATACCATCCCAGTGAAATTGTTCCTGTAAGGATTTTGCACGCTCTAACCAGAATGCCCGGTATTCTGTGTTGCCGGGATCCATGTAAAACGAGTTGCCATTCACAATGCGATCGCCATTTTGATTCAGCAAGAACCAATCCGGGTGTTGTTCACTGATTTCACAAAAGTCACCGACCTGATACGCGACTTGATTTCCCTGTGGGTCTTCAGTGCATGAGCCTGGATCCTTGATTTCTACAAACTGCAAATAGACAAAGATCGGTGATTTCACGCCCAGTGATTTTAAGACATCGCGCTGTCTTTCATCTTTATGCGTGAGAATAAAAGCATCGAAATTCTCAGCCAATATGGGGAGCAACACATCATCAGGAGGCTTGTAGAACCAAGCCAGACGGACTGCTTCATAAGGGTCTTGATCCGGGTCAATTCCAGGAGGCGTTGCCAGTGAACGGGTCGCGGCAGAGTGGGCGCGCGTAGGAATTTGTGTTTCGACGGGTCGCAATTTAACTGCCATAAAAATAACGACACAGATTGCAAGTATGCCTAGCGCCCATATTATGGAACGGGATATGCCTGTATTCATCGTACCTTTATAATTAAACTGGCTTCATGAGCTTACATAAAGCCAGTTCGCTTAGCAAAATCTGGATCAGCTTGAAACGGGCCTTATTACGACCGGACAATTTGCGGGTTATCCATGTTGAAAACTTTGGCTTGGTAGGTAGCCTCCAGTTTTTTCTGCAGTTCCTGGGCTACCTGCTCAATTTCCAGGGACAGTTCAATATCCCTGCCTTTTCTCCTTGAATTGGAGTGTACTTCGGTTGTTATACCCGTTGCTGGATAAACCTGCCCCACCTGTTGATATATACTCCTGACATATTTTTCGGGGTCGACGACAAGATCTTCATAACAGCACATCATGACCCTTGGGTCTTTGTCCAGTTGCAGATCGAAAAAAATGCTGTTACGCGCGAACCAGAATAAAACTGCGGCGTCATAGGGATTCATATTCTCGGAAAAGTATTTCGATATTGTTTCCCGTACATAGTCGGAGGCTTTTTCTGATCTCCAATTATTGGGTTCGTTATGGACAATGGGCCCCAGGTCTTTGATGCCATTGTCGATTCCGAAGTGTTTGATGTTTGAGGAGGCTACATCTTTATAATTCCGAAACATCCATACGGCTCTGCTGTTATCGAAATAATCTAGTAGCTCAAGGACGTTTTGGGATTCTACAAGCGGCTTGGCAACGATCAACGGAGCCTTGACCCTGGAAAACTCCTTTTTTACCAACTCCAATGAATTGAGGCGGATCTCGCCAGTGGTGTCGTTCGAAGATAACTTGCTGAATTCCCCAAAGCATTTTGTATTTAGATCCTTATCAAAGACGTTTAGTAACATGCTGGTGCCGGATCTTTGGCAGCCTACGATAAAAAGGATACTCTGTTTGACTTTTTTTGCGATGACTGCCTGATAGATTCTCTTCTTATTCTTTTGGAATAATTTACGTGTTTTGCGTATCAATTTATTTTCCATCAGGAACTTTCCCTTTTACTTATAACGGACGCTGAAGTCTTTTCTCGGGCCGCATTTTCCAGAATTTGAAACGCATGGGATGTCAACCGCTGCATATATAGTTGATCGACCGGCTGTTCATTCTCCAGTTGCTCTGCCATTCTTAACAGTGCCCCTCGCACTCCGCTCGCATGGTGCGCCCAAATCGAATCAGCAGATATACGTTCAAGACGTTCTAAAAGTAAGGATGTTACATAAGTATTTTTCATACTGCCCTAGCTTCAAAGAGTCCAGGAGGCAAGGAAACAACAAATAAGTGCATACAAAGTTTAGACTTTCAGCTTGCGAATAAGCGCATCAATGGCTATTAGGTCTCCTGACTGGTTCCAGGTATGGGTTGCAAGAATATTTCTGCCGACCGGTGGCTTGAGTACAGTCTCACGGATTTCTGCGTAGTTCGATTCAGTCAATACAGAAATGCGATTGAAATTTATGGCATATCCATAGCGAACAGAGCAATCCTGTGAAGGTCGAATGATTTTCCCGTTGTGCAAAAAGACTCTTCCCGCTGGGCGAGCCGATCGAATATCCTTCACAATTGGATTGCACGGATGCGGAGTCCACTGGTCAGACAGGGGATGGTCGGCCGAAAATAAATATAGGGTATCCCAACTATATTTCCCTTCTCTGATATTGGTAAAAAGCCACCATCTCCCATATGCTTCCAGCAAAGTAGTATCTACAGCTTTTATGTCAGCTATTAATGTTTTGACAAACTCCCATTGATCTGGGAAGTGCGTGCAACGATATAGCTCGACGGCGCGATTCTGCTCGGTCTCTGGGATCATGTAGATTTGTTCTTGATATTCAAAGATAAATGGGTAAGAAAGATGATAGGGTCGTTCCAATACAATGCAATTATTAGTCGGGTTCATCTGTTTATCGAGAGTGAGGCAGCCAATACGGCCTCGGCGTGTCGAATACAGTTGTTCTTCATAAAAAATGAAATAATTCCCTGCATGTATCCATATAAATGGATCAGCCCAGATACGGTCGGAAGGCGGCATAAGCGGAGTGAAATTATTCCATGACGGTGGTTCGTTTTTTGTTTCTTTTGAAATCAGGAGAATCCATTGCTCAAAAAAGAAATAGGACAAAATCTTTTCCCCCATACGCTTCAAAAGATGTGGTTTTCTTAGTTGCGATAAAAAATCCTTTTTCATTGGTTGATGGCCTTCCTCCTCTCGCTGCCTGTTTAAAAATCAAAGTGCCCCCGGCGCGGGTCGAACGCGCAACCACCAGATTCGAAGTCTGTTACTCTATCCATTGAGCTACGGGGGCAATTTACTCTATATTCTGCTGGGTTTTCGAGGGAGATTTTACCAGAGTCTTATGGTTTTGACTGGGGGCTTAATTATGGCATTCAGGGGAAATATTAAGGAGTATCCCATGAAACCTAAGACTAAGGAATCAGCATCTAAACAGAGGGCTTTTTTATTAAACTTCCTCCTAAGCCTATAAAAAGGTCTATAACCTTTTCTAGCTCTCATTAGCTGCTTCGTTTAATGCATATTCGATTGCCTGCTCCATCGTCATGGAACGGCCCTCCGCCCAGAACGAAACAAAGGTTTTTTCATCCATGCCCGCGCGTAGGTTGGCGACTTCATTGGCGTATTCTATGCGTTCCTGCGGTGTCATAGGTGAATTGCTGGCTTCGCGCAAAGCCTCTGCTGCGCTCATCAGTTTGACTGCCCGTTCCCCTTGTTCCTGTGCTTTCGCGATAAATGCAAAACATTCCAGTTGATGTGCAACCGCGCCCCGATGACCTATCTTCTGCCAGTCCGGGAGGGTTTCACGATAAAGAGCGAGCGCTTCCTCAAAATTGCCGATCTGCCGCGCTATATGTGCCATCGCGCTCTGATGCCCGGTGACACTGAGCTGATCTCCCATTTCCCTGTGGAGATCGAGCATAAGGTCTGCATGTTTTCGAGCCTCATGAAGATCACCCCGATAGAATGCCAGCCTGGCCAATATTCCCTCGGTTCGTACTAATGCATCAGGGTTTACTGATCCTTGAGACAAGTCCAGACTTTCTTTCAGGTATGACTCTAGTTGCTCTGCAGCCTTTTGTCCATGAATCTCCATGGTTATATATGCCAGCGATTGCAAAACCGATGCGAGGTCCTCTTTGTAGCCTAGTTTCCGGCAGATCGTTTCGCTTTCGTGCAGGGAGTCGAACGCCAGCGTTGCGTCACCCAAAAATGCGGATGACAAGCCCAGAAAATTGAGGGCGCGCGCCAGCATTAATGTGTTGACTAGTTGCCGTGCGAGGGCAACGGCCTGTTTGGCCGCGGTCTGCCCTCTGTGATGGTCTCCACGATTGATGGATAACATTGCCAGAGCCGAGTATGCCCGAACAAGCGTTTGATCAAGGCTGTGGCGATCCAGTGACAAGGCTTGTGCGCGAGATATGGCGGCCTCACACCCGTTGCACCCTTCTGTAATATAGCTGCGCGACAACCAAAAATATTGTAACGAGCAGACCATTTGCAGCGCGGACTCGGGGTCGCTTTCCAACGCCCAACCTAAGGCAGACCTTAGGTTATCGTGTTCGATTTCAAGCCGATTGAGCCATAGCAGCCTTTGTGCGCTGACGAGTTTTTCCTCCGTGTTTCCAGCATATTCCATGAAATAAGCTAAATGATGATTGCGTGCCTCAACTGCCTCACCTGATTCCAGTAGTTTTTCCATTGCGTATTGCCGGATCGTCTCAAGATAGCGATAACGGGATTCGCCATCCTGCTCTTCGACGTTGATCAGCGACTTGTTAACAAGCCCTGATAAGCCATCCATCGCTTCCATCTCACCGAGGGTTGATTCCGCGGCTTCAAAGCTCCAGCCACCTGAGAAGACCGCCAGACGGCGCAAGGTGCGCTGCTCTGTCTCGTTGAGAGTTTGATAACTCCAGTCAATCAACGCACGAAGGGTTTGCTGGCGCGGCAAGGCAGTGCGGCTCCCGCTTGTGAGCAGCTTGAAGCGGTCGTCGAGTCGCACCGCGATTTGTTCAGGTGTGAACAGCTTGACACGCGCCGCGGCCAACTCTATCGCCAGAGGGATTCCGTCCAGTCGCTCACAGATTTGGGCCACGAAAGAAGCGTTGTCTGTTGTGAGAGTAAATTGTGGGTTGGCTTTTATCGACCGCTCGACGAAAAGTCGCGTAGCTTCGTAATCCATCAGACTTCCGAAGTCTTGTGGCAAAGAGAGCGATGGCACGTGATAAACCGTTTCTCCGCTGATTCCCAATGCTTCACGGCTCGAGGCGATGATTTTTAGATCTGGGCAGGCATGCAACAGTTGCTCGGAGAGTTGTGCACAGGCCTCGATGAGATGCTCACAGTTATCAAGGACGAGGAGCAATTCTTTGCCGCGCAAATAATCCGTGACAGTGTCAATAAGTGGGATACCTTGTATTTCACGCAAGTTGAAGGTGGCTGCAATCGTCGAGATAATATATGTTGGGTCAGCCAGGGGCGCAAGCTCTATCAGCCAGACCCCATCTTTGAATTTGGAAAATTGCACAGCCGCGACCTGAAGAGAAAGCCTTGTTTTGCCTGTCCCGCCCGGGCCAATGAAAGTCATAAGGCGCGTGGATGATAATAATTTCTCGGCTTCGGTTAATTCGCGCTCTCGACCGATGAACGATGTAAGTTGCGCTGGAAGATTATGATTTGACGTTTCAAGTGTTGTTAGCGGTGGAAAATTAGAAGGAAGATCGGCAGCGACAACCTGATAAAGATGTTTGGGTTTGGCTATATCCTTCAGGCGACGTTCCCCCATGTCGCGCAGTTCTGTTTTGTCGTCGTGTTTATCTTTTAGCAAATCATATGTGGTTTGCGAAAGCAGAATTTGCCCGCCGTGTCCCACTGACATGACCCGCTGCGTTAATGCGAGCGTTGCATATCCTTCATAAAATGCGCCATGAGAATCTTCCTTCAATTGTGCTGCACCCGTGTTGATGCCCATCCGTACTTTAATGGGTGCAGGTGACCAGACTTCATGCTGTAGCAATCGTTGCGCTTCCAACGCGGCCTGTAGCGCATCGCTGGCAGAGTGGAAGGCCGCCGCGAAGGAATCGCCTACGACTTGAAAGACAAATCCGTTATGAGCTTGAATGGACTGGTTCAGAATTTCATGGTGCCGCGCAAGCAGAGCAGGCATGGCATCGGGGTATTGTTGTGCAAGTTTCGTACTGCCTTCAACATCGGTAAAAAGAAAAGTAACTGTACCTGTAGGAATAGCTATGGCGACTCCCAAGTGAACGATTTATTATGACATAAATCTCTATCTGATGAAATATCTCCGGAAATTGGCTGCAGGTCTCCAACAGGGATCAAAAGACCGGGAGCGCACCTTGTTCCCAATCTTTGCAATAGAAACATTCAACGGAAACAGACAGGAGCCCTGGTCCGAGATGATTTGAAACCGCGGCGTTAGTAAGGCGGCTACATCGAACTTTTGGGCGGCTTTCATGGGGGTAAGATGAGGTCTATTGCAATCAGATCAGGCGAGTAACGAAATCGCAGAAACGCTCTATTTCTTCTGCGCTATTGTAGTAATGAACCGACGCACGGACTAGGCCGGCAAGCCCACGTCCGTCCATGTCGAGCCGAGTACTGTCCGCCATAGAGGCGTGAACATTTATCTTCTGCTCAGCAAGTTTACGACGGATTTCTCGTGGGTCCCATCCGGCAATCGCAAACGTAACGATGCCGCATTTCTGAACGCCCAGATCATGTACTTGCACACGTGGGATATGACTCAAACGAGTCCGCAGGCTACTGGCGAGGCTTGAGATACGCGTCCAAATGTCCTCCAAACCCCAGGCGAGGGCGTAATCGATGGCCACACCGAGCCCTGGCTTGCCCGCGTAATTTGTTTCCCAGTTCTCAAAGCGGCGGGCATCGGCACGAATTTCATATCTGTCTTTCGTCACCCAG
>Ga0105104_10002593_pt1 | contig 13109 bp, 14 predicted proteins | sample PPLLaktember2015_3_FD_87034 | JGI IMG/M metagenome (GOLD analysis project Ga0105104, IMG submission 87034) | Freshwater sediment microbial communities from Prairie Pothole Lake near Jamestown, North Dakota, USA - PPLs Lake P7 Core (6) Depth... | ecosystem: Environmental > Aquatic > Freshwater >...
CGTCGCGTCACAGATATAGCATGGCCTTCTGCACTTGGCAACTGGCCTGGCGCTTGGGTTGCAGGCCCACTCTCGCTGTGTTACAGTGGGGTGGGCATGGAACGACTTTCGCCTGTACTATATACAGAGCGGACCATTTGACCGGACAGAAGCGCGAGCGCGATTCTGTCCGGATCCCAAGGAGGGGTCAAGGAAAGGAGCAGCGGTGCTGTCCAGACCACACGGGGGGCGCTTGATTCAGCGCACATCCCAGAGCCCCGAGCGGGACCGCTTATTGGATGAGGTGAAGCGGTTGCCACGGCTTGACATCAGCTCCGAGATCGCCAGCGACGTCTGGAACCTGGGCACCGGCGCCTTCAGCCCGCTAGAGGGATTCATGGGGTCAGAAGATTTCCGCGCCACGCTCTATGAGCAGTGCTTATCGATCGACGTACCCTGGACGATTCCCATCGTCCTCGACGTATCAGCACAGCAAGTCAATCGCATCGGGAAAGATGCTGGCCTCTGGTATGCTGGGCAGCCATTGGCGTTATTGTCAGAGGTCAGCCCTTATCGCTACGATCGCCAGGCATACGCCAAACAGGTATTTGGCACGGAAGATCGCAAACATCCCGGCGTCGCTCATGTGTTCGACCTGGGTGACGTACTCCTGGGGGGAACGATTACGGTTCTGGGTGAGGTCGAGACCCCCTTTGCCAGTTATCGTCTCACACCACGAGAAACGCGCGCGCTGTTCACAGCTAAAGGCTGGCGCACGGTGGTGGGCTTTCAGACGCGGAACGTCCCTCATCTGGGACATGAGGACATGAATACGTGCAGAAGACGGCGCTCACGTTCGTGGATGGCATTTTTCTGAACTCGGTGATCGGGCACAAGAAGGCGGGAGACTTTAGAGACGAGGTCATTCTGGGGACGTACGAAGCTCTGGTGTGTCATTACTATCCGCTGGAGCGCACGGTGCTGGTCACCTTGCACACTGAGATGCGGTATGCGGGACCGGGGGAAGCCATCTCCCATGCCATCGTACGTAAGAATTTTGGCTGTATGCACTTCATCGTCGGCAGGGATCACGCCGGCGTCGGCCAGTATTACACCCCCCTATGCGGCGCAGGAGATTTTCGAGGAGTTCCCCGACCTCGGCATCGTGCCGCTGTACTTCACCGCCTTAGAACAGATCATGCATTTGTAGAGTGATGCGACGAGGAAACTTCATCAGACGCCGAGCACCTGGCGCACAGTGCGAATAACCCGGTCGACGTCGCGCTCGTGCATCGCAGGATAGAGTGGCAACGACAGCACTTGGTCTGAAGCCCGTTCTGCAACCGGGAAATCACCCTCTTGAAAGCCGTACTTCTCACGATAAAACTTCTGCACTGTCAACGAGCGGAAGTGCACGCCCACGCCGATCCCAGCCGCGGCAATGCGATTGAGCAATTCATCCCGTGAAACACCGAGCCGTGCGCGGTCGGCCATTACGACATAGAGATGATAGGCAGAGCGGCGATTAGGCTTCACCTGGATTGGCTGCAGTCCTTCGATATTCGCAAAGCCCTGGTTATAGAGATCGGTGTAGGCCTGCCGGCGTTGTTGCCACTCGTCGATATGCGAAAGCTGCGGCAGGGCCAAGGCTGCCTGCAAGTCGAACATATTGTATTTGTAGCCGGGAAATAATACCTCATAGTGCTGGTAGCCAGCCACCTGATAGCGTTTCCAGGCATCTCGACTAATGCCGTGCAAGCGAAGAACCGCCACCTGTTCCATTAACTGGGGGGCATTGGTGGTCAGCATACCCCCTTCCCCCGCTGTGATGTTCTTCGTGGCGTAAAAGCTGAAGCAACTCGCCCATGGCCCCTGAAATCCCAGGCCATAGTCACTACCGACTTTACACCCTTGAAACTCAGCCCCCAACGCGTGAGCTGAATCCTCGATCACCGCCAGCCCGTATTGAGAGGCGAGGGCAAAGATCATGTCCATATCACACGGTTGGCCGGCGAAATGCACTGGCAGGATTGCCTTGACCCTGTCGGCATCGATACCCTTACGCTCTGGAGCCGCGAGGAATTTCTCAAGCGCGGCGACGTCAAGCAACAACGTATCAGGCTCCACGTCGATAAACACCGGTCGCGCCCCGCAGTGCTCAATGACGTTGGCCGTCGCTGGGAAGGTGATCGGCGAGGTGATCACGGCGTCCCCTAGTCCAATCCCCATGGCAACCAATGCCAGATGCATGGCCGCGGTGCAGGAATTGACCCCGACCGCAAACTGCGAGCCCACATAGCGGGCAATAGCGGCCTCAAACTCCAGCGTTTTGGGGCCTGTCGTCAGCCAGCCGGACTCAACGGCTTCGACGAGTTGGGTGATCTCCTCACGCGCGATCAGCGGCTTGTAGAAGGGGAGGGGGGTTTCAGCGCTCATATCGATCCTTACACGCCATATTGCAGGTTGTTCCGTCCGACGCTAGGCCATCATTCTGGAGAAGAGGCCGCACTATGTCAATAGAATTTCCCACGACCCTGGCAATCCGCCTCTCTTGGGAGAACGGTTTCGCCCGTCCGCCCTCATACCACACTGGCGGCTCAGGGATGATGGATGTTAGCGCTAGTGCGACGGGAAATACTCTCCAAGGTGGCGAGCACTGCCTTCGGCGGAACAATCGCCGCTTTCCTCGTACCCTAGCCCCACATTCGACTGGTATGAGCAGCTACGAGTTGCGTAACACTGTGAAAGATAGCCCTAGCCGCGTGTATGCTTGACAAGGCAGTTAGGCTTGTGATACATCCCTAGGCCTTTCTGGCAGGGGGTGCTCTGTGGACTGTAAACTTGAGCTATCAGTAGTTATGCCAGTGTTCAATGAGGCGGATAACTTAATAGAGCTCTATGCTCAGCTCACCAAAGCATTGCAGGGGTTCCGCTATGAACTGCTCTTCGTCGACGATGGGAGTGTCGATGAAAGCTACGAGATCCTGGCCAACCTGCACGCCAGCGACCACCGGGTCAAGGTGATGCGGTTGGCAGGGAACTATGGCCAGCATGCCGCACTTTCGGCCGGCATCGAGTGTGCGAAAGGGCAGGTGATCGTGAGCCTGGATGCTGACCTTCAATGCGCTCCCGATGATATTCCCAAGCTCCTCGCCAAGATCGACGAGGGGTATGATGTTGTGAGTGGCTGGCGCTATGGCCGAAAGGATCCTCTCCTCAGGCGGCTGCCCTCTTATATCGTCAACAAGACCATCGGCATGGTCACCGGGGTCCGCCTCCATGATTACGGCTGCCCCTTGAAAGCCATTACCGCAGAGGTAGCCAGAGAACTCAAGTATTACGGTGAGATGCGACGATTTCTTGGTGCCTTGGTCGTGCAGGTGGGCAGGTCGGTGGTCGAGGTCCCGGTGAATCACCGTTTCAGAATGGCGGGGAAATCGAGGTACTCTCTGCTACGATTGATCGGCCACTATCTCGATTTTATCGTGAGCTTTTCCACCCGGCCGTTCCAGATCATTGGAGTAGTTGGCGGCCTACTCACCCTCCTGGGGTTCGTCGGCGGGGTACTGTATTTTCCTCTGCGCTTCCTCGCTGGTCTCCCCTTGGGCGGGAGATATCAGATCGTGGTCTTCCTGGCGGTCTGCTTTGGTCTCCAGTTCGCCATCCTGGGCCTTCTGGGCGAATTTACGACGCGTATCTACCGCCTCGTGCAAAACAGGCCCTTCTTCGTTGTTCAGGAGATCCTGGAATAAGATCGATGGAACTTGAAGCCTTACCTGTCTTCGATGCTCAAGGGCTAGAACCTCTGGTCTCCGACTATCTCTACAACGACTACCGGCATTACCGCGCGATCTCCAAGGAGGTCCAGCTCCGCATCCTCATCTCTGAGATCGAGCGGGCGGCAGAGCAGGGGCAGCTTTTGGCCCTGTGGGGAGGGGATCAAATTGTCGGGTTGGTGACCTTAAGCCACCTCCCTTGGGACAGCAGCATCTTCGGCCTGCCGATGGCCAAGATCGGACACCTCATCGTCGCGTCGGCGCAGGGGTCCAGGTCTCAGATCTTCGACCGTCTCCTCGATGGGCTGATCGAATCGGCCCGTACCGAAGGGATCAGGCATCTCTCCACCCGTGTGGACTGTGCCGATACCGAGGCGATCCAATGCCTGGAGCGCCGGGGCTTCCGGCTGATGGAGTGCTTGATCACCTACGTGTTTCGGCCGAAGCGGGATATCCTCCCGCCTATTAAGACCTTATACCACGTGCGGCCTTATACGCCCGCAGACCGTGAGGCCATCCTGGCCATCTCTGAACGGATGTATGCGCACCACCAAAGCCGCTTCTCCGTTGACCCAGGCCTGCCGCCCGCCGGTATGGGGAGGTTCTACATTGAGTGGACGAAGAACGCCTGCTCCGGCGAGATGGCGGACCACATCCTCGTCGCCGAAAGGAAGGGACGCCCGATCGGTTTCTTGGCGTATAAAGTGAACGGCCTTGTGTTGGAGCGCACTGGGATTCGCATCGCCGGTCAAGGCCTCAGCGCCTCCCTGCCGGAAGGGACTGGAGCGTATATCGGGCTTCTCAAAGCAGCCCTTGAACTGGGGCGAGGGGAGTACGATTTCATGGAGGCTGACGCACCGCTGCATCATTTCTTAGTCATCAAAACCTGGCAGCGTATAGGCTTTCAATTGGTCCGTGGGAAGTACGCTTTTCATCGAGAGCTCATGTGAGGAGAGAGGTTACCTCCCTGCAATCGCTTTGAGGAGTCTCTACCGGTGAGAATCTTAGTAACAGGGGGTGCAGGATTCATCGGCAGCCATTTCGTGAAGCATCTCTTATTGACATATCCGTCCTACACCGTCACTGTGCTCGACGCCCTCACCTATGCCGGGAACCTGGATAACTTTGCACCGGAGCTGAGGGAAAACCCGCACTTCTGTTTTTACCATGGCAATATCAGGAACAGCGCTCTGGTCGAGGAGCTGGTGGCCCAAGTAGACGTCGTCGTCCATCTGGCTGCCGAGACGCATGTGCCGCGTTCGATCTACGACACCACGACCTTTTTCGAAACCGACGTCTTGGGTACCCAAGTCGTCGTCGCCGCTGCTTTGAAGCACCCCGTCGAACGGTTCCTCCACATCTCCAGCTCGGAGGTGTATGGCACGGCTATCGTTCCACCCATGACCGAGGATCATCCCCTGAACCCGACCACACCCTATGCCGCCGCGAAAGCGGGAGCCGACCGCCTGGTGTTCTCCTACTATACGACCTTTGGCCTGCCCTGTGTCATCCTCCGTCCCTTCAATACCTACGGTCCGCACCAGCATCTCGAGAAAGTCATCCCGCGCTTCATCACCAGCGCACTGCTGAGTGAACCTTTGATCATCCATGGTGATGGAGGAAACTCTCGTGACTGGCTGTATGTTGGGGACCTGTGCCAAGCCTTGGATCGTACCTTGCACGCTAACCTGGAACAGATCAAAGGTGAAGCCATCAACCTTGGCACTGGAGTAGACACGTCAATCAAATGTGTCGCTGAGCAGATCGTGGACAAACTAGGCAAATCCCATGGCCTCATGTCGTTCATGGAAGATCGGCCGGGGCAGGTGCATAGGCACGTCGCTTCCACGGAGAAGGCCTTGAGCCTGCTCAACTGGAAGGCGGAGATCGACTTTGACACTGGGATCGAGCGGACCATCCGTTGGTATGCCGACCATCCCTGGTGGTGGGAAAAGCTCCGATGGATGAGATCGGTCGCGATCACCGTGCCAGGCGGCCGACGGATTATCTATTAAGGGATGCTAGGTCCCCATAGCTTTCGAGGTCGATAGTGAATCTTGCGCCGATCGGGTACGTACGGTGTCCAGCCTGTAGTGGTGAGGTCGCCCCGGCGCCCTGCGCCCTATGCTGCATACAATGCCGCCGCTCTTTTCCTGTCGACAATGGCATCCCAGTGCTTCTCGATCAGGACACCGCTGTGATGTGGGCAAACATCGCTGCCCTCGATGCGGAGATGGCTTGGTACCCCCTCATGCTCACGGCTATTGCATTGCTGGCACGTGTCTGGCTCCCCGCGGAACGGCGGCGACTGATCAGCTGTATCGGGCTCTGCCCCGGAGGCATGGTGTTAGATCACTGCACTGGCCCGGGGAAGGAACCTCCCCGCGATTGCCTCAGCTATCGGATCGTCTGGCAAGCTGGTGGCCATGGACCTATCGCGGGCAATGGTGCAGGAGACGCGGAGGTTCGCCCGCCGCAAAAACATGACGGTCGATATCCATCAAGCTGATGCCCTCAATCTACCCTATGCGGATGCCTGCTTTGATGCCGTTGTCCACTACGGGGCGATTAATCGATTCGAGGACCGTCAGCGCCAGGTAATTGACGAGATGGTGCGCGTGACGAAGTCGGGCGGGACGATCGCCATTCTCGACGAGGGCATCGAGCCGGGGAAGGAAACGACCTGGTGGGCCAAGCTGCTCATCCGCAGAAATGGGCTATTTGCCTCGCACCCGCCCCTTGAGCTGCTTCCTAAGGGGGTGGAGCCTCATGTTGAATGGGTGTTACGTGGGCTCTTTTTCCAGATTGTCTTTCGGAAGCCATCGAACTGAAAGGGGAGAAGGCTGATCAGGCCTCCGGTGCCGAAAAACGGTGTCGCTCTTCATCAACGGCGTTCACAAGGTCCCATAGTCGCGAGAATGTTTGCGGGGCGATCGCGCGAGCCCGTACCAACAGGCGGGTCCAGCCATGAGTGTACACGAGGAACTGCTCGCGTTCGATGCCGCGGATGATCCGCTGAGCCGCCACCTCCACTGTTATCTGGCGGCCTGGGAGGTGTCCTACCAGCCACCCCTATGGACGGGCAAGGCGGCGATTCGTTGGCGTCGCGCGAGGGGTGTGCAGCTCGGCAAGCCGCGGAGGCGGTCTCTTGAGGAGGTCCGTCTGAACCCACATAGGGCAGACTACCGACACGCCGACCCCTTTAGCGCGGAAGGCAGCGCAAAACCCCTCGGAGAAGCCCACCACGGCGAACTTGGAGGTCGAATAGGGAATCCACAGAGCTGGGGCCACCAAGCCGGCAGCCGAGGCAATATTTACGATGTAGCCACTGCCGCGCTCGAGCATGTGCGGCAGCACCGCCCGCACCAGTCGTATCACACCCCACAGGTTCATGCTCAGGGCGCGCTCCCAGTCTTGGTCGGAGAGCAGCCTGAGGTCTCCTCCGAGCGTGATTCCGGCGTTGTTAATCAGGATGTCGACCTTGTGGTGGGCTTCTCCGAGGGGCTTTGCGCTGCCTTCCGCGCTAAATCAGAGCGACCTGACTACACTTGCGACGATGGCCCAGTCTCCGGCTCTTGGCCTGCGTGTATCCCCTCCCCTTGTGGAAGGACATCTCCCCTGTCTTCCCGCGAGCCATGACGCGAGGACTGACATTCTCACCAGGAGGCCTCATGCCACAGGATCGGCTCTCTTGCATGCCTACGCTGATCGTTATACCGACATATAATGAGCGGGAGACCATTGTCGATCTTGCGGCCGCCATCACCGCGATGAATGAGGAGTTCATCGTGCTGGTTGTTGACGATAACTCGCCAGACGGGACTGGAACCCTCATCCACGCGCTTGGACAGCAGAACCCCAGAGTCCGCTTGCTCTCTCGGGCATCGAAGCAGGGGTTGGGCAGTGCATATATCGCTGGGTTCCGCTTTGCCCTACGAAACGGCTTCTCCCAGGTCGTGACGATGGATGCAGATTTTTCGCATGACCCTGCCGTGCTGGAGCCACTCGTCAAAGCCGGGCTTGGATGGGGGAATGTCGTAATCGGCTCACGATACGTCGAGGGCGGGCACAGCACACACTGGTCCTGGTTCCGTCGGCAGTTGAGCTAAACAGCCAACCAGCTTGCCCGGCATGTTCTCGGTCAGGGCATTCGCGACTGGACCTCCGGTTATCGCTGTTATCGCCGGCAGGTGATCGAGAAGCTGCCCTTCGAGGATATTCGTGCGAACGGATACTCCTTTCTTGTGGAAGTGCTGGCCGCTTGTGTGAGCCTCGGCTGCCGAGTGACCGAGGTCCCCATCACATTCTTGGACCGGAGGGTCGGCCAAAGTAAGCTCTCGCGCCAGGAAATCTATAAGGGGATGCTCACGCCTCTTCGCCTGGGCATGAAGAAATTCTTTGGCCGGAACGACCATAGGCAATAGGCTGATTGTCAAATCATCAGGTGTGTGATGTGCCAGGTATCCTCTGCGGTGGCCGCTCTTAAAAGGGGTTTTGGAGATTATCTCCTGCTAGCGGCCATCCTTATGCTTGGGGCATGGGTGCGCCTCTCAGCCCTGGATCTAGGGTGGTTTCTTGAGGATCAGGTCAGAGATGGAATGGCAGCCCTTGGCATCCTCAACGGCCGGGACTTTCCGCTCGTAGGCCCGGTGGTGCAAGCCAGGCTCAATCTCTTCGGCCCCTTGTATTTCTATCTGCTGGCGATTCCCTACGGGGTGAGCACCAACCCGGTGGTCGGCATCGCCTTCTTAAACATGCTCAACCTATGCTCCATTTATCTGACGTACCGGCTGGGGAACTCGATGTTCGGACCGCCCGTCGGGCTGATCGCCTCGGCGCTCTACGCAGTCTTCCCAATGGCTGTCCTCAGTGGGAAGGGGCTCTGGAACCCAGGGTTCATCCCCTTTTTCTCCACCCTCTTTCTCTGGACACTCTGGCGCCTGCTCGTGGGGCGCCGACCATGGACCCTGGCCCTTGTGCTCGTGCTACTCGGCGTGCTGCTGCAGATACATTTAAGTGGAGCCATTTTCGTCCTGCTCCTGCCCATTGCCTTCCTCCTCTACCGTCCTCCGCTGCGGGTTCAGCCCTTGCTGGCAGGGCTCCTGGGCGTGGCATTTCTCTTCGCCCCATATGTCCTCTTCGAGATCCAGCAGGGCTTTCCTGATGCACGCAAGCTCTTGACATGGGCAGCGGATCCCCCAGACGTATCATTCTGGGCCATCCTAGGCCGTGGGTTCTGGCGGCCTTTTCTGCTCCCAGAACGGCTGGCATTGGCTCTTCCCGAAGGGGGCTCTCCAGTAATCTTCCAGGTGGTCCAGCGGGTCGAGCTGAGCCTCGTGGTGGTCGGCCTTCTGGCGCTCGTTATCCGCGTGATCACGGCTGAGGACCGGCGCCCCTACCTCCTCCTGGCTCTCTGGTATGCCTTCCCCCTTGTGATCGTGCCACTCAGCCGGGTCGGGGCCTTGTGGTACTATTTCGATATCCTCTATCCCGCGCCTTTCCTGGCGGTCGGGCTATTGACCCAGATCCCCCTGAATCGCTGCCCAACGGGGTATTTCATTGGGTGGGATCGGCGGTGGTCCTGGCTTGCCCTGTCCGGAGTTATCGGCGGACTTATGGTTGTGCAGGTGTACTTCCTGTCGAGCTTTCAGCAGGCAGTGAGCCGGTTGGGTGTTTTCCCTATCCCGCCCGAAGTTATCCTTCAATACCCCAACCCTCAGTGGAGCATGGCGACATCTTGGCTGAACATGCCACTCCGCTTTAAAATGGCTTTGCGGATGCGTCTTCTGCGTGAGTTCGGCGCGGATCATCCCTTCCTCGAACGGACGGCCCATGGGAGTATGTATACGCTCTTTCGGGAGGATAAGGGGTTCCTCATGTCGCATAGGTCTCGATCCAAGCTGTCGAAGCCGGCCGATGCGACTCTCCACTACTTGCTGCTTCGCGATGACTTTCGAGACAGCGTTGAGCCGGGACGAGCGATGGTCGTCGAGCCTTACAGGATCGTGGCGTATCACCCGATGATTCAGTACGAATCCTGGAGGTGGAGCGCAAGTCCCGAAGCACGGTGGTGGGAGACGGGATTCGACGATGCGACATGGTCCCAGGTGACCCTGCCCGCGCGATCGGTTGCCGATCCATCCATACATGGCGGTATCCTCTATACACAATGGCCGTCATCGAGTGTCGCCTTCAGGGGCTGGATCGACGTCCCAACGCTCGGCCAGTCGGTGTCGCTCGTGCTCAACATCCGGGAGCCCTACTCATCTGCTCACACAGTCGAAGCCCTACATCTGAACGGTCAGGCGATTAAGTTGGTTCACACGGTTTGGTCTGACCCCTTTTACTCGCGCAACTTCGAAGTGCAGGCAGAGATCACACCGGTGCTTCGCCTGGGCGCAAACCTTATCGCCTTTGAGATCACGGGAACGAGTGGATCGTTTGACCTGGACGTCTACGAGCGGCGATTGGCGCCTCAACTCCCAGGAAGAGAGTGAGGGAAGAGGAGGGTATGCGAGTCAGCCTGCGGAGCATAGGCGTTTTCACGGTCAGTCTCTTCATGGTGTGTTGTTCCGTCCGCAAAGTGATGGCGGACTCCGCCGAGTACCTTGCCGAGCTGCAGCTCTTGGGCTTCGATGAATTTTTCGCTGGGCAGGTGGCCGGGCTTGGTGTGAAGGTCACGAATCATGGGTACCTCACCTGGCCCTCAGTTGCCAGCGATCCGTCGCATCCCGTCCGAATGTCTTATCATTGGATCGATGCCGATGGCAACGTCATCAGCCACGATGGGCTTCGCACCGACCTGCCGCGTGAGGTTGGGATGGGGGAAAGCCTTCTCATGAGGGCATCGATCCTCGCCCCGTCTACCCCAGGAAGGTATACGCTCGTCCTTGACCTCGTCAGGGAGTATGTGACTTGGTTCGCTGATCGAGGCTCGCCCCCGTTGAAGATCTCTGCTGTTGAGGTGCAAAGGGTCAGGGGTCTCACGTGGCAGCGAGGTCGGATTTTGTTCATCGTCGCTGGCGCCTCTCTTCTCCTTTTCCTTATGGGGATCGGAACGGCGAGGCTGCTCGCCCCAGATTTGCCGGTTGTTTTGAGCCCTTTGATGGGCGTCGCCGCGATTGTCGCCCTTAGTTACTATGGCAGCCTACTCGGGATGTCGATGACCCGTGCCAAGTGGGTGATCCTTGCCCTGGGGGCCGGCACGACGGTCGGTGCCATGGTCATCAGAAAGCCTGCTGCCCAACCTCGCCGCAGGGAGAGCGTTTGGCTCATCTTACTCACGGGGGTGATGCTTCTAGTAGCCCTTCTCCCCTTATGGGACTTCGGTCGACCGTCGAGCGTTCAGAATACCTATGCTTCTTTCTTTGTTGCCATGTCTGAATACTGGAAGAGTCATAGCCTACATGAGCAGCCTGCTCTCGATCCTTATCAGCCTCTCGACTATCTGGTGAGGGAGAGAATCCTGCACCATTATGTCGATGCCCCTCCCTTCCTGAATGCCTTTATCGCCTCCACCTTCAATGTCGACAGCTATGAAACATACGCCATCCTGTCAGCTCTTCTCTTGGCCATGCTTCCTGCCACCCTTTATTGGGTCGCTCAGACAGCATTTCGCATGGGGCCTTGGTCGAGTGGCCTCGCGGCATCCCTGGTGCTCTTCAACATCACCTACCATCGCTGGTCCTTTCAAGGGCAACTCACCTTCATCGCTGGTTTCGTCTTCCTCGTCTTAGCTGTTGGAGCCGGGGCTGTCCTCCTTGAGGGCAGGGCTCGCCCCGTGTTCGGTGCTCTTGCCCTCTCAACGCTCCTCGCTGTCTATCCTGCCGTGTTCCCTTATGCCCTTGCTCCCCTCTTGTGCTATGGATGCTTCCTCCTCTGGCAAAAAACCCTCTCGCTTCGGATCCTAGGTCTGACGCTCCTGAAGGTCCTCGGCCTCTTGATCGTGATCAACCCGGTGATGCTGTACTATCTGACTGTCTCTGGCGTCTCCGCCGCCGCTCAGATGCGCGAGGACTGGCGTAACATTCCCAGTTATCCGGCCATCACCGAGCTGTTGGGGCTCCTCCCCCATTTTTCCACCGAAAATGGGGGTTCTCCGTTGAAGTCTCTCGCTTTCGGCTTCGTCCCAGCCATCGTCGGGACCATTGGTTATGGCCTGTACCGAGCCTGGAAAGAGGGGCGATGGCTCATACTGGCGACGGTCACCCCATATCTCTTTGGGACACTAGTCATTGCCGTGTTGATCGATTACGCCTATGGCTACTACAAGCATGCGGTGGTGACGCTCTTTGTCCTCCTTTTGACCTTCGCATATGGGCTTGAGGGCATTTGCAGCAAGGGAGGCTACTGGAGGAGAGTCATTCCCGTCCTGGGGGGGGGGATTTTCTTATGCTTAAACCTTCTGGCCTTCCAGGCAACCTTTGCTCTAGGAAAGCCCATCTTTGTGCCTCCAAAGCTGGCCTCTGTAGGAGAGGTAAAAAGGCTGATTCGGAACGGAGAAATTGTCTTCATTGATGCAGAGGAGATGAGTCTGCAGCTGTGGACAAGCTATTTTCTCTGGGGGATTCCCCTGTCTGTTCTCCCCGCCTATGAGCCATGGGGCTGGTGGGGATTCTCGTCGGTGTTCGGCCGGGGCGACCCCTTGCGCTTCTATCATCCGCAGGTGACCTATACCCTCACCAAGCGGGACGAGATCATACGACCGAGACCTGAGCCAATCTGGTACAATGCAGCCTACTTCCTCCACTCTGGACCGCCCGTGCTGTCGGTTAGCCAGGGGTGGCACGGGCTGGAGGGGGAACCACCGGCTTCCCGTTGGATGGCTCAGGAGGGGACCTTACGATTGCTGAGGCATGATGGGCTGCGAAAGTCCGTCCGCATCAGAATGACCCTTGTGCCCATCGTCGCTCCGCTTACACTAGAGGTTTTCTTGGGGGAAGTCCAGCCGGAAGCCTTCATAGCGGACGACACCTCTCGCCCTGCAACCTTTCTCACGAGAACGTTCTCTCTACATCAGGGAGCCACGCTCACTATCCGGTCGCCAGCGGGATGTTTCGAGCCAAGTCGCCTCTTCGGCATCCCTGATCATCGGTGTCTAAGCGCCAAATTCCTGGAGGTCAGCTTGATTGATGCTGACCAATGAGGAGGCTGCACGTGCGGTATGGTAGCACGGTCCTGGGCCTGCTCAGGACCGTGCTGAATCCTCTGTGTCAGGAAGATGATGGTATTGGCGTTGGTCTTGGCTTTGGTGATGAATGAAAACGCTCATTATCATACCAACATACAACGAGCGGGAAAATATTGAGGCTCTGGCCGAACAAATCACCATCCTGAACGCGGAATATCACGTAC
>Ga0105104_10002594_pt1 | contig 13106 bp, 12 predicted proteins | sample PPLLaktember2015_3_FD_87034 | JGI IMG/M metagenome (GOLD analysis project Ga0105104, IMG submission 87034) | Freshwater sediment microbial communities from Prairie Pothole Lake near Jamestown, North Dakota, USA - PPLs Lake P7 Core (6) Depth... | ecosystem: Environmental > Aquatic > Freshwater >...
GCGAATAGATCTAAACGGACTGTGTTTATGTAGACCAACCCCAGCCGCAGCCGCTCGATCTGATGGCGGTTGATGGTAGGATCTGCTGGCAGGAAAACAGGCTGCACGGCCGATTCCGCCTCTTCCCTGGCTTTCCCCGTCATGTAAGCACTGGTATACGTGATGGTGGATGGCGCCTGGATATCCTGGGAGGCGACATCACCGATCTTCAGCGGAAAGGAGGCGGGCCGTAGGGTAATCGGCAGAGTGATGCTGGCCAGGGCCAGGACACAGGTCAGGACGAGCACCCCAAATTGAAGGATGGTCTGCCGGGTAATGCGTGACTGCCGGGTCACAACCGCGGATGACATCTGTTTACGAACCCTGGAGAATCTGGCGCACGGTTTGGCTGACCTGATCGTTTGGAGCGCGGCCCTGAATGCGAGGCACCAGAACCTTCATGACTTTCCCCATATCGGCTACATTTTTCGCCTGGACTTCGTCTATGGCAGCTTGTGCCAGGTTGACAAGCTGGGTTTGGGAAAGCTGTTCAGGGAGATACGTTTCGAGCACACGGATTTCTGCCTGCGCGTCGGCGATAAGATCCGGGCGATTGGCTTTTTCTGCATCCGAGATGGCTTCGTGGCGGCTTTTTATTTCACGCTGGATAATGCTCATCAGAGCTTGCTCGTCGAGAGCGCTGCCTCTCTCAATCTCTGCCAGCTTGATGGAAGCTAACGCCATGCGCAGCACCCTCTTCTGCAAGTCATTTCCTGCGCGTAGGGCATCCTTGAGATCGCTCGCCAATTTCTCTTTGGTGCTCATCTGGTCATTATACTCCTTCAAAGGTTGATGGTCGGACCTTGAGAACAGACCCTACGGTGGGGCACTCCCTACCGTGATAAGTTCTTTAATTTGTTGGTATATCCCTTCGCCGATACCGGGAACATCCTGGATCTGCTCCTTGGAGGTAAATCCTCCCTGGTTCTGGCGATATTCGATAATGGATTGAGCCCTGGTAGACCCGATTCCAGGCAGCAGTTCCAATTCTTCCTGGTTGGCTGTATTGATCTCGACAGGGAAAACCAGCGTCGAGGGTTGGCTGTTCTTTTCCGGGTGCTGGAATTCCGAGATTAATTCTCCTCGCGCCGGTACATGGATGTGCAATCCATCGAATACCGGGCTAGCGAGATTCACTGCCGATTGCTCAGCATTCTCTGTGAATCCCCCGGACTGCCGGATGGCTTCGCCAATCCGGCTGTTTATCGCCATCGTATAAACCCCTGGATGGACAACTTCCCCGGTCACGTAGACCAGAGGCGCAGCAGGGGTGGGCAAAGGAGTGAGCTGGATTGGGCTGCCGCGCGGTGGGCTGATCAACAGGAAAATGATCCCTCCGGCGGTCAGGCCAAGGAGGACACCACATGCCAGGATGTGCCAGGATTTCATCATTCGGTCAGCAAATCGCCGGTGCGCCGTTTCGATTGGGATGTTATCAGTATAACCCGCTGTCAAAAGCTGTCAAGCAGGCCGATGCTATAATTTGTTTGATCCCATGCAGGAGGCAGAAATGACCGTAGTTTCGGCGAATATTCCAGTTCAGACACGGGGAAATATGGACATCCTGGATATCACCCGCCAGGCGCAGGATTGTTTAAATGATTCCGGGCTTCAAGTGGGGGTGATGACTTTGTTCTGCCCATCGTCTACCAGTTCGATCACCACCATTGAGTATGAACCGGGCTGCCTGAGCGATTTTCGGCGTTTGTTCGAAGAGATCGTGCCCAGCCAGAGATCGTATGACCATGACGCCCGCTGGGGAGATGGCAATGGCTACAGCCATATTCGAGCTGCCCTGTTGGGTCCTTCGTTAGCGATCCCCTTCCGCGATCGAAGCTTAACCTTGGGGACCTGGCAGCAGATTATCTTTGTGGATTTTGATAACCGAAGCCGTCATCGAGAAATTGTGGTCCAGATGGTCGGAGAATAAGCGTAGAATCAAAAAACCAGCTCGCGGATACCGAGCTGGTTTTTTACATGTTTCATGACTTCACGTGGCGAGCCGTTCTTCGATGGCTTTTTCTTTTTCCGCCGGTGTTGTACCAGCAAGAGCCTGTTCCTCTGCGAGCATGGTCTTGAAAGCGCATATCGAGACTTCCAGCATATCCAGAGAAGGCTCACGTGTGGTCAGGTGTTGGAGCGCCAGGTTTGGACGAATGAGTAAGCGTACCAACGGTGTCTGCAGATGCCGTGCTGTCCAGCGGATATACTCATAGGCGAAACCTGCCAGGACCGGGATCAGCAGGATACGGCTGGCAAGCCGGAGGGCCAGAGGCATTGGTCCCAGCAGGGAAAATACCACCACGGATAGCAGTACAAGGGTAAGGAGGAAAGCGGTGCCGCAGCGAGGATGTTCGACGGAATAGCCTGAGACCGTCTCCGGGGATAATTCAGCGCCTGCCTCGAATGCGTTGATAGTCTTATGCTCTGCACCATGGTAAGCGAATACGCGTTGGATCTCAGCGATTCGCCCGATAAATACGATATACAACACCAGGATCAGAAGGCGGATCAGCCCTTCTGAAAGGTTGCCCCACCAGGCGTTCAAGCCGAGGGTATTTTCCATCAGGTGCCCGAATGCAGCCGGGAGTACAAAGAAAAGCCCGATGGCAATGGCCAGGGAGAGAAAAAGGGTGATAAACATGGCGGGGCCTTCGATCTTCTCATCTTCCCCGGTCTGGACGTTGGCCGACATGGTCAGCATTCGGATACCCAGGCCCAATGCATCCCAAAGCATGATTATTCCGCGCAAGAACGGGATCTTGCTCACTTTGCTGCTGTAAATTTTGCCCAGAGGTTCTTTGTGAACGATGATCTCGCCGTTGGGGGCTCGAACCGCCATGGCGGCTGCCGCCTTGCCACGCATCATCACGCCCTCTAGAACTGCTTGACCCCCATATGAAGGTAATCGGTCTGCCATTTTCTCTTTTCCAAATCTCCTACCGGTAACGTACAACCCGCAGGATTAATCTACCAGGTTATAAAAGAAGTGGATCAAGGCATCGATGCCTCGTTCCCAGGTCGGGAGGTGTAGTTTTTCATTCGGCGCATGGATATTATCGTCTAATAATCCAAATCCCGTCAGGACAGATTGGACGCCCAGGAAGCGCTGAAGATCTGCTACAACGGTGATGCTGCCGCCTTCTCGCTTGAAAACCGGGGGTTTTCTCCATACCGTTTCCAACGCTTTGAACATGGCATTCGAGGCCATGGAATTACGGTCGGTAATGGCTGCATACCCTCCCGAAAGGTGGATCAGTTCCCAGCGCACGGTGTGTGGAGCGCATTCTTTAAGATAGCGGGTCAGCTGCTTCTCTACCTCTGCAGGGTCCTGGTTGGGTACCAGCCGCATGGACAGCTTGGCCATCGCCCATGCCGGGAGGACGGTTTTGGATCCTACCCCGGTAAAACCGGAATACAAACCATTGATGTCTAGCGAAGGCCTAGCGCCGATCCTCTCTAACGAGGTATAACCAGCTTCCCCCCAGAGGGCAGACACACCGGCTTGCTGCTTGTAATAATCATCGTCGAGAGGTACTCGCGAAAGGTCCTGGCGCTCCTCCGGTTGAAGGGGCAGGACCGAGTCGTAAAACCCAGGCAGTGTTATCCGGCCCTGTTCATCGTGCATCCCGGCCACCAATTCACACAGGACCTGAGCCGGGTTGTGGACAACACCCCCAAACATGCCGGAATGCAAATCATGGGAAGGGCCGTAGACCCTCAATTCGAAATAAATGAGCCCTCGCGTGGCATAGATAATCGTGGGCGTGTTCGCGTCGATCATGGATGTATCCGGATTCAACATGATATCCGCCGCGAGAAGGTTTTTCTGCTCCGATAAAAATGCCAGAAAATTCGGAGAGCCAATCTCTTCCTCGCCCTCGATGACGAATTTCAGGTTGACGGGAAAGTCACCCGTCTTCTGAATCGACTCGATGGCTTTGAGGGTCGCCACCACCTGTCCTTTCATATCGGAAGCCCCGCGTGCGTGCAGATTTTCTCCTCGCTGGTTGGGATCGAAAGGCTCTGTTTTCCACAGCTCGAGAGGATCTGCAGGTTGGACATCATAATGCCCATAGATCAGCACGGTGGGGCGGCCAGGGTGCTCGAGGCTTTGCCCAAAAACCACCGGATGACCGGCGGTTGGAAATACCTGGACATGATCCATTCCCAACTGTTCGAGTTGGGAAGCCATCCAATTCGCGGCGAGGACCATGTCTTCTTTATGGTCCGGATCCGTGGATATGGATGGAATGCGTATAAAATCACTCAAAGATTGTCGAAAATGTTCGATATTTTGATGTGCGTATTGAATAGCCAGATTTCGATTGTCCGTCATGAAGTGACCTCACCTTGGGTTAAATTAATTATAGGCGATAAACCCTGTTTCGAATACTGCAAATTATGCTACAATGATAGCACAGAGGAATCGGTGGTCGGCGTAAGCATCGCTTGCGCCGGCGTCGGGCCTGTGAGCCCGTCGAAAAGTACCGCCACCTTTTGCCACCGATCCTATGCCTATCTGGAAAAACTATCACCTCGCTATCTCAATTGATGATGCCCTGCAGGCTTTGGAGATCTCTCCTGCCCCTTGCCGCTTGATTGCCGGCGGTACCGACTTGCTTCTCGATCTCCAACAGGGAAGACAGGCTCCGGTCGACACGCTGGTGGATATTACCCGCATTCCTGAGCTGACCTGTCTGGAAATGCGTGGGGATACCCTCTTTATTGGAGCAGCCGTCCCCCTGAAGAAGATAGCCGATGATCCACTTGTCCAACGCCACGCCCTGGCGTTGGTCGAGGCATGCAATCTAATCGGAGGTCCTCAAGTCCGCAACACCGCTACGCTGGGAGGCAATGTGGCCCATGCCCTCCCGGCTGGTGACGGTACCATCGCGCTGCTGGCGCTGGATGCCCAGGCGGATATCGCCAGTAGGGATGGGCTGCGTAAAGTCCCGCTGCATGCCTTGTTCCTGGGGCCTGGTGTCACCAGTTTACGGTCGAACCAGGACCTTCTAGTGGGGTTTACCCTGCCTCTGCTAAAGCCATCCCAGGGTTCTGCATTCACCCGCATCATGCGTCCCCAAGGGGTAGCTCTCCCAATCTTGAATATGGCTTGCTGGCTGGAACAGGACGGGAACCGCATCACCGATATACGCATTTCGCTGGGTCCAGCCGGGACAATCCCTGTGCGGGCCGAGGCGGCTGAAAAAGCCCTGCGAGGCCAGCCGGTCACCCAGGAAACCATGGACTGCGCGAATGAAGCTATCCGGGTGGATGCGAAATATCGCACCAGTCCTCAGCGGGCGACTGCCGGTTACCGCACCCATCTGACACCGACCTTGCTCCAGACAGCTGTGGCGCAGGCATGGAAACGGGCTGGGTGGGCGGTATTCGGCCAGGATTTAGAGGTAGTATGATGAGTGAACGATTGGTTTTTAATGCTAACGGAAACGATGTGGATATTACCGTCCAACCCGGTGAGATGCTGTCCGATGTCCTCCGTTACCGGTTGGGGTTAACCGGAACAAAAATTGGGTGCAATGAAGCTGAATGCGGTGCTTGCACGGTGATCATCGACGGCGACCCGGTACTTTCCTGTACTTATCCCGCCATGCGAGCCTACGGGAAGCAGGTAATTACTATCGAGGGACTGGCAGGCAAGGACGGCGAAGACCTGCACCCGCTCCAAGAGGCATTCGTCGCGCATGGCGCGGTACAATGCGGTTTCTGCATCCCTGGACAGATCATGACGGCGTATGCCCTGTTGGAAAAAAACCCGGACCCCAAGTCTGAAGAGGTCCGGCATGCGTTAAAGGATACTGTTTGCCGGTGCGCGGGATATCCCACCATCGAACGTTCGATCCTGGCGGCTGCCAAAGCCATACGGACAGGCCAACCTGTGGAGGCGTCCCCGGTCCTCGAATCGGGGATCAAGCGCAAGGTGGTTGGGAGGCTGCAGATCCGTCCGGAAGCGAAAGCCAAAGTGAATGGAAAGGCCGTCTTTACCGACGACCTGCAGTTCGAAGGGATGTGCCATGGACGGGTGAAACGCGCCGGCATCCCGCACGGAATTCTTCGCAGTCTTGAGGTGGAAAAAGCACGCCATCTGCCGGGAGTTCTGGCGGTCTTAACCGCCGAAGACATCCCTGGGGAACACAACCACGGCCTGGTGATCCCCGACTGGCCGACGATGGTTGGGATCGGAGAACGCATCCGTTACGTCGGAGATGCGGTTGCCATCGTGGCAGCAGAAACCCATGAAATTGCCACCCAGGCTATCGAATTGATTGAAGCCTCGTACGAAGTGCTGCCGGTACTGTCTGACCCCGTCCAGGCGGCAAACCCCGCGGCCGATTCGCTCCACCCGACAGGGAATATGCTGAAGCATATTAAGGTGCGGAAAGGGGAGATGGAGCAGGGATTTTCCGAAGCAGATGTGATCCTAGAGCATACCTTCCATACGGCGATTACGGATCACCTCTTCATCGAACCGGAATGCAGCATCGCCCGCTTGACCCCTGAAGGGCGGATGGAGATATTCGTTGGATCCCAGATTCCGTACGCAGATCGCAACCAGGTCGCGCGAGCGTTGGGGTGGCCAGAAGATAAGGTGCGCATCATCGGGATGCTAATCGGCGGAGGATTTGGCGGAAAAGAAGATATCACCGGCCAGATACACGCTGCCTTGCTGGCCCGTGCTACCGGCAGGCCGGTCAAGGTCCTGTTCGACCGGCATGAAAGCCTGCTGGTCCATCCCAAACGGCACGCCACACAGATCCGGGTAAAAATGGGCGCCAGGCAGGACGGGACATTAACAGCCGTGGAGACCGAATTGTATGGGGACACCGGGGCCTACGCTTCTCTGGGCGAAAAAGTGATGACCAGGGCGACGACCCATTCTGCCGGTCCCTATGTGGTTCCGCACGTCCAGGCGGACTGCTATGCGATGTACACGAACAACCCGCCGGCCGGCGCTTTCCGTGGTTTTGGCGTAACCCAATCCGCTTTCGCGGTTGAGAGCATGATGGATATGCTCGCCGAACGACTGGATATCGATCCCGTTGAAATCCGGCGCAAGAATGCACTCACCGTGGGATCGACTACCAATACCGGGCAGGTCCTGAGGGAGAGCGTGGGCCTGACCGAATGCATCGATCGGGTCACGAAAGAGGTTCGCCGGATTTCCGGTGAATACCCGTTTACCCCTCAGGTTGTAGCGGGCGCCTCGGATCGAATCCAGGCCTGGGGTCTGGCAGTCGGCTATAAAAATACCGGCCTGGGAGGTGGAGCACCCGATAAGGCAGGGGCAGAGGTGGAGCTTTTCGCCGATGGTATGGTAGAGGTGCGCACGTCGTCTGCGGAGATCGGCCAGGGATTGGTCACGGTCTTACAAATGATCGTGGCGGAAGAACTGGCATTACCACCCGGCCAGGTGAAGGTACTGCTTTCGGACACCGATTTGACCCCAGATGGCGGCCCGACCACAGCTTCACGACAAACATATGTGACCGGAAATGCGGCCAGGGGAGCAGCCCAGGCTTTACGCCAGGCGATCACCAGCACGATTGCGGAGAAGTACGATTATCCGCCCGAGCAAATCCGGTTCGTCGAAGGGCTTGCCCAGGTGAACGGTCACTCCATCCCCATGGGACAGATCGTTGCAGATATGAAGCGGGAAGGACGGCCTCCGCGTGCTTTATACGAATACTGGGCGCCTGCAACCAGGCCGCTGGGCCAGGGTGGCGATATGCACTTTGCGTTCTCCTTTGGCGCGCAAGCGGCGCAGGTGGAAGTGAATACACACACCGGTGAGGTCAAGGTGCTGAGAATCGTGGCTGCCACCGACGTGGGTTCGGCGATCAATCCACTCGGTTTGCAGGGTCAGGTTGAAGGCGGGGTAATGATGGGGTTGGGAAATGCCCTCATCGAGCACTTCATCGTCCACGAAGGGAAGGTGTTGACGGACCGCATGTCACGCTACCGCATTCCTTCCATCGTGCACACACCGGATATCACGTCGATTATCGTCGAGCATCCGACTTCGGAGGGGCCGTATGGCGCCAAGGGGATCGGCGAGATCGTCAGCATCCCGACCACTCCTGCGATTACCAACGCGATCTATCATGCTGTTGGGGTGAGAGTAGATCGTCTCCCGGTGGATCAGGAGCTGATCGCCATGGAGATTGCCCGGAGGGGTCATTAAGAGCCAATCCGGAAATTCTTTCCAGGGCGGGCTACCGGCTCCACCGGTCGCCCACCCCAAGAGAATATTCTTTCGGATAAGTCCTGGACAGGAGCATTCATGAATTCGGAAGAGGGGTCGCTTTGGCTGGGTTGGGCGCGGGAAATTCAGGCCATCGGCCAGACCGGTTTGTATTTCTCCAGCAACGAATTTGACCGCCAGCGCTACCAGAAATTGGTCTGGCTTGCCAGCGAGATCTTCTCAAAATACACCAGGATTCCCCCTGAGCTCTACCGGGAGATTTTTTTCTGTGAGACCGGTTATGCGACTCCCAAGGTGGATGTACGGGCAGTGGTTTTCCAGGAGGACCAGGTATTAATGGTGCGGGAGAGGTCGGATGGGGGATGGTCGCTTCCTGGGGGGTGGGCGGATGTAAACGAAGCGCCCTCGAGTATGGTTGAGCGGGAGGTTTTTGAGGAAAGCGGCCTGACGGTCAAGGCTGTCAAGGTTACGGGGGTATACGAAGCAAACCATGATCGCGACCCGGTTGAGGTGTTTCATGCCTACAAAGTTGTCTTCTTATGCGACCTTCTGAAAGGTGAAATGCGTGGCAGCTTCGAGACTACGGAGGTGGGATTTTTCTCCATCCACAATCTTCCGGAGCTGTCGGTCTTCCGAACCCAGCCCCGCTACATCGAGGAAGCCTATGCCCACCGGATCGATCCCAACCGTCCTGCAGCGTTCGATTGATGGTAAGTATATGGAGGTGATGAATGCTGATCCAAAATGCGCAAGTGGTCACCTGGGAAAAGCCGAACCGGATCCTTCCAGATCACGGCATCCTGGTTCGGGATGGGATTCTCCACGAGATTGCCCCACAGGCGGAGCTGGATCTCCGGTTTCCTGAAGAGGAAAAGCTGGACGCGGGAGGCCAGTATGTGATGCCGGGGAATATCTGCGCGCATACGCATTTTTATGGAGCGTATGCACGCGGGATGGCGATCCCGGGTGCTGCTCCGGATGATTTCCCCGAGATCCTCAACAAACTCTGGTGGCCATTGGATAAATCCCTGGCTCGAGAAGCGGTGCGCTATTCGGCCCTCGTTTGCTTGATCGATGCGATCCGCCACGGGACCACAACCCTGATCGATCACCACGCGTCTCCAAACGCCATCGAAGGATCCCTGGACGAAATTGCACAGGCTGTTGAAGAAGCCGGTGTCCGGGCAGACCTTTGTTATGAAGTGACCGACCGGGATGGGGAAGCGAAAGCTCGCGCAGGAATTGATGAGAACGTGCGCTTCATCAACCAGATCCACGACGGCAAGGCAGGCGATGGAAGATTGGCCGCCCATTTTGGCCTGCATGCCAGCCTGACCCTATCTGAAGAAACCCTGGATGCCTGCCGCAGCGCAGCCCCCGACGACGTGGGTTTTCACGTCCACGTTGCCGAGCACCCTGCCGACGAATACGACAGCCTGTCGAAGAGTGGAATGCGGGTGGTGGAACGGCTGCACAAACACGGCCTCCTTGGTCCACAGACGATCGCCGTCCACTGCGTCCACATCGACATGCACGAGGCGGAGCTCCTGAAAGAGACCAAATCCTGGATTACTCACCAACCACGGTCGAATATGAACAATGCCGTCGGGATTGCAGCTGTAGAATCCCTGCTGCATGCTGGAATCAGAGTCTGCCTGGGCAATGATGGTTTCTCGAACGCCATGTGGGAGGAATGGAAAACGGCGTACCTTGTGCATAAGGTATGGAACCACGATCCCCGGAGGATGAATGGGATGGATGTGGTCGAAATGGCTGTATACAACAATGCCTCCCTGGCATCCTCATTCTTCCAGGATGCTCCCATCGGGGTGCTGACGCCGGGCGCCGCCGCTGATATGATTTTTGTCGATTACCATCCGTATACCCCTTTGACGGCTGGCAACCTCCCCTGGCACATCCTGTTCGGTTTCCACGAGAGTATGGTTACGACGACCATCGTTGCGGGGAAGATTTTGATGCATAACCGCCAGCTGACAACACTGGATGAAGAAGCCATTGCCCGGCGAGCCTGCGATTTGGCCCCGGCCGTGTGGGAACGCTACAACCAACAATTCGTGGAGAGATCATGACTGAAGAAGCATATCCAGCGATCGAAACCATTGCCATCATTGGAGGCACCGGCAAAGAAGGAAAAGGACTCGCCTACCGTTGGGCAAAAGCCGGCTACAACATCATAATTGGCTCCCGCCAGGTAGAAAAAGCCCTGGCGGCTGCCGAGGAGATCTGCCGCCTGGCGCAAGAACCGCTGCGTGTCGAAGGGATGCCAAACCCGGAAGCGGCAGAACGTGCAGACCTGGTAGTTGTCACGGTCCCGTACGCTGCTCACCGGGATACGATGACCATGCTGGTCCCTTACGTTCAAGGAAAGGTTGTCATCGATGTCACCGTTCCGCTGGTTCCACCAAAAGTCTCCCGTGTGCAGATGCCTCCGGAGGGCAGCGCCGCCCAGGAGGCTCAAGCCATCCTTGGGGAAGGCGTATGGGTGGTGGATGCGTTTCAGAATATCTCTCACGAGCATCTCCTTCACGACAAACCCGTCGAATGCGATGTGCTGGTGTGCGGTGGTAACAAGTCGGCCCGGGAGATCGTGCTCGGGTTGGTTGAAGAAACCGGCCTGGTTGGATGGGACGCAGGTCCAATCGAGAATGCCGTGGTTGTAGAAGGCCTGACTTCCGTACTGATTGGAATCAACAAGCGGTATGGTGTACAATCGTCCGGGATTCGAATCACTGGTGTACCTCGCGGAGAAAACCACCGATGAGAACCACCACAGTGATAATACGCGCGGTTAGAACCGCAGACACCCTATGGCATTAACGTTCACCCCTCTGCTCGGTATTCCACTGATCCATCCGGGGGATAACCTTGCCGATATCCTAATCGATGGGCTCACCCACACGGGCATTCGCCTGGACGATGGGGATATTCTCGTCCTGGCTCAAAAAATCGTTTCCAAGGCGGAGGGAAGGCAGGTTAACCTGGCGCAGGTGGTGCCAGGACGGCAAGCGTTGGATCTAGCCCGACGGGTTGATAAGGATCCCCGTTTCATCGAACTGGTTCTCCAGGAAAGCCATGAGGTGCTGCGCTGCCGCCCGGGCACATTGATCGTCGAGCATAAGCTTGGTTTTGTGTGTGCCAATGCAGGTATCGATCACTCCAACGTGCAGGGAGAGGGGGACACGGTGGAGGATTGGGTCTTGCTGCTGCCCGAGAACCCGGATTCCTCCGCGGAGGTGATCCGGAAGCGGCTCGAAAACCGGACTGGGGTCCGGTTGGGGATTTTGATCATCGATTCCCACGGCCGGGCATGGCGTAATGGGGTGGTGGGTACAACGATCGGTCTATCCGGGATGCCCGGTTTGGTGGATCTGCGCGGTAGAGAAGATCTCTTCGGATACAGACTGCGCATCACGCTCGTCGCAGCCGCCGATGAATTGGCCGCGGGCGCCTCCCTGATGATGGGACAGGCCGGTGAAGGCTTGCCTGCCGTTCACGTCCATGGGTTTCCCTATTCTCTCCGGGAAAGCTGTTTGAGCGAGCTCATCCGGCCAAAAGAACAAGATTTATTCCGCTGATCCAGGGGAAAAACCGATGCAAGCGGTTGTGTCTTTGTTAGAACCATCAGCCAACCAGGAAGTGGAAGCACTCTGGCAAATATTGGGGACGGACTGCGGGCTGGAGAGCCTGTACTACACGCCCCACCCCCACATTTCATGGCAGATTGCAGACGAGTACGATAAACAGGCGCTGCCAGGTATCCTTTCCGATGTTGCCCGGTCTTCGACGCCATTTACTATCCGGTGTTCCGGTGTGGGCCTGTTTACCGGAATCGAACCGGTCGTGTATATCTTAATTGTGAAGGATGACCCACTGATCCAATTTCAGGAGATGATCTGCCGGAAGGTACGGCCGTTGGCATCCATATCCAATCCCCATTATGATCCGGATGTATGGGTGCCTCACGTCACGCTTGCTCACCGTGATGTGAAACCCGAAAACCTGGGCTGCGTGATGAACACACTGGCGTTCCGTCCATTTGACAGGGAAATCTCCATCGATAACCTGGCCTTGCTTTATCACACGGAACATGAGATAGGCCGGTTAATAACCCGGTACAATTTTTCTGCGAAATGAAAATCACGGCTCTGGCGGGAGGGGTTGGCGGCGCGAAACTGGTGGATGGTTTGGCGCATGTGTTGCCGCCAAACGACCTGACCGTCATCGTTAATACCGCCGACGACTTCGACCACTTTGGCTTGCACATCTCTCCCGACTTGGACACGGTTTGCTATACGCTTGCAGGACTGGCCAACCCGGTAACCGGTTGGGGACGAGAAGCCGAAACCTGGAAAGCCATGGATGTCATTGCCCGGTTGGGAGGCCCGAATTGGTTCCATCTCGGGGATATGGACCTGGGTGTGCACCTGGAGCGAACCCGAAGGCTGAGGAACGGCCAACCGCTCAGCCAGATCGTGCGAGATTTCTGCGCCTCCTGGAGCATCGAGGTGAGGGTCTTGCCGATGAGTGACGAGCCTGTCACCACACAGGTGGTCACATCAGACATGGGTACGCTGACATTCCAGGAATATTTCGTAAGACACCAGTTCCAACCGCAGGTGAGGGCCTTCACCTTTCAGGGGGCGGACCAATCCAAACCCGCCCCAGGAGTGCTCCAGGCCCTGCGGGAAGCCGATATTGTGGTCATATGTCCATCCAATCCCTGGGTAAGCGTCGGACCTATCCTGGCTGTGCCGGGAATACAGGAGGAAATCCACCAAAAACCTGTTGTGGCAGTTTCCCCGATCGTGGGAGGCAAAGC
>Ga0105104_10002595_pt1 | contig 13106 bp, 10 predicted proteins | sample PPLLaktember2015_3_FD_87034 | JGI IMG/M metagenome (GOLD analysis project Ga0105104, IMG submission 87034) | Freshwater sediment microbial communities from Prairie Pothole Lake near Jamestown, North Dakota, USA - PPLs Lake P7 Core (6) Depth... | ecosystem: Environmental > Aquatic > Freshwater >...
AATAGACGAAGAACTCTGGCGCCTCAGGCGGAAATAACGGCCTGCTTCCGATCCTGTGCCATCCCGACTCCGGTCATTCTTGGAGGTCGATCCCTAAATTTTCACCTCTGAGACACCCCGGCCCGACCGGCAGTGCCGGAGCGGGCAGAGTCACGGAGATTTAATTCTCGGTGTCTCAGCGGTTGATATCTGCTGATAGTGCCTTCAAAATTGGGCGGGGAAACTACCTGACATTATTCATGACACAACAAGAAGTTCACAGTGTCGATCATCTCCTGGGTGAGTTGTGGGTTTCCACGATAATATTCTAAAAATATACTACACACCTGTTTTTCCAGGGCCTCATCTTTTTTGATATCCCTGGCGATCTTTGTAACCGTTTCAAAATCATCATCAAGCACGTAAGTGAGCAGGAATGGCATCCATTCCACCGGGTCCCTGGGGGATAGGCCTGCGGCAAGCGCTTCATTTGCAAGAGAAAGCGCTGATTCACGGTTCCCACCTTGAACTGCAAGGTCCAACTTTTCATAGTAATAACACCAGCCATGGTCAGGTTCCTGTCCAAAAACCGCTGACGGTGGATGGTCAGGGGAATTCAGAATAAGATTATCCGGTCTGGAAAAAGGCGCTACCATACCTATCTCGGATGTATCATTAGACGAGAGGATAGGTATATTCCCATCCAGAACGCGCACGCAAGCTCCCTCGACTGGTTGGCTGAGTACTACGATCTGATCCACGTTATACCGAAAATAATGCGTCCTGTAACCGGCCCTTTGCTCGCCCTTCGAAATAACGTTTTCCAGTTCAGGTCCGCTCAAAGGCAAGGCTGCCAGTTTGTACTCGACAGGAATATCCTGTCGACCCTGATCAGGGTAATAGAGCAGGTTGGCTGGTCCCCAAACATTGTCGATCTGATCGTCAAACCCAAGAGCCGGATAGTCAACGATCAAGGTTGTGCCCTCGCGGATCCCGGGCGCACGCCAGTACACCTGCCACCAGAAAGAATTAATGATGTTGATTTCTCGGACCACGGATATTGCTGCCGTGTAATGGGTTAACGCCGCAGTCCCAACAACGAGGGATATGAACGCTAATTGCATCTTTCCCGGTGAGATGAATGCGACCAGGCTGGCAAGAAAAAGTGCGCCAGCCAGTGAAGCGGGCAAGGAATAATGTGAGTAAAAACCGAAATCCACGTACCGGTTGGCAATTACAACAGGAATCACGCCAACAAAACAAGACAAAATGCCTACTATCAATGGTTCATATTTTTCATTTTCGATTGAAGACTCACTTGGTAAGTGGCTCACAGCAAATACAAAACCGATTAGCAACCCCGCAAAAATAAAACCGATGATGATTTCGTTCAGGCTTAAATTCCAAAAAGACTGGCTGAACGGTTCGATCCAGGCCAGCACGGAGACGGTCAAACCGTCGCGCACAATACCCACCAGCCAGAGTTTCAAAGCCTGGATCGGTGCATCGATAAAGGGCGCAAGCTGGGTACCGAGGTCAGTGACTTTCCGCTCGCTTGTGAAAAGGAAAATCTTCCAGAATAAAAAACCGGCGGGGATTAAGAAAGATGAAAAGAACCAAACTTTAATAGTCTGAATTCCTTTGTGTAGGAAAGAAATATTATTCTCCCGGTTTACCAGCACAAAGAGGATCGCCAGGCGGAAAAATTCCATCCCAATGGCATAATCGACCAGCGCCAGGTAACCCCATCCGGTGAGGATACTCCCAAGCACCAGAATAACTCTTTGAAGCAAATTCTCTGTGAGAATAGCTTTGACCGTCAGGGCAATCGAAAAAACCTGTAAGAACAGGCTCACCACCATCGGCTGGTACTCGATTCCCGAAGTCCACCACAAATAACCGGGGTAGATCAGAAAAAATAAAGCCGCGAAAAACGCCTGGCGAGTCTGGCGCGGCCAGACTATGCGGAACAGCCATAATGCTGCCAGTGCTGCCGATACGCGCCAGAAATAATGTCCCAAATGATAAGGGAGCGGATTCGCACCAAACAGCGAAAAATATGCCTGAAAAAATGGGCCGCGGGCGGGGCGGTCGATGGCAAACATCTCATTGAAAACAGCCGGGCCGCCATACAAACCGTCCAAGACGTAATACCAATCGTCCTTGTAGTATTGCAGTTGCCCGATCCTGGGGAGATAAACAGCAGCGGAAATAACGATTAACAAAACGATCTGAAGAAGGATTTCCTTGTTCGAAATTAACCGTTTCATACTTTCAATTCGCCTCGGAATATTTGATACAATATTACCCTTCTATTGCCTGACCCAGTATAAGCGTTTATACTCAATCGATTATACATGATGGAAAACTTAGAACTTAATGCATAACAAACGCTGGCTGATCCCCCCTACCCTTACCCCCGAAGCTGATAAAGCGCTGGTTGCTTTCCCACCTGTGCTGCGGCAAATCCTGTTCAACCGCGGCTACGCCACCGACGCCGAGGCGCGCACCTTCTTGAAGGCCGAGCCCGCTTTCAATACCGACCCTTTCCAGATGACCGGCATGCGGGATGCCGTCGAGCGCATCTGCTCCGCGCTGGAGCACAATGAGCCAATCGCTATCTACGGCGATTATGACGTGGACGGCGTGACAGCAACCGCGCTCCTCGTAGATACGCTTAACGCGCTTGGGGCGCAAGTTCGCGGTTATATCCCCAACCGCTTCGACGAGGGTTATGGTCTCAATAACGACGCGCTGTCCCAGTTAAAGGATGATGGCGTCAAACTGGTCATCAGCGTGGACTGCGGCATCCGATCGCCGGACGAAGCGCTTCACGCCCGGGCCATCGGCCTGGATCTGATTATCACAGACCATCACCACCCTTCGGAGGGATCCTTGCCCTCTGCTCTAGCTGTCATCAACCCCAAACAGCCCGGGGATACTTACTCCGATAAAGACCTGGCAGGCGTGGGGATTGCGTACAAACTGGCGGAAGCGCTGGTAAGCGAAATACAGCCAGCAGTGGGCTTTCATCTTTCGAATTTGCTGGATCTTGTTGCACTTGGAACTGTCGCTGACCTGGCTCCACTGGTTGGCGAGAACCGTTTCCTTGTCCGCCGGGGCCTGCGCCAGATCCGCGAAACAACCCGGCAGGGATTATTTTCGCTAGCTGCCGTTGCCGAGATTAAGTTACCCAAAGTCAATGCGACCGACATCGGTTTCCGTCTCGGTCCGCGCCTGAATGCGGCTGGTCGGCTGGACGAGGCCCTGGCTGCCTACGAATTGCTCACTACTACCAACGTTTTTAAGGCCGGGCAACTGGCCCAGCAACTGGACGTGCAAAACCGCGAGCGCCAGCGCATCACCCGCGATATGCAGGCGCAAGCCGAGGCGCTTGCCCTGGCTGACGAAAGCGATGCCTTCCTACTCTTCGCCGCGCATCAGGACTTCAATGCGGGCGTGGTCGGGCTGGCTGCTTCACGTCTAACCGAAACCTACTACCGCCCTGCCATCGTAGCCCATGTCGACACGGACACCACGCGTGGCTCGTGTCGTTCGATCCCTGAATTTCACATCACGGACGCACTCGACCGGTGCGCGGATTTACTGGTCCGGCATGGCGGCCACGCCGCTGCGGCCGGGTTCACGGTCCAAAATGATAAGCTGGATGAACTGGTCTCACGCTTGAAATCCATCGCTCGAGAAAAACTTGGCGGGCAGGATTTACGTCCCACCCTGACCGCGGACGCCGAAGTCCCGCTTACTGGAGTACGTCCTGAACTGCTGAACGCGCTCAAATACCTGGAGCCAACCGGTTATGGTAATCCTGATGCTGTCTTTGTCTCACGCGGTGTAAAAATCCGTCACGCGCGGACGGTTGGAGGAGACGGCAAGCATCTCAAGGCATACCTCGAAGACGATCACGGTATGACTCACGATGCCATCGGGTTCCGGCTCGGTCATCTCCAGCCGGAATTGCCCGAGCGCGTTGACATTATGTTCACGTATGAAATCAACGAATTCAACGGAAAGATTAATTATCAGTTGAATTTGAAAGATGTGAAGGCAGCAGGGATTCCTGATTAACATTATTATGTTTGGTTTCTGAAGTATATACAAGGCAGGAACCTTAAATTTTCTCAAAAATAGTTGACTCTGTTCTCAAATTTTGCTAAGATATTTACATGGTGTAAGTAATTGTTACACTGTGTAAGTATTTCAGCTAAAATAAACCCAAAGAGGCTGTATGGCATATCGTCTTACGATCACAGCTTCCGACATGCGCAAGATCAACCGTTCCGCGATTTTGGAAATTATTCGTCGAGAAAGCCCGATTTCGCGGACTGCAATCGCAGAGCGATTGAATGTCAGTCTTCCAACAGTGATGCGGATCGTGGATGGACTTGTGGAGGAAGGGTTTGTCCGTCCGCAGGGTAGCACAGAATGGAGCGGAGGACGGCGCCGCCCTTTGCTAGAATTCAATGCCGGGGGATTCGTTGTTCTCGGTGTGGACATGGGTGGAATGAAGTTATACGGAGCAATTTCCGACCTGGGTGGCCATATTCTAGATGAAGCCAAAATGGGATTACAGGCTGAAACTGCGGAAGGATATTACGACCGCCTCTGCGGTTTAATAGACACTTTACTCACCAGTCAAAGATTGGAAGGCCGCCGCGTGCGCGGTATCGGCGTCGGTGCGCCGGGCATCACACATCACCGAGATGGGATTGTCAAGTGGGCCTATTCTCTGAAATGGCTTGATTTTCCACTTAAGGAACGCTTGACCGAACGGTATAACTTGCCGATTACGGTCGATAACGATGTCAATTTGGCTGCCATGGGAGAATTATGGTTTGGGGCAGGACAGGATGTCCAAAATATGATCCTGATTGTCGTTGGCACAGGAATTGGAGCTGGGATCATTATTGATGGAGCGCTCTATCGAGGTGGGAGCGAGGCTTCGGGCGAAATTGGCAATTTCATTCCCGGGCGGGAATTCTTAGAAAATAACTACCAAGATTATGGTGCCTTGGAAAAGGTGGCCTCAGGGATAGGGATCGTCGAACGCGCTAAAGAAAGTCTAAGATCAGAACAAGATACAACCGAGTTGCTATCTCTAACATCTCTAACGATGGACGATGTTTTCATCGCAGCGCGTCAGGGTCAGGCTTGGGCCGTGTCCGTCATCAATGAAACTGTGGATTACCTGGCAATCGCTATCGTCAACCTGACTGTATCCTTTGACCCGGAATTGATTGTTCTGGGTGGCGGCATCTCCCCGTTTGCAGATATGTTGGTTAAGCCAATTTTACAGCGGATCGAGGGCGTCATTCCCACCCTGCCTCACTTGGTGATTTCAAGTCTGGGACTTCGGGCGGGTGTAATGGGTGCTATTACCAATGTTCTTCACAATACATCTAATTTTTACGTTGTCCACAAATTGTCATGAGGAGGTGACGCCTGTATATTGAAAACCCGGCTATTTCAAACTGTCCATAAACAAATAAAAGGAGAGAAAAGATGAAAGCTATCCGCTCGTTCACAATATTGGCCTTTGCCATCATCTTAATGGCAAGTGCGGCCGGCTGCGCCCCGCAACAACCTGCCGGCCCTGTAACCGTTCGCGTGCTCTCGATGGAACAGGCTGGCGCGACCGTTGACGAAATGAACGCCATCGTTGGCGAGTTCAATAAGGCCAATCCCGATGTCATGGTCGAGATCGAATATGTTTCTTACGATGCCTTGCATGACAAAATTACAACCTCCATGGCCTCTACCCCGCCCGCTTACGATGTCTTTCTGGCAGATGACATCTGGTATGCAGAATTTGCCAAAGCCGGTTACGTCATGGATGCAACTGACCGCGTAACGCAGGATATGCGTGACAAGGTCTTTGCCGCTGCTTGGGACATCACCACCGTAGATGGCAAAGTCTATGGCATGCCCTGGTTGCTGGATCAAAAGTATTTCTTCTACAACGAAAAATTGCTGGCTGATGCTGGTTTCAGCGCCCCGCCCAAGAGCTGGGAAGAACTGGTAGAGCAATCCAAAGCGATCAAAGAGAAAGGGATTGCTGAGTACCCGATCGTCTGGTCCTGGGGCCAGTATGAAGCCGCCATCTGCGATTGGGTTATCCTGCTCTACGGCAACGGTGGCAGCCTGGTCGATGCAAGTGGCGCGCCTGCTTTCAACAATGAAGCTGGTGTTAATACTTTGAACTGGATGATCCAGAGCATCGACGAAGGAATCTCCAATCCTGCTTCCGTTTCGTATGTCGAGGAAGATGTCCGCAACGTTTTCTCACAGGGCAAAGCTGTCTTTGCTGTCAACTGGAACTACATGTTTGACCTGGTCAACTTCAACACCGAGGAGTCGCAGGTCACCGGGCAGATCAAGATGGCGCTGATGCCCGCCTTCGCCGGTTCGGGTGTGGAAAGCTCAAGCATCAACGGCTCGATGGGCTTTTCCGTTGCCGCCACTTCGCCCAATAAGGATGCCGCCTGGAAGTATGTAGAGTTCTTGACCTCCGAGGACGTCCAGAACCGGTACTCGGCGCACCTGCTGCCCATCTGGCAGACCAGCTTCGAGGGTGAAAACCTGACCAAACTGGAAAGCTACACACCCGCCGCCGCGACGACCGTGCCGATGTTCAACGCGCAATTCCCATTCGCGCACGTCCGTCCAAAGGTGCCTTATTATCCTGAGGCTTCCAAGGCATTGCAACTGGCCCTGCAAGAAGCTCTTACCAAGCAGAAGACCCCTGAACAAGCTTTGAACGACGCTGCTGCCAAATGGGTTGATCTGGCCAAATAAATTGAGTTAGACCTGAGATTGAGGGGGCGCGCTGCGCCCCCTCAATAAGCGGAGACTGCATGCAGCGAAAGCTCAGCCTCAATCAACAAGATGCACTCATCGGCTTTGGCTTGATCCTGCCAAGCCTGCTTATTATTTTAGGGATTTCGCTCCAACCAATCCTCTCCACGTTGTTTCTCAGTTTTTTCGAGAGCAGCCGCGGCATCAATGTGGAGCGGATTTTTGTCGGCCTCGGGAATTACACCGCACTGTTGAGCGACCCGGTCTTCTGGGTCACCATCGGGCGGACCATGTACTTTACGCTTGTATCCGTTGGGCTGGAACTCGTCTTAGGCTTGGCGATTGCACAGCTTATCCATTCGCACCCACCCGGCTGGCAATTTTTGCGGACCAGCCTCATTATCCCCTGGGCGGTGCCGACCATCGTCAACGGCACGATGTGGCGCTGGATCTACAACGCCGACTATGGCGCTTTGAACGGATTGTTAGTGCAACTTGGCATCATCGATAAATACATCCCCTGGCTGACCAAACCGGACGTGGCGATGAATCTGGTCATTCTGGCAGACATCTGGCATAGCGTCCCCTTCATTGCGCTGATCCTGCAAGCGGCTCTCGCTACGCTTCCCGCCGACCTGGAAGAGGCTGCCGCTGTGGACGGCGCGAACGCACTGCAACGTTTCCTGCTCATTCGCCTGCCTCTGCTGCGCCCTGCAATCCTTGTCGCTCTCGTGATCCGCACTGTGGAAGCCTTTCGCGTGTTTGATATCATCTACGTCATCACGAACGGTGGTCCCGCCTTTGGCACAGTGACCATTTCCTACCTGACTTATCTCGAAACCTTCAGTTTCGGCAACCTCGGGCGCGGCTCCGCGCTTTCTTTCCTCATATCATTATTTACTCTTATCATGGCATTCATTTACATTCGAGTCCTCTACCGGCCGGAGGAAACCCAATGAAAAGGCCCTTGCGCACCCTGCTGCAGGTTATTTTGGTTATCCCGGTCGTACTGTTCATCTACCTTCCGGTTGCCTGGTTGATTATTTCCAGCATTTCCACCCGCTCAGAATTACTTTCCACACCCATCCATTGGATCCCGCAGCAGCCCACGTTCGAAAACTACATCGATATCCTTGCGCCTGGACAGGGTACCTCGGAAGTGGCAAAGACGTTCCGCATTACGCTGTGGAACTCGCTCCTGGTGGCCTCGTCTGTGACGTTCATCGCGCTAACGCTTGGATCGCTGGCATCTTACGCGCTGATCCGCTTACGTTTCCCATTCCGCCAGACTATGCTGATCGGGATCCTCGGCACGCGGATGATTCCGGAGATTTCGCTTGTCATCCCGCTATATCTCTTTGCCACCCGCTTTGGCTTGTTCAATTCGCCCCTCATTCTGATCATTACCTATCTTAGTTTTGCGCTGCCCTTCGCCATCTGGCTGATGGCCGCCTTTTTCAACACGATCCCTGTCGAACTGGAAGACGCAGCCCGCATCGACGGTTGCAACCGCATCGAAACGCTCTTCCGTATTATTCTGCCCATCTCTGCGCCTGGCCTGGTCTCCACCGGCCTGTTCGTCTTTCTCACCGCCTGGGATGAATTCTTTTTTGCGCTCATTCTAACCAGCACGGTTTCGGCCAAAACAGTGCCTGTCGCCATTGCGGAGTTCACCGGTCGCTACGTGGTAGACGTGGGCGGGATGATGACCGGCGGCGTGCTGGCAGCAATCCCCCCGGTGATCCTCTCGCTCATCTTCCAGCGCTATATCGTCAGCGGGTTGACCGCGGGGGCGGTGAAAGGCTGATGGGCAGGGTCGTCATTGGGGTTGACCTGGGCGGGACAATTTTGCGCGCCGGTGCGTTCGATGCGCAGGGGAAGATGCTGGTTGTACGCGAAACGCCTATCGAAGCAGCGCGCGGACCTGAGTCCGGGTTGCGAAAAATGCAGGGGCTGATCGAGCAGGTCTGGGCCGAGTCCGGAGCGAAGACACTGGCCGGGATTGGCATCGGTTCGACAGGTCCAATTGATCCAATCCATGGCATCATCAACAATCCGTTTACGCTGCCGACCTGGGAAAATGTCCCAATCTTCGAGTGGATGGAGAAGGCATTCAGTGTCCCTGTCACGTTGGAGAACGACGCGGATGTGGCCGCGTTGGGAGAGTACTGGCAGGGAGCGGGGATTTCCATCCGCCGGCTATATGCCGTGACCGTGGGCACCGGGATCGGGACAGCATTGATCTTAAATGGGGAAATCTACCGCGGCGTGGACGGCTCGCACCCGGAAGGCGGGCATATGGTGCTCGACCCCAACGGGCCGTTATGTTATTGCAAGATGCGCGGCTGCTGGGAAAGTCTGTGTGCCGGGCCGGCCATCGAGCGTCAGGCGCGGGAGGCGGATTTGACGGGCTCCCGCCTGCTGGAAATGGCCGCCGGCGAGCGCGAGAAGATCGAAGCGCGCATGGTCTTCGATGCGGCGCGGATGGGAGACAGCGTTGCGTTATCTATCTTGGATAGGTTTACTCGCTACTTTATTCAAGGTATCCTTAATGTGTGCATCCTCTTCGTTCCTGATGTGATCGTGCTGAGCGGCGGCGTGATGCGCAGCGCTGACCTGTTCATGCCCAAGTTGGGACAAGCCTTGCAAGCCTATACCGAGATGGTCCCCGCCTATCGTGTGCATATCATCCCTGCGAAACTCGGTTACTACGCCGGGCTATACGGTGCAGCTTATACTATTTGGTCGAAGGTTTTATGAACCCCTTACATGACAATCCTTATGTGCAAGACATCCTGAGTCAGCCGGATTCGCTACGAAGTGCGCTGGCAAAATTTGATGAATCCTCGCTGAAACCGCTAAAGGACGCAGTTCGACGCGGTGACTTCGACCGGATCATTTTAACTGGTATGGGCGCCTCGCTCTATGCCGCCTATCCCGTCTGGTTGACTCTGGCGCGGGCCGGGCTGCCGGCCATGTGGGTGGATACTGCCGAACTGATCCACCACGCGCCGGAACTCATCACCCCACGGACGTTGTACTGGCTTTTCTCGCAATCCGGCCGGAGCGCAGAAATCGTCTCAGCCCTGGACTTCAACTTGATACCGCCATCCAGGGCATTAATCGCTACCGTGAACGACCTCGAGAGTCCCCTGGCAAACGCAACAACGGAGTTCAACGACCTTTCGGCATGTGTGCCGATCAACGCTGCCGTCGAGAATACGGTCTCCACCCGTACGTATGTCAACTCACTGGCGGTGAGCCAATTGGCAGCGCTGGCGCTCAGCGAGCAGGATATCGCGCCAGCCTTAGACGCGTTGCTGGAAACCGCTGCAGCCATGCAAACGTATCTTGAAAGCTGGGAATTGCGGGTACAGCGGATCGGTGAACTGATCGGATTTCCCAAGCGCCTTGTCCTGCTCGGGCGGGGGACTTCCCTGGCAGCAACCTATACCGGCGCATTGATCTTAGGGGAAGCGGCTAAATATTCAGCCGTACCCTTCCAGGCTGGCGAGTTCCGTCACGGGCCGCTCGAACTGGCCACCCCCGATCTGAGCGCCCTGATCTTTGCCGGCCCACTGGAAACGCGGAACCTGAACGCGCGCCTGCTGAAAGACCTGCGTGGTTACCAAAGCGCTGCTTTCTGGGTCGGCGCAGATCCACAGGAATGGCAAATCGATATTCCGGAGGTCCCAGCAATGGGAATGCCGTTGGTGGAAATTCTGGCTATTCAGTTGCTCAGCATCCACCTGGCGCAGCAGATCGGTGTGGAGCCGGGACATTTCTTCCGCTCAGGGAAGGTGACACTTTCTGAATAATATTCATCTAGAGCGGAGCGCCTGTACCCCGAGGGGGCAACAGCGAAGTCGCATCGTCCCCGCAGGGAGAAAGATGCTTTTCAGGTGATATTTGCGCTTCGACTGCACTCCCCTTCGACAGGCTCAGGGTCGCTCCGCTCAGCGACACAAATTACGGCCCCCACCTGGGTTGGTAATCGCAATAATCGTTATCCGTCAGGCGGCGCAGGTCGGTGCCATCGGTGCGGATAATGTAAATTTCACAACCGTGATCATCGCCGTAATGATCGAAATAAGCGGTAAAGGCCACCCAGTTACCGTCAGGGGAGAAGCTCGGCCCCTGGCTGTTGCCGCCCACTGGCGAGAGCTGGCGCGCATTGGAGCCGTCTGCGTTCATGATGTATAGCTCGCGGTTCCAGGGCTCGCCGGAATAAGTGACAATGTACTGCCCATCCTGAGACCAGTCGCTGCGACCGCGCATGGCGGGCAGGTTACTGACCTGGTGTAACCCCTTCCCATCCTCTCTGACAACGAACAGTTGCGTTGATCCGTTTCTGTCTGAGGCGAACAGGATTTGCCTGCCGTCCGGCGACCAGGTTGGGTCCCAGCCTTCGATGCGCGGGATGTTGTTGGGATTGTTCCCGTTACTCTCCATGGTCATGATCTGGTAACGTCCCGAATTCGGTGCCCAGCGGGTGAAGGTGATCATCTCGCCATCGGGGGAATATTCAGGCGCGGTCAGGACGCCGTCTCGGTTTGTCAGCCGGTTTACACTGTTATCTGCGAGTTCAAGGGAGTAAATCTCATAAACATTCTCCTCTCGAAAGGCAGCATATAACACCCTGCGCCCATCCGGAGAGAGTGACGGGTAAAAATGACGGATACCATCTTCGGTCGTCAGGCGACGGTAACCTGTCCCGTCAGGGTTCATGATACAGATCTGGTCTGACGATTGGAACTTATAAATCTGGCAGGTGAATACAATGTGACCGCCTGGCGCATCCTGCGAGGAAACCGTTGGCACACTTGTTGACTCAGTTTCATTCGCCGAGGGGGTGTCGGTTGGTTGGGCAGGCGGTTCAGAAAAATCGAAAGGGGACGTTGCCGTTGGCAAGACTGGTGCGGGAGAGAAGCCTGAGTTAGGTGTGGAGGCTGCCAACGTGGCGAACAGGTCAATGGTCGGGGTAGTTCCGGGCGCGGCCAGGCGTCCCAACCCCGCCACAAAAAACGTGACCAACAACAAAAAACCGCAGAACATGACCAGTCCCGCGGCGATCCAAAGAGGGCGATTGTTCGTGTTCATGGCCCAATTGTAACCCGTCCGTAGCGATAATAGGCGGCACACGCGCCCTCGGAGGAAACCATCGTTGCGCCAAGTGGGTGTTCGGGCGTACACTTGATCCCAAAGGCTGAGCAGTCGTGCGGCTTCTTGAGTCCTTGCAAGATCTGACCGGCGATGCAGAGCGGCGACTCATCCGCTGTAATGGTCTCTACGTTAAATCGTTTTTCGGCATTGAACGCATCCAACTCGGCCCGCAGCTGCCAGCCGCTCATCGGGATGGTCCCAATCCCGCGCCACTTGCGGTCAACCTCCATGAAGATGGTATCGATCATCTTCTGAGCGGGCTTGTTTCCCTCGAAAGTGACCGCCCGCTGGTACGCATTAAATACTTCGACTTTGCCTGCCTCGAGCAAGCGAACCGTTTCCAGGATGCCCTGCACGATGTCAAGCGGTTCGAACCCGGTGACAACCATCGGTGTGTTGAACTGCTGCACTAACGGCGGGTACTCGTGATAGCCCATCACCGCGCAAACGTGTCCCGCCAGCAGAAACCCCTGAACGCGATTGGCCGGCGAACTCAGGATGGCCGAAACCGCAGGTGGCACACGGACGTGTGAAACGAGAATCGAATAGTTCGTCAGACCCAGATTTTTGGCCTGCATCACGCTCATCACATTGGGCGGCGCGGTGGTCTCGAAGCCGATGGCGAAGAAGACTACCTGCTTGTCGGGATTCGCCTTGGCCAGTTTGACCGCGTCCAGCGGCGAATAGACCACACGCACATCCCCGCCCTGCGCCTTGACTGAGAACAGGTCGCGGCCGGAGCCGGGTACGCGCAGCATGTCGCCGTAAGAGCAAAAAATTACATTCGGGCGGGAGGCGATCTCAAGGGCCTTGTCAATCAATTCGAGCGGCGTCACGCAGATCGGGCAACCCGGACCATGTACCAGCTCGATCTCGGGAGGCAGCAACTGGTCGATGCCATGCCGCACGATGGCGTGCGTTTGCCCGCCACAGATTTCCATGATCGTCCACGGGTGTGTCACCGTGCGGCGGATTTCCTCGATCACACCTTTCACTAAAGAAGCGTCGCGGTATTCGTCAACGTATTTCATAGTCGTTACGCGAGATACTATCTCGCGCTACTCCTGCCCCACTTTCGGGCCAAGTTCCTCTTCGATATTGGAAATCTGTTTCAGCAGTTCGAGGGTTTCCATTGCATCTTTCTCGCTCAG
>Ga0105104_10002597_pt1 | contig 13103 bp, 9 predicted proteins | sample PPLLaktember2015_3_FD_87034 | JGI IMG/M metagenome (GOLD analysis project Ga0105104, IMG submission 87034) | Freshwater sediment microbial communities from Prairie Pothole Lake near Jamestown, North Dakota, USA - PPLs Lake P7 Core (6) Depth... | ecosystem: Environmental > Aquatic > Freshwater >...
CGATTACTGGGCGGTGACGGTCAGTGACGTGGTAGCGCCAACTGAGGACCCGGCATGTGTGGCTGACTGGGATTCTGTCTCCTATACAAGTAATGAACCGCATTGTCTGCGTCGGGTTGATCTCGATCTGCATTATCCTGGAGACCTGAACGGGCGCATTCATCACGATGGCCAAATCTGGTCTCGCGCGTTGTGGGATATTCGCGGCGTTTTAGGGCATACGGTAGCAGATACGATTATTCTTGAAGCACAGTTCGCCTTTGCCCCCGATACATCGATACCCGCAGCAGCCCAGGACACAATTGATGCAGCTGAACGTCTTTACGGCAAGAACACTGCTAAGAAAGTATTAGCCGCTTTCCAGGAGCGCGGGATCCTTCCTTAGTTTAAACTTCGTGAGATTATAGAGCGGTGATCATCTGGTCACCGCTCTTTCTATAGCACAATTTCGAAGTGAGTACCGAGTAATTTCCGAAATTCATCTTCGCTTCTCAGAGGCTGTCTTATACGCTTACCGTTGGTCGTAATAGTCAAGTTCTTGCTGTCCAGCGAAATTCGTCCATCCGGTGTGGCCAGGGAAATTACTCGCTCATGCGTAAAGCTGGATTTAGGGGAGGTCTGGTGATACAGGCAGGCAACCTCGTAATCGGCCGGGAAATTGCGAGGCTGCAGATCAAAAAAGTATTGAAGGTTCCACTTCCCATCGAAATCGCGCCTCAACAAGTCATATCCATCTGCTACAGGTTCTATTCGATACGCACGCAATCCCTGTGCCTGCTCCCCGTTATATTCAAAGCTCAACGGCTCGAAGAACGAATCGCCAAAGCCCACATCGGCCAACCAGTATTGTTCCGCATTGGGAATTCTAACCAGTAGTGTCAGGTGATCAAATTCTCGTCCACGTTTTCCTTCGCTGTTGTAAACGTGCCCATTGAGATACGTTACTTCAAACCCAATTTGCTTGAGCAGCCAGGCAAACATCCCGTTCAGCTCATAGCAAAAGCCGCCACGTCTGCGAAGGACGATTTTATCCCATAGTGCCTCCTCACTGAGTTGAATGGGTACACCTAAATGGATGTCTAAATTTTCGAAAGGGACGGTCAGCAGATGTGTGCGATGCAAACCATAAAGCGATTCAACATCCAGCCTGACGGGCTTATCATAGCCGATGCGTTCCAGATAGGTTCGAATATCCATACTAAAAGTAAATTATCTCATAGAAACGGAAATGACCGAGCAAATTTGCTGTTACTCGCCCAGTGCAATTTTTAAGTTCTCAATCAGACGCTGTGTCCTTATTTCCCGGCCAGTTGCATTCAGGTGATAAGGCGTGTCGAAAAAATATTCATCAGGAATACATAACTGATCTAATGGTGTTAGAACAGGAATAGAGGTTTTGTTTTGTAGCGTTTTATAAAAATTAACGAGCCTCTTATTGCCTGTCATTTCGCAGTTGGTCTGCCGGTTGGGTTGCGGTTCGTAAAATACGCGTGCGCCTTTGATATTGGCGTATTCATTGAACTCAGTAAGAAATGCAAATGCCTCATCGAGAAGCGTTATCGGATAAGCAGAAGAACCGATGTTCGATTCAAATTCAGGTTCCAAATTGAGATGGCCGATAAAATCACCGTGAGCATTGAACTGGTCTCCCGTATAAAGCCCACGAACCTGTTCTAAAGATTGGCCGTAAAGGTAGTAATTCAGTTGCCGGTTTATTTTTCGTTGCAACATGATCGCAACCATATTCGGCGTTTCACGGATCGGGTTAGGGAGATATTTGAGTCTATTTGGAGAAAACTCGATCCAGTCAGAAATGTATTCTGGATAGCCATAGAATGATGCAATATCTGTAAAGTTGTAATATTCAAGGCTTATGATGATAATGTCGCCAGGTCTGATGTAATCCTTTAGCTCTTTGATCGGCGTCACTCCCAAACCTACAACTAATCCATGATTGATGACAGGCAATTCGAAATTTTCTTCTATTAACTCACTGTCAATTCCAAACGCGACGTTTGAGCCACCTGTAATAATGATTCGCGGAGATGGTGTGTTTTTTAGCAAATCTAACTTTAGCATGCTCCCCTGATAATAGTGCTTGGGGTCAGGCTTTAGAGCAACGAATAAGCTCCCGAGGAGTAAAACAACGAGAAAAGTTATTAAAAATAAAACTCTGGCGAGTTTACGGATTTGGTTGAACATCGGTGTGTCAGAATTGGAAATAAATAAATGGTCGTTGTGCGCCGGTATATGTTGTGCCGAACACAAGCGTGATTGTGATAATAAGGGTATACAGCGCCCAGCGGATATATGTGGGTTGGAGATTAAAATCCTGTAAGAAATTTCCCCGAAATTGCTTGATTTCTACGATCAGAAAAATAGAGAGTGCTAGGAGTGTGATTACAATAAAACCGCGCGGTTCTGAAGTGAGGGGCGATAAAATGCTAAAAAACGAGTTTAGCGCTGCATCAAAATGGGCTGGTTTCAATCCCTCGAGGAGGATGTTTTTAGATTGGGATACATAGTTTTCCCAGCCACCAAAAAGACCCTTTGTGATGTAGATGGCATCCGACAGGTTGTTGGCACGAAAGAAGATCCAAGCGTAAGTTACCAGCGAGAAGGTGACAAGGGTGGAAAATGCGTTAGCCAGCTTTTGAAAACGGTCGATACGTAGAACAGAGGAAACTTGTCTCCAAAACTTTTCTGTGAGGCCAAAAAAGACAATATATAAACCGTGAAGCGCACCCCAGATAACGAAGGTCCAATTAGCGCCATGCCAGAGGCCACTGATCAAAAATGTTAGAAATAAATTAAGGACCCATCGAGGTTGGGTAACCCGGTTCCCGCCTAGGGGAATGTATAAATAGTCTCGGAACCAGGTTGAAAGAGAAATATGCCAGCGTTGCCAGAATTCGGGAATAGACTTAGAGAAATAGGGGTGATCGAAGTTTTTCATTAACTTGATACCCATCACTTGTGCAGAGCCAAGCGCTATGTCGGAGTAGCCGGAAATATCGCAATAGATTTGGATGGCAAATGCTAAAGTAGCAAATACTAGAGCGGGACCGCTGTGATCGGTGGGTGAGTTGTATACGTGATCGACCAGGAGCGCCATTCGATCAGCAATCACCACTTTTTTGAACATTCCCCAGGCCATCCACTTCAAGCCATCGGCAACACGTTGATAGTCAAACTTTTGTTCAGAATGCAGTTGATGAAGAATATTTTGTGGACGCTCTATAGGCCCGGCTACTAATTGTGGGTAGAACATTACATACGTTGCCAGATAACCGAAATGGCGTTCGGCTTTTTGGCGGCCGCGGTAAACTTCAATTGTATAGCTGAGAGACTGGAAGGTGTGGAAGGATAATCCAATTGGTAAAATGATTTCAAGAGTCTTGATGGGATAGTTCCACCCAATAAAATGAGCCAATGAAAGCATGTTTTCGTTTGCAAAGTTGAAATATTTAAAGAAGGCTAGCATACCGATATTTGATATGATGCTTAATGCTAAAAGCCATTTTCTTTTATTTCCCTCTAGCTTCTCTAATCCCAGCCCGCTAAAATAATCTATTGTGATTGTCGTTGCCAGGATAAAAATATATTTTGGAATAAAGGTCATATAAAAATAGCAACTGGCCGAGAGGATTAATATCCATCGGAAGCGGTGGGGTAACAGAAAATATGCGATTGTGACGATAGGGAAGAACAACAGGAAGTGAAATGAGTTGAATAACATGCTGAAGCGCCGGTGTCGAGGTGAAGAGATTATACTAGCTTTGCAAGTTCTACTATTCTAATTTTTTTGGTTTCTCCAGGATTTGCCGCCGTAGGCCCCGCCGCGCTTTGGCGGTGTGAAAGGAGGCCGGATTTGGGGGTGCGAGCGTGCGTACGCACGCTCGCACCCCCAAATCCGGGTATCTACCACGGAATTTCCCAAAGAACCTTTTTTTGATAATGGACAGAATGAATAAGTGATACAGGTACAGCGCGATGCCATTGCCTGCTTTACACCTGTTCTATTCGAAGGTCAGTAGTCTGGTGAATAGAACAGAATAACGAGTAAAATAGGCTTATTAGACCTTTAGGAATGTCGATTAAATCGATCTGTGATGTGAGTTTCTACCGCCGCATACGCTAATTATTCCTAAAGATTTCAAAACAAAAACAAATCAAATAGTAGGTATAGTATAGAGGTCATTAATAGTTTTTTATTGATCAAGTATTTAAAAAAACGCCACAACCTCAAACGATCACTTGGAAGGTTTTATTACACCTTCCTCCTCCCGTTTGTGTTGCACGGTGCGTTAAAGAATAATCGTTTTTTCCACAATTGGAGGCAATTTAGAAGCGCCTCTCTTTTACCTATTCTTTCAACCTGGCAGATTTCTTAAACCTCTTACTTTCGCCTCTCTGGAATCTCAGGATGGAGCAATGATGGTCGATACAATTTCTAATATACAATCCATTCAAGGGAAATTTCAGACTTTACACACTGTGTTATTGGATGTGATGGAAAGTCTTTCTGGCAGCGCACACCCTGTGGCGTCTGCGGCTGTCCAGGACTTGAGCAATTTAACAAACTCTTTGCAGCTCTTACAGAGTAAGGTATCGGAATATCTGCATACCAGCCAACGCCAGCTCCAGGCTCTGGTCGGCGTGGGACACGTGATCAACTCATCGCTGGGCTCTGAAGCCGTACTGGATGAGGTCATGGATGCGGTTATTGCCTTGATGCGGGCAGAACGCGGCCTGATTATGTTGCGCGATGAGCACGGGGAATTCCGGATCAAGGCTGCACGCGGCATGGACCACGTAAATTTGGGAGGAGATGGTTATTCTGTCAGCAAAACAATCGTGTACCGCGTGGCCGAAACGGGCAATCCCGTGTTGACTACCAATGCTCAGGAAGACCCCCGCTTTGAGCAACAAAAAAGCGTGCTCGAACATAACTTGCGCTCGATCCTGTGTGTCCCTCTGAAGCTGAAGGATGAAACCATCGGCGTGATCTTTGTAGATAGCCGCGTGTATTCCGGCCTCTTTGAGGAAAGCGACCTTGAAATGCTCTCTGCCTTTGCGGATCAAGCCGCTGTAGCAATTGACAGTGCACGTATGTTCGACAAATTGCAGAAAGCCAATTCAGAATTAAAAGATGCCTACGATGCTACATTGAATGGATGGGCTCTTACCTTGGAATTGCGCGATAAAGAAACGGAAGGCCATACCCAGCGCGTGACTGCGATAACAGAAGTTTTGGCAAAAAAATTTGGTATAAACGGCGATGAGCTGGAGCACGTCAGGCGCGGTTCTCTGTTGCACGATATCGGTAAGATGGCCATTCCGGACTATATCCTGCTCAAGCGGGGAGACTTGACCTTGTCTGAGCGTAAGTTCATGGAATTGCACCCGGAATTCGCAAAGGATATGCTGGAGAAGATTGAATTTTTACACCCGGCCTTGGACATCCCCTACTGTCATCACGAAAAGTGGGATGGATCAGGCTATCCGCGCAATCTGCGAGGCGAAGAAATCCCCTTCGCAGCCCGTATCTTTGCCGTTGTAGATGTGTGGGACGCGTTGACGTCCGAGCGGCCTTATCGTAAACCGCTTGACCCTGTAGAGGTCCGCAAGCACATTCGGGAACAATCCGGGAAGCATTTCGATCCCAGGGTGGTAGAAGCGTTTTTGTCCTTGAAGAATTTGCCGGTCGCGCCGAAGTCCAGCAGGAAGTAGTTTCTCAAAGGGCAGCTATGTTTTAATAGGTATGGAAAGCGGGGAAAAATCTAAAAACAATGTCGAAACAATTGCTTTACATTTCTAAGGGTTGTACAATGAGGTTACAACATGACTGGAGGTTGACATGGTTCATAAACCTTCCGAGACCCAGATCATTCGGGGGCAGTTTCTGGACTTGACCATGCTTCTGCTAAAAGCCGTGGACTCGCTTACCAAAGTGAGCGATCCCATAGCTACCGATGTGATCCGAGACATAAGAAGAATTGCCAGCTCATTAAGTCAATTGGAAGGCGGGGTGTCCGGCCGACTTCAAACAGGTAAGCACAAATTAAAGACGTTAGTAGATGTGGGACATGTGATTAATTCCTCCTTGGGGTCGAATCAGGTATTGGAACAGGTAATGGACTCGTTGATCGCGCTGGTGCAGGCAGAACGAGGTTTTTTAGTATTGCTTGAAGAGCACGGCGAACCGCGAGTCCGGATAGCGCGCGGCGTCGACCACGTGAATTTGGAAGAACAGGCATTTGCCCTTAGCCGGACCATCGTCCATCGGGTGATTGCAACAGGCGAGCCGGTGCTGACAACAAATGCACGAGAAGACCCTCGTTTTGGAATGGAAGCAAGCATTATATCCTACCAGCTTCGTTCCATCCTGTGCGTGCCAATGAAACTGCGAGATGAGATTATTGGTGTCATGTTTGTAGATAATCGTGAGCATACAGGTCGATTCGAGGAAAGCGATCAGGAAATGCTTTTGGCATTTGCTGACCAGGCTGCCATGGCAATTTATAATGCCCGCTTATTTGATGAGTTGCAGGCAGCCAACGCAGACCTGGAATCAGCGAATGCTGAGCTGCAGATCGCTTATGAAGCCACCCTGCAAGGATGGGTCCGGGCGTTGGATCTGCGCGATCGGGAAACAGAGGGTCATACGCAACGTGTCACTGCGCTAACACAGCAGTTGGCCCGTAAAGTAGGGTTTAATGAAGAGGAGCTAGTGCACATTAAACATGGCGCGCTGCTGCATGATATCGGTAAGATGGGGATTCCGGATGGCATCCTGCTCAAACCCGGTGGTTTAACATGGAAAGAGCGCGAGCAGATGCAACAACACCCGGGACTTGCCTATGAGATGCTGAGCCCGATCGAGTTTTTAAAACCGGCCATTGATATCCCCTACTGCCATCACGAAAAGTGGGACGGGTCGGGCTACCCTCGTGGTCTGCGTGGCGACCAGATCCCCTTCCCGGCCCGCATCTTTTCAATTGTGGATGTTTGGGATGCCTTGACCTCAATCCGCCCTTATCATCTGCCGATGATAAGCACCGAAGCCCGCCAGCTTATCCGTGAGCAATCCGGGGTCCATTTTGATCCGCAAATTGTGGATGTTTTTTTGGAGATGAGCCAAACGATATGACTATGGCTTTGACATGACAACGATCCAGAGCGAATCTCCGTAAGACAGATTTGTAATAAAGAAATCGCTGTCCCAATCTTCTTTTATGCCATCCTCGGGGAAACTTTCTTCATCGTAGTAGTACTGGTTCGAGAATATCCCTCCGGTTGACATTACAACCGCCCAGAGCCCATTTCCATTTGTAACATTGGTGATATAGTAATCCGAATCCCAGTACGTTCGTATCCGACTCTCCGGGAAACTCGCTTCGGTGAAATAAACTTGCTTTTCCAGCTTGCTCCCTTCCGACATCACGACGAACCAGCCTCCATTGCCATATCCTAGCGCTGTGATCGAATAGCCCTGATCCCAATAGTCTTGAATATCTGTATCCGGAAAGTTAGAATCGTTGAAATAGACCTGATTCGTGAACCCGCTCCCCATGCTCATGACCACAATCCACTCACCGTTAGCATAGGCAGTACTTGTTATGTCATATCCCTGATCCCAGTATTCTCTTATTTTCGTTTCAGGGAATTCTGGATCAGTGAGATAGACCTGGTCCGTATATCCGAGCGTCTTGGTCATCACGAGCGTCCATTCCCCGTTGCTGTAGCTTAAATCGGAGATAAAATGTTCCTGCCCCCAGCAGTCCTCGATCTCCTGCTCGGGAAAGTATTCGCGGGCAAGCCAGGTTTGTTCCCCCGTACAATAGGCCAATTGTGTGGGGGTAGTGGTAGGGGTGGAGGTAGGGATGATCGGGGACGGTGTTTGGGAAAATGACCTCACCCAGTTAAGTGCATTCGGAAGCGAGAGCGCACCTGCAAATATACAACAAATTGCCAGGAAGAGGCCACCGGCAATGAACAACCAAGGGATGGATTTCGGCTTTGCCCGTTTAACCATGGCCGCTTCGCTTGCCCTTTTGGTTGCTTCCCTTTGAGGAGACGGCTTTGCATCATCGGCGATCTGCCTTGGTTGTTTTGGCAGCTTGATGGCTGTGCCTTGCATCGGTACCCCGGCTGCCTCCCAGGCCGCTTTGAAAGCAGAAACCAATTCAGTGACGGTCGCGTAGCGGTCGTTGCGTTCTTTTGCCAGTGTTTTGAGTAATACGCGTTGCACACTCTCCGGTACCGAGGGGTTGATCGAACGCGGAAGGGGCAAGGGTGAATAGATGTGGTCGTAAATGATCGAAAAGGGTGTATCTGCGCTGTAAGGTACCTGCCCTACGACCATCTCATAAAGCATGACGCCGAAGGAATAAATATCGGTGCCCTCGTCAAGATCGCTTTTGCCGATGGCTTGCTCAGGGGAAATGTACTGGGGTGTCCCCATGACCGCGTCGGATGAAATCGTTGAGCTCCCGGCTTGTGCGATGCGTGCCAGGCCAAAGTCGGCAAGGTAGATGCGACCATCCCTGGCGATCAGTACATTCGAGGGCTTGATATCACGATGCAAGATTCCCTGTTGGTGGGCATATGCTAGCGCTTTGCCGATCGAATCGACTATATTGGTGATTTCCTCCGCTGTCAACGGACCACATCCCAGGCGCGCTTTGAGAGTCTCCCCCTCGATGAACTTCATTACAAGATAAGGATAGCCATCATGCTCGGCAAAATCATGCACAGAGACGATGTTTTGATGGTCCAGTTTTGCTACCAGACGAGCTTCACGTTGAAAGCGAACGGTAAAGGTTGGGTCTTCGGTTAGATCCGAGTGCAACACCTTGAGCGCCACGTAGCGATCCAGGCCGGCATGGTACGCCTTATAAACGGTAGCCATCCCCCCTTGCCCCAGCTTCTCTAGGATTTTATACAGACCAACGTTATCACCTGCTGTTAGTGACATGGCAGTGCTCCGAAACACAACAGATGTAACTATTATATAACCAACCTGGCAAAACAAAAACTCCCCGTCAACTTTCGTGAGAAATTGTATATAAAGCGTTTCCAAGCAAACTATTGATCGTTTACAAAAACAATATACCGTACAATCCCGCTGCAAGGACAACTGCCGCGACGATCCATTTCCCTTTAAAGCGAAAGAGGCTGATCAAGGCAACAGCGAATACGATCCACGCATGATTCCCGACGACGGTTTCACTCAAGATGCCTAACGCGGTTGCAGCGATCAACCCGATAACACCTGCGGTGACTCCATCAAGAAAAGCATGCGCGGCTTTGTTATCTACAAGTCGTTCGAGATAGCCGTGTCCGATCATGGTGAAGGCGAAGGCAGGTGTAAAAATAGCGACTGTAATCAGGATCGCCCCAGGCAGACCACCGCCGATGTAACCAACGAACGTGGAGAAAATGATCAACGGCGCAGGGAGAAGACCGGAAAGGGCGAGGCCATCGAGAAATTGTGCATTGGACATCCACGCACCCACTTGTACGGCATCATGCCGGAGGAAGGGTATGACGGTGTACGCGCCGCCAAAGGTGAGCAGGCCGCTGCGTAACCCAGACCAAAACAGGGTGAGGAGAGAAGCGGGTCTTGTCGAGACTGTGGTTAGGTCTGTCGAGGCTTGCATCGCTTGGAGTCCAGTCCATCCAAAATAGGCGAGCGCTAAAACAAATCCGGCTGTGAGCATGCCTGCGAGCTGACTTTGTTTGCGTTCAGCAAGCGTATAAACCAACCCTGAGACAAGAAGCGTGACTAGAAAATTGACGTTGAGCAATTGAGCAAGAGCGGCTGTGAATGCGGTGGCCCAGAGCCAGTTGTTATCGTGAAGGGCGTGACTGCCAATACGATGCACCGCACGGACGATCAGTGCGGCGACAGCAGGTTGCATTCCTGAGAAAACCGCTTGAAAAACAGAGGAGCTGATCCCGTATGCAACATAAAACCAGGCGAGAGCAAGCATTAAGGCGAAACCGGGGAGCATGAAGCCGAGACCGGCGAGCAGCGCGCCAATACGACCGCGCGCGAGCATGCCAAAATATACGCACAGTTCATGCGCTTCCGGACCAGGCAGGACCTGATACACCGCGAGAACGCGGTTGAAACGTTCGGGGGTGATCCATTTTTCCTCCCCCACAAGTTCCTGGCGGATCATGGCGATCTGCGCGACAGGCCCGCCCCAGGCAAGAAAGCCAAATTTTAGAAAGCGGAGAAAAATGCTTACAAAGGACTGGCGCGGGATGTTGGTCTCCGCATTTGCGGCTGTGCTCAAAGAATTTGCCTTTGTATTATTCCATCATTTGAGTCAATTTGGCAAGGATCGCATCGCGCGCCGCTTCATAATTTTCACTCACAGGCGGAATTCCATCCCACTGTTCGGTCCTGGCTTTGTTCTGGTATTCTTCCGGTAGTTCACAAAAGGCTATGATCCGCTGAGCGGATTCTAAATCAGCAAGTGATAATTTTTGCGGAGCTGATTCTGTAGGCGTCAAGCCGTCTGAGTGCAAACCGGCAATTGTTTTTGGTGACAATTCCTGGTCGGGATTTGTGGCGCGTGCGATAGCGCGTACGTCTGAATTTGTTTCTCTTGCCAGTTTATTGAAATAAGCTGCGGCGATAACACTCTTTGCTGCGCCATGTTCGCAGATGAAGATAATGAGATTTTCTTCCATTCTGATCCTAAACTTTTGGCAATTTCACCGTAAACTCGCTGCCCTGTCCGGCGCCATTACTGCTGCCGCTCACCTGCCCACCTTGGGATTTCACAATCGCATGCACGATGGCAAGCCCCAGCCCGTTTCCGGGGTACTCGGAAACATTGCGGGCGCGGTGAAAGCGTTCAAAAATATGGGGCAGGTCTTCGGTTGGAATTCCAATGCCCGAATCAGACACGGCTAAAAGTACTTCATCCTCAGATGTTTCGAGCTGGAGTGAAACCGATCCAGTGGCGGGCGTAAATTTGAGCGCGTTTTCGAGCAGGTTGATCACTACCTGTCGCAGTTGTGATTCGTTCCCCCGTACAATAACAGCGTCATTTGGCGCGCTCAATGTGAATGAACGTTCGGTCTGTTCAGCGCGGGAGGCGAATTGTTCGCCAATCTCGCGGACAAGTTGTGCCAGATTCACTAGCGCAAATCCGGATGTGGACTTAGTCGCTTCAACGCGCGATAGATCGAGCAGGCTCTTCACCAGCGCCTCCAACCGCTGACCCTGTTCCTGCGCGCGCGACAGGTAGCGGGTCCGAGCCGAAACGTTTTTCTCGTCACGCGCCAATTCGAGGTTGGTTTGCAATGCTGTCAGAGGCGTATGAAGTTCATGCGCCGCATCCGCAACAAATTCGCGTAAGGTGGAAACGGTCTGTTCCACTTGCTCTGCCATGCCATTGAATGAGTCTGCAAGTGAGATAAATTCCTGCTGGCGTTCATTCAGCAGATTAACGCGCACAGATAGATTCCCCTGTTCCATTTGGCGTGTTGCCTTTTCAAGTACGACCACTGGCCCAGTGACCCGTTTACTCACGAACCACCCTGCAAGTGCGGCAATCACAATGGCAAAGACACTGGCAATCAACCACGCAAGAGTCACAGAGTCGATCACATCCGCCCCGTAACTAGGGCCATTGGAAAATTCCAATACACCTAACTTACTTCTGCTAGATGTCCTAAGCAAAACGCTCACACTCTGCGATGAGCGGCGAGTCGGATCAGAATCAGCTTTGGCAACAAACCCGTATCCATACGGTGAGGCGCTGACGGGCAGAATAATATCGGCTGTCCCACCGATAAGGATTTTCGTTTCAAATGGGGCGACCTCTGGCAACGGAGCACTTTCATCGCTTCGATAAATCAGGATCGGGCTTTTTGCCGCCGGCGGATTGACCGGCATACTAAACATCACATTCCCTACAACCGGCTTGCTCGCTGAGAGCGCGACAACTTGCTTTGCATCGGGTATGCCAGAATCGGCCAGTGTATTGCCATTCGTATCGAGCAAACGGATTTGAGTCTGGGAGAGAAAAGCCAGCCCGGTGATTTGATCCTGGATAAAGCTCTCAGGTACATCAGACTGCAGAATCTGTTCGATGATCGGCTGCAAGGCGGTCGCATTTCCATAGAGATATTCGCGTTCCTGATCCGCATAATAACCCCGCAACACAAGCAACATCATAGAGCCAAGCGACAACGCCGCGAGCAATGCAATGATCGCGTAACTTGCGGGCAACCGCCAGCGTATGGAGTTTCGATTCATGTTCATCACCATTTCCTACTATCAGTCGATCACGAAATGGCTGTAAGAGGTCCGAAAATAGGGGAGCGGGCGTACGCCCGCTCCCCTATTTTCGGGTATTCTCTCTTTTTGTGAAGTACCGAATATGTGTCATTGCGAGCCCCAAAGAGGGTAGTTCATTCGGCGCGGTTGTCAAGGCCATTTTTACTCACTACGGCAGCGGGCATTTTTTACGGTCGCCGTCTCCATCATAAAGGATATCAATTTCCGAGCCTTCTTTGATCTCAACTTCCATCACCTCCGGACTGCCATCTACCTCAATGTCACGAATGGTATAGATCCCAGGGTTGATTTGTACATCATTATCCGGAAAATTGTTGACTGCTGGGATAACGATGCCGCCAGGGTTGGCTTCCATATAATGGTACGTGCAGTTTCGTAGGGATGCCAACACGGGCCAATCCGTGGGCATGACCTCCGGCAGTTTCATGGTGTCGCCGCTCACCGCCACGAAACGAGTTTGGATTGAAATCCAGCCGGTTTCTTGCGGATGACCGGGAACAGGAATCTGCACCCATTTTGCCAGTACATCGCGGGCGAGAGCCCTGGCGCTTTGTCCATCCATCAATACAGAGACGGCATTATATCCTAAATCCGGACCGCGCCGGATGAAAACGTTTCCTTTTTCCGCAGTGACTACGGTCTTTGAAGGCATCAACGTCGAGGACTTAGCCGGAGTTGAAATCGGAGAAGGGGTGGCTGTGTAGGGCAAATTGCTAATTTGCTCCACAGGCACGGACGAAGGCGTATTAGTGGAAGTGATTCCCATTGGTGAGGCAAC
>Ga0105104_10002598_pt1 | contig 13102 bp, 13 predicted proteins | sample PPLLaktember2015_3_FD_87034 | JGI IMG/M metagenome (GOLD analysis project Ga0105104, IMG submission 87034) | Freshwater sediment microbial communities from Prairie Pothole Lake near Jamestown, North Dakota, USA - PPLs Lake P7 Core (6) Depth... | ecosystem: Environmental > Aquatic > Freshwater >...
AGAAATTCCACCGCCTGCAAAATTTCAGGGATTTCCGGGAGACGGCCCGACCCGGATGTTTTACAGGCCAGTTCGCCCACACCGCTGTCCATAACCGTATAACCGTATTTTTTCAGTTTGAGAATATTATCCTGAACGATGCGATTGGCAAGCATCTTGTCGTTCATGGCCGGGCATATCAAGGTCGGTTTATTTTGCGCCATCACGGTTGTGGTCAGGAGATCATCGGCGATGCCGGAGGCTATTTTACCGATCACGTTTCCGGTTGCCGGCGCAATGACAAAGGCATCGGCAAAATCAGCCAGCGCGATATGGGCCATGTCATATTGGTCCGTCGGGGCAAACATGTCCGTATAAACCTCCCCCTGCGAAAGAGTCTGCATGGTCAGCGGTGTTATAAATTCCATCGCGCTCTTCGTCATAATGACGCGCACCTGCGCACCTGCTCTGATGAGGGCCCGGGTCAATTCCGCCGCTTTGTATGCGGCAATGCCTCCGGTTATTCCCAGGACAATTTTTTTGTTTTCAAGCATATGGTTATCACTTTGTTATTTTTTTGGAATATAACAGTGTTTCACAGCAAGATCAAGGCATAAAGTCTTTTTAGCACACACAATAACAACGGGAAATTTATTTCTCCGTCAGCCCCGTTGAAACTTTATTTGCCTGCTGTTTTAATCCGATAATTTTGTCATCAACCAAAAGGTCACCCTGAAAACGGAATCTTTATGCCTTCTCTTTTGGGGATCAGTTCAGCCAAGAATTGTTTCCGGAAAAGGGAAAATGATATTTTGCTTGCAAAGAGCAGTGAAAGTCATTATGAAAGCCGTCACATAATTCATGCCACAAATCAAGGAGCAACCGATGAAAAGAACAGGCACTTACGTAATGATTGCCATAATTATCCTGCTGGCCGGTGCGGCAGGCTGGCTTTACTTTGCCAACTATCTTGACAGGGGAAAACCGACCATAACATTAAGCAGGAACATCATCGCCATCGGCAAACAGCAAGACATCGGCATTACTTTTTCCGATGACGGCGGCGGCCTGTCCCGCGTGAAGGTAGAGATCATCCAGGACAATCAGCCGCGCGTGTTAGCCCAGGAGAGTATCACTTCCCAGGGAACCAGACAGAAGATTATCAAGCTGACAGCCAATACCGAAAATCTCAAGTTGAAAAACGGTCCGGCTGTTGTCCGTATAACCGCCGACGACTTTTCTCTTTTTAATAATGAAACCATCCTTGACGTGCCGGTCGCGATTGACACGATACCCCCGCAAATTTCGATTCTCAATCCCGTTAATTACATAAACCAGGGCGGCACAGGCTTCATCGCTTACCGGATTTCCAAACCGGCCGCATCGACAGGCGTCTATGTTGACGATCAGTTCGCTCCCGGTTATACGGTCCCGATGAACAATGGAACGATGTCCGTAACCTATTTTGCCGTTCCGCTGGATGCCACCAATGATAAAACGAGAATCTCCGTCTTTGCCAGCGACAAGGCAGGCAATGTATCAAAGATTTCTCTGCCCTGCACGATCAAGCCGAAGAGATTCCGCTCTGACAGCGTAAATCTCAGCAATAACTTCCTCCAGAAGATCGTACCCGAATTTCAAGCGTCGGTACCCGGACTGCAGGGAAAGACTTCGGAAGAAGTCTTTACATATATCAACACGACCCTGCGTGAGCAAAACACAAAAACCATTCAGGATGTCTGCAGAAAATCGGTCAATAAAAAACTGTGGGAAGGTACTTTTGTCCGGATGAGCAACGCCGCTCCCATGGCCCTGTTCGGAGATCAGCGAACCTACATAATTGGCGGTAAGTCCCTCGGCAATTCCATACACCTGGGCATTGACCTGGCTTCGACCATCCACTCGCCTATTGAAGCCGCCAACAACGGAATCGTTGTTTTTGCCGGTCCCCTCGGGATATACGGCAATGCTGTCATTATTGATCACGGAATGGGATTGCTCAGTTTGTACGGGCATCTTTCTGCTATTGAAACTGCTGTCGGAAAGACTGTTAGAAAAACGGAAAAAATCGGCCTCACGGGATCAACCGGCCTGGCCGGCGGCGATCATCTGCACTTCAGCATTCTGGTCAACGGACAGTTTGTCAATCCCACGGAATGGTGGGACCCGCACTGGATTGAAGACAACGTCATGAAAAAGATGACCATTTGAAAAAAGCCAGGATCAAGGGACAAGGGACAAGGTTGAAATAAAAGCCCGGTGGGTTAACCCATCCGGGCTTTTTCATCTTCTTAAGAAAACAAGCGAAGCTTCCGTTTAGGTCTTTAACCTTGTTCCTTGAACCTTGGCCCTTAGCTTTTATTGATATCGCGGTGAGAGGTGTGCACCAGGTATTTTAACGCCTGGAAGTGAGAACTGAACTGGTTGGCCATTACAACTGACCGGTGCTTGCCGCCGGTACACCCGAAACCGATGTTGAGGCGGGCTTTTCCCTCTTTTTCATAAAGAGGGATCAGGAAATTCATCATGTCAATTGTTTTCTTCAGAAATTTTTTGCTTTCCGCATTGTCGAGAACATATTTTTCAACCGCCGGATTATGACCGTTATGATTTTTCAATGATTCGACAAAATAAGGATTAGGCAGAAACCTCACATCAATCACAAGGTCAGCGTCAGCCGGTAATCCGTAACGGTAGCCGAAAGACATCACGTTGATGATCATTCTTCTTTTTCTCGATTTCGGCAGGAATTTTCTCTGGACGATATCTTTAAGCTGATGCACGTTGATGGCGGTCGTATCAATGATCGTATCGGCCATCTGCCTGAGCGATGACATTTTTTCCACTTCCGTCTGAATCCCTTCCGTAATGGAACCTGTTGGAGAAAGCGGATGGGTTCGCCTGGTTACGCTGTATCTGAGCAGTAATGACTCTTCACTGGCTTCAAGAAAAAGGATCTCGATTTTATATCCCTTTTTCTTCAGTCTTTCAAAAACAAGCTCATATCTTTCCGTGAAATTCTTTTCCCGCAAATCCATGACCATTGCCACCTGTTTAATTTCCGGTGACGACTGGAGAGTCATGGCAATGAATTTCGGCAGTAATATAACAGGGAGATTGTCGATGCAGAAAAATCCGATATCTTCCAGCGCCTGAAGTGCCGTACTCTTACCGGAACCGGACAGGCCTGTGATGATGACAACATGGATTTTTTTCATTTACCGACCTCGTTTAATTTAAGAATGGCTTTATCTAGCAGATTTTTATTGAAAAATCCAGTTCGGGGAATCGTCATCCGAATGAACGGCAGGGAGGTCTCGACAATTTTTTTTTCGATGAGCTTCAGTTTTGTTTCTTCGGTATCCGATCTAATCAACTCGATGACACCGGCAAGTCTTGTTTTGTCTTTCATCTGCGACGGCTTCACCACACTGTCAACCGGCATGATTCCCCTTCGCGATGTATGGAATAATTTTTTTATTTTCGGGTGACCGGAAATCATGAGGTGTCCGGTTTGTTTTTTCTTAATCACGGCCAGATCGTCTGCGATCCACAGACAATCTTTCGATACAGCCTGCAGCGCGGCCGTTGTCTTGCCGATGCCGCTGGCTCCGGTAATCAGAATTCCGCGCCCCCGCACCTCCAGGGCAACGCCATGAACGGTAATGCGGTTCTTAATTTTTTCCTGAAGGACCGCCTTGATCCGGCTTTCCAGAAGATGATCATGCAGGGCAGCAACCGCTGCCGGCAAATGATAATGTTTCAGTTCGTTGCTGAGCAAAACCGGCAATGCGCTGCTTTCGGAAAAAACAAGCATGGCCGTCCCACAGCGTCGGAGATTTGAAAAAAACTCCGCCCGCACAGAATCATCGCCTGCCATCAGCCTGCTTTTCGCTCCCACTGAAAGAATAAGAATCGCACCTTCCCGGCGGTTAGCCGCCACGATTCTCCGACAGCGTTTGACATACAGATCATCAAAAGACTTTTTCAACAAACGAGGCTGCTGGATTTTCCGAATGCCTAAATACGTCAGGCGGTCCCGAAAAATCCGCTCCAGTGTAACACCTTTATTTTGTGAACTTTTCTTACACGGGGCAAGACTCATCTTGTTCAACAATTGCTTCGTATAAATCGCTCTTTGTTTTCGCTTCGATAAGTTTTTTACGGAAATTGGGGGTTTTCACCATTTTTGATATCTTGGCCAGGGCTTTCAGATGCTGTCCTGTTGAATTCTCCGGCGCCAGCAGCAAAAAGAAAAGATGAACCGGTTTCCCGTCAATCGCGTCAAAAGCAATTCCCTTTTTGCTGCGCCCGAAAGCGACAACAAGTTCATGGATGTCCGAAACCTTGCCGTGAGGAATGGCAACGCCATCACCAATACCCGTTGAACCGAGTTTTTCCCTTTGCTGCAGGACATCGATTGCCCTGGCTTTGTCGATCTTCAAACCGCTGTTAATCAGGACAGTGATCAGTTCCGCAAACACGTCTTTTTGTGAATTCGACGAGAGATTTTCATTGAGAAAGTCATTTTTAAAAATTTGATCCAGTCGCATGTGTTGCACCTGACCTTGTAAACTAAAACACCGTTTTCTATCTCATCGGTGGACCATTCATAGCGGGGAACAGACATTGAAATGCCATTTTCCTCACGTAAATTCATTTACTGGCTAACTGTTCGTTTCGATATGGGCAATATTCCCGTCATCGAGACGATAAACCAGGCTGACTTTTTCCGAAGCAGTGTCCCGATAGATCAAAAATCGGGCTTTACTGCCTTCCATCTCCAGAACAGCTTCCTCGAGTGACATGAGTTTTAAAACGACCTTACGGGTTTCCACCACTTTAGCTGCGTAATCGTCCTCTTCCATGCCTTCCTCGGTCTTTTGACTGCCATGACGGATACTTCTTGGTTTATGCTCTCTGTTTTTCTCTCTTTGCTTCTTAAGCTGTTTTTCAATTTTATCGATGCAGCTGTCAACCGCAAGATGCATATCCTTGGCCTCTTCTTTGGCATTTACATTCCAACCGTTGGCACTCAGATTTATTTCCACAACATTACGAAACTTTTCCGTTGAAAGAATGACATGGGCTTCAGAAGGCACATCAAGGTATTTCTTCAGTTTAACAATTCTTTCCTCTACATAGGTTTTTTGCCAGCTTTCCCCTTCACTCGTTCTGAACGTTACGGAAATATTCATTATTTTTCCTCCATGGTTAAAATTAGGCAGCCAAAACCTCTTGACAATTTTCGCTACCGGCAACAAAGGTCAGTCATATAGTGGCGACCAAACCAAAAGTCAACCGGAATTTTACCCTTTGTGCTTATTATACCGCTATTTTTAAGAGATGACGTTAAAAATATTTCTTTCGTTTGGACGACGGCAATATCCCAATCATTTCCCTGTATTTGGCAACTGTGCGCCGGGCAATATCGATGTTTTTGGTCTTGAGCAAGTCAACGATTTCACAATCACTGTACGGTTTTTTGGGATCTTCCCCGGCAATCAGATGCCTGATTTCCTCTTTTACGCTTTTCGAGGCAATGTTTTCACCGGACGTTCTCTGGATGGAACTGCCGAAAAAATATTTCATTTCAAAGATGCCGCGATGAGAATGCATGTATTTATTGGTCACAACGCGGCTGATGGTTGATTCATGCATTTCAACATCATCGGCGATATTTCTCAAAACCAGCGGTTTCAAAAAATCGATGCCTTTATCAAAGAAATCCTTCTGGTGCCTTACGATGCTTTCAGCGACTTTGTAGATTGTTTTATGCCGCTGCTGAATACTTTTGATCAGCCAGGTGGCCGACTGTATCTTGTCACGAATATATTTCTTTCCGTTTTCTTCTTCCACCCGATCCCGTCCGCCGATACCCGCCATAATTTCACGGTAGAAATTACTGATGCGCAGTCGCGGCAAACCATCATCGTTGAGAATAATTTTGTAGTCATCTCCGGATTTAACAACATACACGTCCGGAATGATGGATTGAACCTTTTCCTCCGAATAGACAGATCCAGGCTTCGGATCCATCTTGCTGATCAGCAGAACGGCCACTTCCACATCCCGGAGAGGAACTTTCAGCTTTCTGGCGATATGAACATAATTTTTCAGTTCGAGGTCTTTCAGGTGTTCCCGGATAATCACTTCCAGCAGAGGATTTCCCTTGGCCAGCATTCGGGCTTGTATCAACAGGCATTCCTGGAGATTGCGGGCCGCCACCCCATTCGGATCAAATTCCTGAACTTTTTTTAAAACCATCTCCACGTAATCTTCACTGACATTTTCCAGCTGGGCTATTTCCGAAAGGGTCGCGCACAAATAGCCGTTGTTATCCAGATTGCCGATAATCTGAGAACCGACGCGCACTTCTTCTTCCGTAAAGGGCGACAGTTTCATCTGCCACATCAGGTGCTCAACCAGCGAAGGACTTTCCGTCACAACGTTGTCCAGGGTCGGAGCCTCCCCGTCCGCGCGGTCATAAGAAACACCCACAGGGCCGTAATCTTCCAGATAATTATTCCAGTCAAACTCCTCGCGACCGTCTCCTTCGCCGGTCAGTTCTGCCGTTCGCTCGGGAATCCTGCTGTCTTCTTTTTCAACGGACTGGACATCATCTTCGACATCGGCACGAACTTCCTCAGCGCCGGCCTCATCCGCGGTTGCCTCTTCCAGCAGCGGATTTTCTTCGATTTCCTGATTGATCGTATCCACCAGTTCCTGGCGAGACAGGATGAGAAGCTTGATCGCCTGCTGCAGCTGCGGCGTCATAATCAGCTGTTGGGAAAGTTTTAAGTTCTGTTTTAGTTCGAAGGCCATAATCGACTTTCACATATCCATCTGGTTCTATAAATTGAAATCTTCGCCTAAATAAAATTTTCTGGCCAGTTCACTCTGCGCAATGGCGTCGGGATCTCCGTGAACGAGGATTTCTCCCTCATTAACGATATACGCACGGTTGCAGCAGTAAAGCGTTTCCCGGACATTGTGATCGGAGATGATAATTCCGATCCCCTTGTTTTTCAGTTTTTCAATGATCTTCTGGATGTCGGCCACCGCCAGAGGATCAATGCCGGCAAAAGGCTCATCCAGCAGAATGTATTTTGGTGAAGTCACCAAGGCCCTGGTAATTTCCACCCTTCTTCTTTCACCGCCGGACAGAGAATATGCGTAATTTCCGGCCAGGGAGGTGAGATCCAGTTCGCCCAGAAGCTCGCCGAGTCTTTCCTTTCTTTCAGTATCACTTATATCAAGTGTTTCCAGAATCGCCAATATATTTTCTTCGACGGTCAGCTTGCGGAAGACAGACGGCTCCTGGGGCAGATAATTCAAACCTTTTCGCGCCCGTTTATACATCGGGTACCTGCTGATATCTTCACCGTCCAAGAAGATTTCCCCCCCGTCCGGTTTGATCAGACCGACAATCATATAAAACGTTGTCGTCTTTCCGGCTCCATTCGGGCCCAGAAGACCGACGACTTCACCTGGAGAAATTTCCAGGTCAATATGGTTGACCACTTTCCTCTTATTATAAATTTTTGTCAGTCCCTTAGCCGATAAATGGCTCATTTCTTATTCACCGTCTTCGAACCGGGCTTTTCTTCTGTTGTTTTCTGATCTTCAGGATGAATGATCGCTGTGACCCTTCCCGAATTTTCGGCGGCACACCTTTCCACTTCACCGCGGTTTTGATCAAGATAAACCGTGATTTTGCATCCTTTTACCAGGTTCTTCCCCTGCTTCAAGACGGGATTCCCTGTCAAGACCACGCGGGATGTGTCCTGATAGTAAACAGCTTCGCCCCCGGTGGCGGACATGTCTTTTTGCGTGACAATAACATTTCCCTTCGCTTCAATTTTGTCCAGCGCCCCGGTTCCTTCCATTACCGGCATTCCGGGTTTTTCTTTCTGGTTTTGCGACTTTTTATAATAAATCGACAGGAGGTCTGTTTTCAGCTGGACATCCCCCTGTGTGGCAACGGCATTCCCTGAAAAAATAACAACATTTTTTTCCTGATACGCCGACATTTTATCGGAGACAACCTCTATCGGCGCGTCTTTACGCAATATGTTTTTTTTATCAAAACCGGCTTGTGCCCACGCCAGCGTATGGATGGACAAAACAAGGGAGATAATGAAAAAATATATTTTCTTTGCGGTCATAGATTATCCTGATCAGTTTAATATAGCCCGGACACTGGAAGAGAGCATAAGCTCTCCCTTATCGATGAAGATGGTCAGCCCAACGGCCTGTATTCTCATTTTACTGTTTTCCATAACGACCGGTGCGTCGGTGTAAATTTTCCTCTGGTCATTGGCGTAGCGGAGATAATCTGTTGTAAACCTGTCTCCCGAATCGGAGGTAATCACCACGTCACCGGTTATTTCAATATCCTTTTTATCTGTCAGCATTTTGCCGGTTTTACCCGTCATGACGTATATTTTGCCTTCCTCCGTGGTCGCCTGTATCCGAACCTGATCAAACAAGGCAAGATTCTTCTTTTTTTGATACTGTCCGCTTTTGGCCTTTACGTCCCACCGGATCTTATTCTGGCCCACTTCCGTAAAAACAAAATCCTGAATGCGGATATCCGCTTCATCAGGCATTATTTTGATGACATTTTCTTTTTTCCTGCCGATCCCCTGCACAAGAGCAAGGATAACCACTGCAACAATAACTATGCTGATAAGCGCGATTACAATGATCTTTACTTTTTTTTTGCCCGGTTTCATCATTATTCAGCTACAGTTATAAATCTTCTTCAAACATCGATGATTTCTTTATATCACTCACCATCGTCTTTTGCAAAGCGATTCGGGGAAACCGCAGCATTCAGGACAGGATTGCCCATTACCGGGAATACAACAGGCTGTTTCAAGACTGGCCGGAAATTCTCAGACCGATCAAACCCACTACAATCAGCAGAAAAGATAAAATCCGCATCATTGACGTCGAATCGTTAAACGCGAAAATCCCGATCAGAAACGTTCCCGCTGCGCCGATGCCCGTCCAGACCGCATAGGCCGTGCCGATCGGAATGGTTCTTTGTGCCAGCCACAGAAACAATCCGCTCAGGGCCATGCAAATCACCGCCATCAGGATGAAGACCGTCCTGTGCGATGTGGTCTGAGACAGTTTAAATCCCAGCGGCCAGCCGATTTCCAGAATACCGGCAATGAGCAGATAAATCCAGGCAAGTGTCATTCACATATCCCGGGAGGAGTGATCCGGTGTTCAATGTTTACGATTCAATGAGGTCCGTAAAATCGTACCGGTCCGCGACTTCAGACCAGCGCTCCTGAGCCATGAGCAGCATCTCGCATATTTCCCTCACCGCTCCCTGCCCTCCCCTGTTGACCGTAACATAATCAACTGTTTTTTTCACCAAATCCATCGCGTCGGCAACGGCTGCGGAAAAGCCGGCCAATTTCAACACGGGGATATCGACGATGTCATCCCCCACATAAGCAATCACGTCCGGTGTAAGGTTATTCTTCTGAAGAATCCGGCTGAAGATTTCCTTTTTATTTAACGCCCCCTGGTACACCTCGGTAATTTTTAAATCACGGGCCCGGTGATCCACCACGGCCGATGTCCGGCCGGTAAGAATGGCAACCTGTATGCCATAGCGCTGAATCATCACCAGCCCGTGACCGTCACGGACATTAAAGTTTTTTGTTTCAAGACCTTCTCCATCCATAATAATTCTGCCGTCGGTCATCACTCCGTCCACGTCCAGAATCAGCATCTTTATCTTTTTAAGTTTTTCCTGAAGCTTTTTTTTCGACATCGTCTTTTCCCTTAAAGTCTGACAGTCCAACAGCCTACCGCCTAACAGCCTTTCTTCACCGTCTCATCAATCTGCTTCAACGTTTTCAACAGGCCTTCCAGCGAATTAAGATAAAGCGAATTGGCCCCGTCACAAAGAGCCTTCTCCGGATCCGGATGGACTTCCATAAAAATTCCATCCACACCCGCGGCTACCGCCGCTCGTGAAAGGTATGGCACCATGTCCCGCTGACCGCCTGAAGAGGTACCGGCACCTCCCGGCAGCTGCACGGAGTGCGTAGCGTCAAAGATGACCGGGTAGCCCATTGCTCTCAAGATCGGCAAAGCCCTTACATCAAAAACAAGGTTATTATATCCGAAAGACGCGCCCCTCTCCGTAATTAAAATATTCTCATTCCCCGCGGATTTGACCTTGTCAAGGATATTGGAAACATCCCAGGGAGCAAGAAACTGCCCTTTTTTAATATTGATAATATGCGCTTTTTTTGCAACTTCCACCACAAAGTCCGTCTGACGGCACAAAAAGGCCGGTATCTGCATCACATCCAGAACGTTGGATGCCGCTTCAATCTCCTCAAAACGGTGCACATCGGAAAGAACGGGAACACCCGTAGTTTCCTTGATTTTTTTCAAAATGGCCAGCCCATCCTGCGCGCCCGGCCCCCGATAAGCATTAACTGATGTCCGGTTGGCTTTGTCATAGGACGCTTTAAAGATGAATGGAATTTCCAGTTTTGAAGTCAATTGCTTCAGATAAATGGCAATTTCCAGGGCTGCCGCTTCATTTTCAATGACACAGGGACCGGCAATCAAAACAAAACCTGCCGGTCCGCCTATTGAAAAATTATGGAGTTTCACCTGCTTCATCATTTTCTCCTGCATTTTTATTTTTTTCCCTCAACAGTTGGATGCGCAGTTTCGGAATTCTGGCGGCTACTCGTGTCCCGGGATTGATCTCATAGGCATTTCTATACGCCTGCAAAGCTTTCTGGTAAAGCCCCTTCTTTTCATAAGCATCACCCAGTGCGCCGTATATGTCATCATTCTTTTCATATCTCAAGGCTATCAGATAATTGACAATCGTCTTGTCCCAGTTTTTCTCCTTGGCATAGGCCTGTCCCCGGCTGACATATAAAGAGGACTGACTGGAATGATCTATCTCCCGCCGGTTCTTGCTCCCCTTCAGCCGGTCGCCGGCAAGCGCTTGTGCCGCTTTTTTACTCCCGGGAGAGGCTTTGTCATAATGGCGCGACGCTTCTTTTTCTTTCCCCATCTTCCTGTGGGCATAGGCCAGGTTATTATACATTGTCTGATCCTTTGCGCCCAGTTGGATTGCCTTTTCGTAATTTTCAGCAGATCTGGCATGCTGATTCATTTCGCCGAAGGCAAAACCCATTTTGGCGAAGATCGATGCCTTGTGCGGATATTTTTTGCCCAGCTTTTCATAATAATGAACGGCCTGATCATATTTTTTGCTTTTGAACATCAGGTCTGCCACGCGCTCCAGGGCATCCGCATCCTCCGGATTTATTTTCAAAACATGCAAATACTCTTTTACGGCTTCGTCCGACATCTTTCTTTTTTCATAGGCTGCCGCCAGATTAAAGCGGACCACGGGTTCATCAGGCATCAGAACCGCGGCTTTTTGTAAATGCTGCATTTCTTCTTTCAACTTGCCGAGGCCGGCATACGCAGCGGCCATATTGGCGTGGACTGCTCCATCCTGAGGCTTTATTCTGACAGCCTGCCCGTAACTTTCAATCGCCCGGTTGTAGTTCCTTTTTTTCAGATAAACATTTCCCATCGCCCTCCAGGCCGCAGCGGCATCCTGCGAATGCTCCGCAATATACTTGTATTGTCCTGCGGCGGCGTCTTCATTTCCCGAATTTTCATAAATCCCGGCCAGCACCATTCTCAGGTCCTGATTGCCCGGCTCAATTTGTAAGGCCTGAAGGTAGAGTTGCACCGCCTTGTCCCATAACTTTTTGTGGCTGAAGGAAAGTCCCAGCATAGCGCAGGCCTCGGCATCCCGTGGCTGTTTTGCGACAAGAACCGACAATACCCTGATGGCGGGATCATACTGCCCCCCTTTCAGATAGCAGCGCGCCAGTTCTTTCATTGCCGCCGTATCATTAGGATTTATGCGCAGGACATCCTCATAAAGAGATACGGCCTCATCAATCCTGTTCTGCTTCAGATAAATACCCGCCAGAATCCTGCGTACACCCGCATCTTCACTGTTCTGAGAAACTGCTTTCTTCAGGAATTCAATCTGCGCGCCGACATCTTTGTTCTCCCTGGCGAACCTCAGCCAGTCCTGGGGTTTAATGACAATCCGCAGCGGCACGGCAGCAATCATTTCCTTTTGATAATAAACATTTATCCGGTAAAGGTTGACGGCCTGCAGGTCTTTTGCCCTGGCATCGCTTTTCATGATTTTGTTCACCAGATCGATCCCGCGGAACAGCACGCCGGTCTGATTGCCTTCATTGCCCATGCCTTCAATCATGACCGACGTATATTTACCGGTCAAATCATCACTGCCGACGGATTTGATGACAAATTCATCACGATAACTGATTTCCAGGGTTTCATTCGCGCCCACTTGAATATCTCTACCGTTTTTTTCTATCTGCAGGAAGTAAAAATCAGGTTTGGCCCTGAACACATAATGGGAGAAAGCATTGATTGCCCTGTGGGCAAAGAAAATCCCTGATTGAAAAACCTGTGGTCGGGCATACATGAAAGACACCAGCAACACGATTGCAACCATGACGGTCACCACGCCCGCGACAATGAGTTTGTCCGGACCCTTTTTTTTATTTCCGTCATAAGTCTGCATAACTCAACCTCTGGGATGAAATTTCCGGTGGATTTGCTTCAGGTGGTCTCTCGTGACATGCGTGTAAATCTGTGTCGTCGAAATATCAGAATGTCCAAGCATGACCTGAACCGCCCTCAAATCAGCCCCTCCCTCCAGCAAATGAGATGCGAAGGAATGACGGAATGTATGCGGATGCACGTTTTTTTGCAAGCCCGCTTTCTGCGCGTAATGAATAATAATTTTCCAGAGCCCCTGACGGGTAAAGACGCTTCCGAAACGATTGAGGAATAAAACGTCCGTCGTTTTTGATTTGACCAGTTTCGGGCGGGCTTCGTCCACATAACGACGTACGCTGTCGTAGGCTGTCTTGCCGATAGGCACAACCCGTTCCTTGCTGCCCTTTCCCATCACTGTCAGAAAACCCACCTGCCAGTTAATACTGTTCATTGTCAAACCGGCAAGCTCCGAAACGCGCAGTCCCGTGGCATAAAGAAGTTCCAGCAT
>Ga0105104_10002599_pt1 | contig 13094 bp, 12 predicted proteins | sample PPLLaktember2015_3_FD_87034 | JGI IMG/M metagenome (GOLD analysis project Ga0105104, IMG submission 87034) | Freshwater sediment microbial communities from Prairie Pothole Lake near Jamestown, North Dakota, USA - PPLs Lake P7 Core (6) Depth... | ecosystem: Environmental > Aquatic > Freshwater >...
CTTCTGACCCCATGATCGTGCATGATCTCGGCGAGTATGGTCCCTGGACCGGGATGCAAGCGGAAGAGTAGCATATCACCCCGCCTCAGGGCGTGATCTACCCGCAGCAGGGGGATGCGCTCGATCAGCGGCTGGTTGCCGTCGGCGTTCAGCAGGAATTCGAGGTCCTCAGCGGTATGTTCGCCGGGAGGGACTAGTTCAAGAGTTTTCAAGCTTCGTTACCCTCTCTTCAAGTGCAGCCAGCCGGGCCGCAAAGGACCCTGGCTCGACAACTGGTGGTGGAATTTCAGGCCGCGGGAAGGTATACACCTCCTGCGTGGTAGTGTTGATGGCAGTCGTGTTCGGCTTGTACTCATCCGGGACCTGTTTCTCGTAGGCGTGTGGGTGAGGGTGCTCGCCCAGCAGGATGCGCAGGTCGCTGATTGCCATGCACTTGCCAGCAATGTCGAAATAGGCCCACCTCACCGCTTGCCTCCTTGGATTACGAACACTGGGTCACGAATATAGAGTTCTTTCGCGTCGGATGCGCCTGGCATGACGATCGATTTGGCCCTGACTCGTGCCATCAGGTTCGAACCAGCCGAGACCAGATGACAAAAGCTGATCGGGACGAAGCAGTAGGTATCTGCGCCGTTCGCTCGGACGCCTGCTCGGATGGTCTGCCGGGGAACCCAGGTCGCTCCGCCATCTTCGCTCGTGTCTAGGGCTAGGTGACAGCCAGCGTCGGACTGACTCGAGCCGTCCAGCCAGCCGTAGAAGATGACCAAGCCTGTGCCATAGTCGCCATCTCCGATCGGAACATTCGCAGAGATGAGAATGGTGTACTCCAGTCCAGTATCATCAACGAAGATATCCCCTCCCTCGGTAACTGCTGGTGAGGTGATCGCGCCGCCAGCGATCTTCAGCATCCCGACCGCAGCCGTACCAATCTTGGCACTGATGATCTGCGCATCAGCAATCTTGGCAGAGATAATTGCAGCATCGGCAATCTTCGCTGTCACGATAGCTGCGTCCTGTATCAGGGCTGAGGTGATGTTAGCTGACTTGATCAGGGCAGTCGTGATCTGGGCTGAGCCAATGTCTGCTGTCTGGATTGAGCCGTCAACGATCTTCGCCGAGTCGATGCTTGCGTTAGCAATCTCCGCGTTGCCAATGGAGGCGTCAGCGATCTGAGCTGCACCGATCGAAGCTACCTGTATCTGTGCTGCGCCGACAGCGAGCAAACCGATCTTCGCCTGGACGACGCTTAGGTCAATGATCTGGGCTGTGCCTACGGCCAAGTTCTGAATTTTGGCTTGGCCCACAGCGAGGTTCGCAATCTGCGCGTAGTCAACAGCAAGTAACTGGATTTTAGCTCGTTCAACAGCGAGGTCTGCAATCTTGGCAGAGTCCACGCTCAGGTTAGCAATCTTCGCATTGTTCACAGCGAGATCGGCTATCTTGGCTGTGCTAACTTCCAGGTTGCCAATCTTGGCGTTGACGATGGCTGCGTCACCGATCTTGGCTGTAACGACAGCCAGGTCCATGATCTTCGCGCTCAGCACAGCCAGATCAGCTATCTTCGCGCTGCCGATTGCTAGGTCGTAAATCTTCCCTGTAGAGACACTAGGACTCTGCAGGTTGAACTCGGCAATAGCATTTGCAGCGACCTTAGCTGTTTCGATCGCTGCATCTGCAATCATCTGTGTGTCGATGAAAACAATATCAGGCGCCGTCGGTGGTGTGCCTGTATTGTTGCCTTGGAATATCCAGGTCTGGTCCCACCACAGCGGGGAGTAAGGGGGCGGGACATTGCCGACCGGAGGGTCCACGATAATTGGCGGCGGGGCTTCTCCTCCACCCCCTGTCCCCTCGCCCGAGGCAACAACGTCTGTGCTTCCCTCCCCTAACCAGTTGATTGCCGCACGAGCCCAGTCCTGCCAGTTCTCATACATATCAGGAATTGGGATGGGCATTAGTTACCAGCCCTTTTCTGTCCCTCGACAATTCCGAACAGGGCGAAGCCTTGCAGGTCCAGCTCCCATTCGTCCGCGTAGGACTCGAACTCGATCTTGTGGTAAACCCCGCTCAGATGCTGCTCAATGACGATTGTTCTCTGCTTCATCGTGAACTCGTGCCAGGGCGTAAAGTCGTACGGCCCCTCCGGGTTCTGTGCTGCGCCGCCTCGCATCTGCACATTCAGCGCTTTGTGCGCGAAGATTTCCACCTCGTCCACAATCGCCCCAATGTGCAGCGCAGAGTTGTCCCTTTGTATCAGGAGTCCGCGGGACGAAAGGTCGAGGGGCGCTTTAGCGTACTCGTTATATTCGAAATACTCGAGATCGCCATCATTCTGGCCACTAAGAGGACGTTCGAATAGCACTCGCGATGCTGCCGACTCGTGCGGTGGAACCTTGCTCCAGCCTCCGTGTCTTGGGTCATAACACCAGCCCTCGTTGTTGTAGAGACTCGCTCCCATCGGGAAGGAGAACTCTAAACACCCTGTAATGTCGTTCTTGACAGCAACGATCTTGCCGCCCTGAGCCCAATTCACGTTACTCTGCAAGTAGTCACGCAATGCTAACTCGTCGATATACTTGAACATCATGCCATCTGTCTGCCAGACACCGTTCCGCCCTACTCCGTAAATGACCCTCCCATCGGCCACGACGCTGTGCTTGCCGATTGCGCCAATGCCCTCGAGCAGTTTGTTCTGCCCGAAGTACAGAGGGGCGCCCACCCAATTCACGCTGAACATTTGGTTCTCACCGAAGACAGCAACGTCGCGTCCATAGTGGCAGCCAGCCTTGACCGGCGTGTCAAGCTCTTCGAGGGGGAGTTCACCTGCCAAGTTCTCAGGCGTGCTAATCCAGTCCTCGATATTATCAGCGTCGGAGAAGGAGACGAGCCTCCTATTCACGCCATGCCCGATGGCGAGCAGCTGGTTCCGCTTCTTAAGAAACAGGACTGCATCCTGCGGCGCACCTGGCAATGGGGCGAACGTTCCGTCCTGGTCCTTGTGCCGGAAGATGCCAGCGTCCTGCTGGTTCACAAGCGTCCAGTCGCCCCAATGGGTGAAGTCCCAGAAGGTCGGCTCGGTGCTTCCAGTCTGGTCTAGGGTGAAAGGCAAGCCAGTGGCAACCTGTTCGACTGATGGGCCGTACCACCGAACAATTCTGCCACCACTGGCTGCCCACACCCACCTCCTACCGTCACTGTTCTGATGCTGGCTGATGCCACGCACCGGGGACGAACCAGCGGTAAAAAGTGGGCTATTCGGGACCCTCCTTGTGATCTTGCCAGTATGAAACCTGACATTTTCACCCCGTTCCCACAGCGCCGTCTGCATCGGATGGCGATCAGGCCAAAGACCACTAGAGACAAGTTCGGGCTCTTGAATGAGGACCAGTGGTTGTCGCCTGTTCATGCCCGCCCTTCCTCAAAATTCGATTGTATTACAAACCCAAGTTGGACTTGTAATACAAGCTAAATTGCAGGGTAGCGTTCCAACACTTGCTCCCGCTGCGTATCGCCCATACTCAGGTCCATATCGCCAAATTCAATCTCAGGAATATACCGACCGAGGATTGCTACGTCCTCCTGCCACAGCTGCGCGTAGAGTTGAAACGCCTCGGTCTTGCGAAGCTTGATCGCTTGCTCGCTCCCGGCCTTGTGCTCGAGCACATCTGGAAACCGGGTGCTTAGCCAGGGTTCGGCGATCACCGGGTCATCAGTCTGGTACCAGAGTTCGACATAGTAGCCTACTGCGTCACGCGGCATCGGCGAGTCGATTATACAGCTCATACCTTCGACCCAGTAAAAGGTCGGCCCGTTGTAGTATGGCAGCGTACCTTCTTCCCGCCGCCTGAGCCGCTTGTAAAGACTCGTACCGCCTTGAGTCGTCATCAGCCTGACGGCCTTGATCTTCCCGCAGTCGGCTGGCAAGGCGAACGAGGGCGCGTTAGCCAGTATTGGGATTGAGGTACGCCGAAGCGCCTCGCGGAAGTTATACGCACGAAGGAGCGAGCGAGCAGCATTGCTAATGCCTCGCATCAAGCGTCCATCGTAAGAAGCTGAAACGGCTAGACCTTCACGGAGGTCCTGTAAGATGTCACCGTATGCCATGCCGACCTCCAAGGTTAGGGGAGAGCGTGGTGATGGTCACGCTCTCCCCAGTTGCATTAGTCGGCCGGGAGCACTGGCTCTGCCGAGAGGGCATCCAGGTTACGGATGCGGAAGTGGGTCAGGGCGTGCCAGACCTCAAGTCCTGCCTCGGTCAGATATTCGTCAGCCTTGCCGTCCACGCCCTTGTCCTGACGATCGGTCAGGTAGGTCGTGTCCTGCAGATGCCGATAACGGAGGTTGTCCGTATCGATGATCAGCAGGTCATTGGCAATACCCGGAGTCGCCGAGAACATCGGATGCTCCGTGACGACCAACGTGCCGGCAGGAGTGAAGAAGCGACGGACATCAATTCCGTACTCCTTCTCGCTCGGCCCCCAGCGATAATCGCCCTGCTCCGCAACGAGCCGGGACAAGATGGTCTGCACGAAGAGCGAGCCGAAGGCCAGCTTTTCCTTAGACCCATAGGCGAAAATCTGCGGGAAGTACCCGAGCAGTTCAGCCATGTTGATCTTGCCGCCAGCGTCCTTGTCGTTCGCCGGGTCGATGAAGCTGATCACGCCGCCGGTGAAGCGCAGGGGCTGCCCGCTCTCCATCGTCTCGTACTTGGAGCCGTACCAGAACGCGCGTTCAATGCCGAGCGAGTGCTTGTGCATCGTCCGCTGCCGATCGTTCTTGAACGGGTCGCCAGTGCGATAGGTCGTGGTCTGCTGCGCCGTACGAGTGATCTCCACCGGGTCGCGGAAAATCTGCGTCACGTTGGATTTCTTCGTCGGGCTGGTGCTGACGCCCACTGAGCGCGGGGCGCCTTCGCGATATGCTGAGCCGATGTAGATCAGCCTGACGCCGGCAGCAGCCGCAGCCGCAGTACCCGCTGCGCTGGTCGGCTCGCCACGAGCACGTTCAACGGTAATGCTGGTGTCGGAAACAACCGTGAGCACACGAATGTTTTCACGAGTGGACTGCACCTGGAGCATATCGCCGGGCTTCAGGCGCGTTCCGCCGCTCACCAGAACCACAGTATCAGTGCCAACGGTATTGTCCAAGCCAGTGCCGCCCATGACAAAAGTGTACATAAACAGGGGCTCTTCCCACCATTGGAACTCAGGTGAGGTTGTGCGTTCACTTTTCATCATGCTCGTGAGCGCGAAGAGCGGCGCACCGTTTCGAGGGGAGAGCTTGAGTATCCCCTCCCGCCACGTTTTCGGGTTTTCGTCGGCTGCGAAGTCCGCAGTTGATTTCATTCCTGGAAGGGCCATAACCCAAACTCCTAGGTAAAGGTAGCTGCAATGAAGTTTCCAGCATCCGCAGGTGCAGCACCCCGATTGCTTGGGTCGAGCATTTGCGCAGGAGCAGGTGGTGACCCCCCATTACCTGCAGGCTGGGCGCCGAACCCAGTCGCGGCAGGAGCTGGCGGGCTCCCACCATTTGGCTTGTCACCTGGGACCATGCCGACGTTGATACCCAGGAGTTGGAGAGTCCGGTTTACCCGAGTCCCCAAAGCGTTGCGGAAGTCCTCATTCCAAGGAGCGTTCGGCATTTCCGTTGCCATCTTCTGCATTTCTGCTTCGATCGCTGTACGGAAAAGCGGATTACGATGAGCCGGGAAGGCCTTGTAGTAATCCTCCTCCTGCCCTTGGGCCGTGGACGACTGCCGAGTCGATTGGTCATAGTGCTGAAGATGCGCTTGAACAATCGGGCTCACTCTCTGCAAGACGTGATTTACTGCGGCCGTGGCGATTGAGCTAACGAGGACATTCATGCCCTGCTTGCTCACCCGTTCATCCTCAGCAAAGACGGCTCCATAGAGAGCATCCGGCACCGTGAGATGGACTTGCTCGATAGGCACTCCACCGGACGGTTGGGGCTGTTGCCCCGCCGGTTGAGGCTGCTGCTGACCGCGGAGCGCTTCCAGCAATTGCTGGTTTTGCTCTTGAAGTCCACGGAGGCTTGCAAGCTGCAAACGCTCCTCAGGCGTCAACCGGGTTTCTGCAGGTGCGGGCTCCGCAGCAGCTGGCTGAGTTCCAGGGGCCGGAGTTATGGGAGCTGCACTTGCAGGAGTCTGCTCGGGTTTCTCAGGCTGCGAAGACTGGACCCCAGGGACCGGAGGTTGTTCCGGCGGAGCGACCTCAGCCTCCCTTGCAGCAGGCGCTGGAGTTGGGGGAGCAGTCCCCGTATCCGCACCACCATCTGGCTTCGTTCCAGTACCCTGGTCACCAGCTGGCTTTGGGGTAGCAGGTTCCGCCGGAGCGTCCTGCCCAAAGAGGGTATTCATAATAAAGTCGCTGTCGACCTGCGGAGGCGCTGTGCCATCCGAGGGACCAGCAGGGCTCGCCGGGAGTTCACCAACGGGAGCGGTAAATTCGGGTTCGTCAGCCATTTACAAATTCTCCTGCTCTTTGCTGCGACGAAGTGCTGCCTTCGCCAAGTGGGTCAGCTATATTTAAGACCAGTTCACGGAAATCGTCAATGGCCTTTATGTTGCCTTGGAGTTGCGAAGCTGCCGAAATGCCAGCTGGCGTTGCCAGATTGGTATTGCTCAGCATCATCGCAGCGTTCTGCCTGTTAAAGGCAAGCATACTCCAGAAAATTCCGAACCCTTTGTGCGGAGCGAGAAGCGTCCTCAACTCGGCAAAATCTTCGGGCGAAATTTCCTCGGGGTTCCTTAACCCCTGCGACGCTAACCATTGGGCCGTCGCAGCCCGTCTAACTTCACCATCGCTGCTCATGTTCTGCTCCTACATTGGTTGCTGCATTGGGACCTGTGGAGGCGGAAGCGCCATTTGTGGAGGCTGCGGAAGCGCCGGACCAGCCGGAACTGCACCCGGAGGTGCCTGTCCGGGACCGAACGGAGATTGGGCTTGAGGCGGCGGGGGCGGAGGAGGCGGCTTTTTGAACGAGCTAATGTTCTTCGCCCCTCCAAGCTCTGCAACGTGCTCGAAGATTTTGCTAACGCTGTATTCCTGCCGCAGTTCTGGGTCCTGAGCCACGCCGAACATGATCTCTTTCCAGACCTCCAGCAGCGCAGTCTTGTCATAGGGCAGGGAACCGTCGCTCACCTGATAGTTGAACGTCCCCACGATCATATCTGGCGTGAGCAGCGTGGACTGCGGGCCTTCATCGCCGCTCATCTCAATCCACATTTCTTCAGGCATGAACTGTTGGATATTCATAATCATCTGGTTGCAAATATCCATCATCCCTTGGCTGCTAATGCGAATAGCAAGCTGCGAAAGTCGGGAAGCACCGGCCTGCATAGAAATTCGAGCCTCGGTGGCGGACCGCCGACCTCCCTGATTGACACCTCGTAGATTATCGTTGACCCCTGTCGCTGTATCTGCAAGGAGCCGCATGAGGTTGATGTCATTTACATGCCCCTGAGTTACGTCGACAGTCACCAGCTGCTTGATCGCCTCGTCGACTGGAGTGCCGATCGCAGTCTGCTTGAGCCGGATGGCCTTTCCGGGGGCAGGCTGCCGAAGGTCCTGCATCTCCACGCGGAAAGGGTCCACGATAAACTGGTTATTGATCGTTGTCCGCACGTTCTCCATGCGACTGTTGACCAGCCAGGAGATAATGTCCTGAAATGGGTTGATGAAGTCGGCCAGGGCTATGCTTCCAAACTCATGACCGAACGAAGTCGGCTCAGTAACGCTAACAGGGTGCTTATCATGCACCATATTCAGCTCCTGGGCCTGCATAATCTGGCCTTTGACCCAGGTGAACTTCCAAATTTCGCTCTTGTCAGAGTCGCCGAGGTCCCAATCCTTCGGAACCAGCCTCACAGTGCCCTCGCGAATAGGCAGGAAGCCTACAACATCGTCGCCGGAGGGGCGGAGCAGCTGGTTATTCAGCCCGATACGTGCGCGCCGATTGCTGACTGCGGGCATTTCACCCTTGTCGAGCCCGGCCTCTTTCGTTTTCTCGGCAGCTTCCTTCACCCATTTGAACTGTCCCTGCTTCTCCTTGTCCATGAGGACCATTTTCGACTGACTCGTCGTCCAGAAAACGAAATCGCCCTTCGTATTGACCTCGTGCATGGGCACTCGCGGGTCAGGGAAGAATTGGTACGGGTCGATGGGGAGAAGTTTGTTCCCGGCGTACTTCAGCCCTTTGTTAACTTCTCTCTTCCCGTTCTGAATGTTAATCAGGCTGCCATGTTCCTCACACCAGCCAATCCTGACTGCGCCGAAACCATAGTTCAGGCAATCCCAAATATACTGCCAAATGGCCTCATATGCCTTTGACGACTCGAGATTTGACTGAACAGCTAGCTCCATGTAGCGCGCTTTGTCAGTAGTTGTCCCGCGGGTCGCTAGGAGAGGGAAGATCGGCCGACGACCCGCGAGAACGGCGTAGATAAATGTGGCTGCCGCGTGAATTGTCGAGTAAGTGTACGGAACAATCACCTGAATGGGCTCAGGCGCGGCGCCGAGATTGTTATTCATCTCCTCGACTAGCTGTTTGTAGTCAGGAGCCTTGATATAGGCTTGAACCTTTTGTTCCTGCCACAGCCACCGGGGGTGATGCTGGCTCATAGCGTTCCAGCTGAACTCGAACATTTTGTTCAGCCGTTCGCGAGTCTTGCGTTCCAGCTCAGAACCGGGCCGCAGCTTCTCGATTACGCTCTCGGCTGCAGGGATTTGCTCCGGGCTGGGCAGCGAAGCGAACATTCCAGTCGCATTCATCGGCCCAATGCCGAGAGCCGATTGAACCGAGCCGCCCTCCGCAACCGGAGGCAGCCCGCCTAAGCTTGGCGGTCCATTGAGCTGGCCAAAGGGAGTTGCCATCAGTCAGTCTCCTATCCGTATCTGTCTTTGCCCAGCCCTGGACTTGGGGTGAAAATCTGTAAGTTCCCTGGACTATAAGGCGAAGGGACCATCGGAGGCAAGGGCTCAAATTCATCTTGGCCAATTATGCCTACCGGAGCTGCTAGTGCTTGCGTCTCGCCGAGCAAGGCAAACATCATAGCTGTCGCGTCAGCGTAATCCTTCTTCCCATTCGGGAAATCCATAAGCTGGTTCTCGAGCAGCGGGAGTGGCTTGCTGTGCCTCACGTAACCGTTCGCGTAACGAGGCTGTAAAATGCCCCCAATCCGGTCATCCTTGCTCTTCTCCGGTCCCTGAAAAATTGGGATGATGTTGAAGAAACGCTGGCGCCTCGCCATTTCCTCCCGCATCAGGTAAACTAGTGCTTTCTGATACTGTTGCGTTTCAATCCCATTGAGGTGGGTTTTGAAGTCAAATTGCCACTCGAAATATTTGTCGATAAGCTGGGTCGGGGTAACTCCCAGCCCACCCCATACATCGAGAACCCAAAGCATCCCATTCTCTTTGCGGCCGCCCACACTAATAGCTGTGTGGTCACGCCCAGGTTGATCGGATATGGCAGGGTCGCACGCCATTGCACGAATAACCAGGTCCTCGATTTTTGTAGGCTGATAGAGCGTAATGTCCTTAAACTGGAAAAGGGCATCCTCGTCCACTCGAATGGTTGAGTCATACTCGCGGGCAAATTCGGCCAGCTTCCCGTTCCGCCGAAAACGCTCTTTTTTGAAGGTATAACTGCGCTCAGACATTTTCTGCGGCCAGAGCATCCGATCGGCGTCGAGCTGCGCACCGAACCTGATGTGGTTAAAGGTGATATCACGCTGTAATGTGATAAGGAGCGACTCAGCGTGGAGCAGAGTGCCGAGGACAGGAATTTGAAGCTCTTGCTGAGGTGTCCCGCCATCGAACATTACGTCCTGTTCCATCTCATTGCCAGCTGGCACTACGTCTCCGTAGAACCAGTCGCTGACTTTCGTTCTCTGTTGCGCGGTCGCAACGCTCTCTTTATCTTCCACATCATCCAGGGTGATACGGTTCGGTCGCCTGGCATTATAGTTGAGCCCGCGTATCTGTGAGCCACGGCCCCGCGCAAGGAGGATACCCCCGTTTTTGAGCTGAATTTCACTCGCTCCCCACTTCTCACTATCAGACCTCGTCGGCACGACATTGCCATAAGCAGCTCGAAGTAACTCATTCGTCTCGAGTTGACGCTTGACATTACCAAGCTGGCGCTCGGCATGGTCTTGGCTTTCGCTGATGTAGACGCAGAAGATGGTTCCGTCTGTGAGTAGTTCATAAAGGTTCCCAGCATTCTCGATTGTTGTCTTTGAAAATCCTCGCGGAATAATTTCAGCCGTGTTAGGGCCTGAGACCATCATCATCTTGCCCTGATTATCGAGCAAAAACACGTTCAGTTCAGCCGACTCTGGGTCGCTTGGGTCGGCCAGATACTTGAACTCGTTGAGCAAGAACTCGTGAGCCTCCGGATAATCGTCTAGAAATGCTACCTTTCTGGTCTTAAGCGCGAGCATGCCCAGGTGGAACGGCGGCATCGGAGTCGGGAACCACTCGCGCAGGAAGAACCGGCAGAAAAATGCTGGGTCGTGAGCCGATTTCTCGACAGCGCTGAGCAGCAGCTTTTCGTTCGTGTCTGTCATATGTGCAGCAACACAGGAGTTATCATTCCCGGTCTCCAGTTGTAGGCTTTTTCGAGCTGCTTGAGTCCGAGGAGCGGAATTCCCGTATAACCTCGGATATTCTTGGTAATGAGAACAGGCCAAGTTTCCTCAAGGCCCAGCGCGCTCCGGCTCGCATCAAGATAAAGATCAATAAGTTTTGCGTCTCGCCCATCCTTCCAGTTGAGCTTTACCTCGACAACGATTCCTCCTCCGGTAAATTTATCAATAAGCACTGTGTCCGGCTGGCACATACGGCAGCGAGACTCCCCAGGTCGCGGATGGAGTTCCCGAAACCAAGGCTCGACGAGGATTTCATAGCCAGCTTCAGGATGTTCAGCGACGAAGGAGCGCAGGGCCTTGTAAACCTTGTTGTGGTAAGCAAGGCCTCGAACGATGGACTTATTCTTCGAGGCAGTATTTGCTGCTGTTCCGATGTTGAAGCCAGGTACATGCTGCCATTCCCTACTCGTCGTCGTTAGCATCGTCGCTGCTCCTTGGTGCAGGAAGCGCACGCCGGACAGCCGAGACATCGACAATCCGTTCTGCGTTCACTCTCCGCGCAGACTCAGCTAGGGCTGCAACCTTCGCTGGGTCGAGAATATGAGTGTGCTCGTGAGCGACTTTGCTCATCGGGCCGTTGCCGCTGCGGTCCACTCCTAGCTTCGCCGTGGCGATCAGCGCATGGTGGTCCATGTTCGGAATTTCCTCAGCGAGCTTCTCGAGCGCCGCATGGCCGACAGTCCGCAGGCGTTCCGCGATTACCTCGACTACAGCGTTATTTGGTGCCCTGTAGTGATTGATCAGCTCGATCATGCTCGGGTTGTCTTTGAGCGTGCTGAGGTAAGCCGAGTCAAACTGGGTCAAATCGGCCACAGTACCCTCGGGAATACCAGCCGCAAGGAGCCGAGCAACACTGTGGTGCCGCGCTCGGAGGCTCGCTACGTCTTTCTCGTCGCTTTTCTGCGTTGTAGCCAGGTTTCCGCACGCGCTGAGATACTCGGCGATGTGCTCCGGCTGGAGGACTCCCTCGACAGTGACAGTGACAGCCGGAATTTTGTGCCCGAGCGCGTTGTTTAGCTCAGCCGAAATTTCGTCCGTCATGAGGTCAATATTGCTTGCTGCGTTTTCCATAACAATACTCTCTATGCAGGTCTAAATGCGCAGGCACAAGCACCATAGGTACTGGCGCTCGCTGGCCACTCAACAGTAGCACTGGCGTTGCCGTTCCTGAATTGACCAGTAGTAGCGGTCGTTGGCGTAATCCAGCTGTCTGAGTGTGTAAGTAAAAAGCCAGTACCAGCGGCAGCACCACCAGAAGCAGCGCAGAGGATGCCTACTACACACTCTTCAGGCTGCGGTGTAGCTGAGAGGGTTACGGTAGGGAAGCCAGGGGTGCCTACAGTGTTAACTGCGCCGGTTGTGTAGATGTTAGCGGTCGAAGCTGCGCCACGCATCAGCAGCACGGTAAAGCCGCCGCCAGTGTCGCTTGCTCCTGGAGTGAATGTAATGGTGAGGTTGCCGGTTGCAGCTACCTGCGTGCTGCGCATAAAGATGCCGCACCGCCTCGCCGTTGAGTACGTAGCATTAATGACGTTAGCATACGCACCGCCAGCACTGTCTGCCATACTACCACTGGAGAGGGCACCGCTCGCAGCATACATGACTATGACCCAGTCACCAGCCTGGGCAAGGACTGTGACCTGCTTTTGTCCAGAGTTAGAGTTCCAGATCGAGTACCCGTAGTCAACCGTTACCAGGCCTTGGTGCCACTTCCGCCAGACGCCTGCAACCTTGACGTACCCGTTGGAGACGTCTTTCCACACTCCTCCGACCTTGACCTTCGGAGCCAGTGTGCGCCATGCGCCTCCAACTTTGACCGAGCCTGGCATCAGACGTACTGCAACCAGATGTCGCCATCATTGCCGCCGCTCGGGCCAGCAGTAGCGATGTAGATTTCTGCTCCTGCGCCAATGCCGGGAGTCCCTTGCTGATAACAACGGCGATCAGTGAACGCGTAGACGTTGCCACCCGCTCTAATAGTACCTCCAGAGTTTATCCTTAGCGCGGGAGTGGTGTAGCCCCATGACCAGCCGCCAACCTTAAACTCGCCATCAGCGTCCAGGCCAATGTGCATTGCGGTCACGCCAGGTCTGTGGAAGGCGTGCCATGCACCTTTTGTGCCAGCGATTGCTGTGCTTTCCACGCTGGCAATAATGTCGCCAGTTGCAAATGTACCGTCGCTCGCGTTACCTTTAATGCTCTGGCCTTTTATCGTCCCGGCTGTCGAGGTGAAGTTGCCAGGCATGGTGAAATCGCCACCTAGCGAGAATTGGAAAACATCACCGCTGCCGTTGTGGATGCGGAGCGTGTCAGCATTGTTATAGAGTTGAAACGCGCTTGAGCCGTCGCGGTCGTTCAGGTAAATTCCGGCGGCCGCGCCAGTGGTGGTGACTGGGCCGAACACTGTTATAGGTCCGCCGTGGAC
>Ga0105104_10002601_pt1 | contig 13084 bp, 9 predicted proteins | sample PPLLaktember2015_3_FD_87034 | JGI IMG/M metagenome (GOLD analysis project Ga0105104, IMG submission 87034) | Freshwater sediment microbial communities from Prairie Pothole Lake near Jamestown, North Dakota, USA - PPLs Lake P7 Core (6) Depth... | ecosystem: Environmental > Aquatic > Freshwater >...
GGAGGCCTCCGCCCGGGACGTTCAGCGCCGAGTTCTTCACCTCCGGAGCCACCGCCGAGTAGAGGGAGCCGAGAATGCCGCCCAGGCTCTGACCGGCGTAGCTGATCTTCGTCCCGTCGAGGGTGATGTCTCCGGCCTGCTCCCCCAGGTTCCCGGCGGCGGTGTTCGAGGCCACGCGAGCCAGCTGGGCGTTGCTGATGACCTGCTGGCGGAGGTTGTCGCGGGTGGCGAAGAAGTTCTGGAGGTTGATGAGCTTCCATCCGGCGATCGGAATGCCGCTGAACGAGGCGGCGAAACCCGCTCCCGTTCCCTCGCACTTGTTGTCCGGCGCGCAGTGGCCCTGGCCGACAAGGATGCAGCCCTTGTCCGCGTCGGGGGCCGTGAAGGTGCAGGCCTGCAGGGTTCCGCTGCTGCGATCCGCCAGCTGGCAGCGTCCGGCCGAGTTGCAGCTCTGGGTCGGCGTCGCCGGAGGAGCGGGGTTGAGGCAGGCGTAGAGGTCTTGCGCCACCGGAGCCGGCGCGCCGCCGGCCAGGAGCAGCGCTCCGAAGCCGGTGCAGGTGTTCCGGTCTCCGTGCCAGGGCTCGTCGATGGCCACCATCACGTTGCCCACCGAGGCCAGGGCGGCGGACATGCCGAAGGCGTCGGTCCGGTCACGGGTGAAGCCGTGTCCGAAGATGGTCACCGGGTAGCTGCCCGTCGGGGCGGCAGCTGCCGGCACGCTCATCACGAACGACATCTTCGGAGCGGTCCACGCGTTCGGGTCGGGGTTGATGGTCCCGGCCGTCCCGGTGAGGGCGAAGACGTCGAGGATCTGGCCGATGTACCACTTCCCGACCACGCCCCCTGGGTTGGGCGCGCCGGGCGCGGGGATCTCCTGCACCCAGAGCGGCACCGCCGGAATCTGCGACGCGGCGAACGGCGCCCCGTGCAGCTGGGACAGCGTGCTGACCGTGCTCTGTGTGGTGAAGACCCAGGCGAGCGCGACCTTCGTCCGGGGCAGCCCGTTGAGCGTGAGCTGGTCGAAGAGTGGCTTCAACGCTGCGCGCAGGGGCTCGAGCTGTTCGGCCTGGGCGTCGGTCAGCAGGCTCACCGTGCTGTGGGTCCCGTCGAAGAGGGGTGCGGAGGAGCGGACCAGCGCGAACGCCGGGCTGGCGATGACGTTCGTGCCCGTGGTGTCCTTGATATCGGTGGTGATGTAGACCGCGTACCGGGTCCGTTCGGTGAGCGGAATGTCGGGGACGATCGCCAGGGTGTCCGGCTTCGGCCCCCCGTCGGGGAGGAGGACCGGCCCTCCGTCCGGCTGGGTCACCACGATGCCCGGGCAGTTGAGGCAGGCGTGCGCCTTGATCGCGCCGCCGGGCGTGGTGGGCAGGGCTCCGGTCCCGGGCGCGACCTGCACGATGTTGATGGCCGCGGTGAGGCCCAGACCGACGGTCGCCGAGTCGACGCGACCCTGGATGAGCGGCCCGGTGCCCTCGCCGTTCTCCGTCACGATCGGCGCGGTGGTGGAGAACCCGTCGAGGGTGTTGAGGCCGGCGACGAGGTCCGGCGGCAGCCCGCTTCCGGCGGGGATGGCCACCTGGCTCCCGGTGGGGTTCAGGATGTCGTTGGGGAAGGGGATGACCAGCCTGGCCGGATCGAAGGTCACCTCTGCCTGGGTGGTGATGGTGAAGGTCCAGAACAGGGCGATGTCGGACCGGCTCAGCCCGGGGATCTGGGCCAGGGCCTGGTCGATGGCCGGCTTGTAACCCAGCCGGAGCTGCTCGAGCTGCTTGGCCAGCCTCACCTGCTCCTCGTACTGCGCCGCCGGATCCTTCTGCGTGGTGGGGATGGCCGAGGTGCCCAGGATGCAGTTGTTCCCGTTGCCGTCGCAGGTGACCAGCGGAGTACTGCTCGTGACCAGCGCCCAGGTCGGCGACCCGGTCACGGTCTGACCGCTCTGCGCGCCCTTGATGCCATTGGCCCCGCCGAGCACCATGACGCCGTACTGCCCGCCTCGCTCCCAGAAGCCGCTCGTCGGAGAGATGAGGAGCGTCTGGGCTCCGTTGGGGGCAGCCGCCACGCTGACGTTCACGTTCGTCATCGGGACGTTGTTCGTGATGTCGAACACTGCCAGCGTCGCACCGGCTGCCGGAAAGAGCTTGACCGAGGCAAGGTCGATGGGCTTGTCGAAGAGCATCGACGCCGTGGACTCCAGCGGGAACCCGTCGAGCTTATTCAGGTAGTCCCGGTTGAACTCGTTCTGGGCGTCGGATCCCCCGGTCTCGGGCGTGTGGAGCCGACCATCAGCTCCCCTCACGAGGTCGTTGGGAAGCGGGATGATGCTGTGGGCCGGGTCGAACTCCGCTTCCACGAAGTTCTCCGACTCGTCGGGCCCGATCGGGATGTCAGGGCTGCACGCGGTGAACGCTGCCGCGAGCGCGAGAAGCAGCGACCTCTTCATCTGGGAACCCCCTCCGCAAGGGTCGTCCGAGCCGCGGCCACTGACTCGGAAATCAGGGCGCTTGTAGATGGTTTCGGCGCATGCGCCAAGAGAATTGGGTCTATTCGGCGCCCTTACGCGGTGAGTCAAAGTCCGGGTTGCGGGCCGAGGTGGAAGCCGTTCGCTGCAAGTGAGAGGGGGGTGGGTTACCTGTGCCACCCATGAGCACCGCGCGAACCATCACCGCCCAGAACTTTCGGGAGACCGTCGAGGCCGGAGGCATCGTCATCCTCGACTTCTGGGCCCCCTGGTGTGGCCCTTGCCGTGGGTTCGCGCCGACCTTCGAGAAGGCCGCCGGGGACAACCCGGACGTGGTCTTCGGGAAGATCAACACCGACGAGGAGCAGCAGCTTGCCTCGGCCTTCGAGATCCAGAGCATCCCCACCCTGATGATCTTCCGGGACAGGGTCCTGCTCTTCCGCACGGCCGGCGCCCTCCCCCCGGCGGCCCTGGCCGACGTGGTGGCCCAGGCCAAGGCGCTGGACATGGAGAAGGTGCGGGCGGAGATCGCCGCCCACGAGGCGGCGGAGAAGGCCGCGAAGATCCCTCAGGCCTGAGAGCCCGGATCGCTCAGGCGGGAGCGCGCGCGATCGCTGCGACCGTCGCCCGGGTCACCTGCTGGTAGTCCGACGGGGCGAGCAACAGCTGTACCCCGCGGATGCCCGCGGAGACCGAGATGACCGGCCACTGAAGGGCCGAGTGGTCGAGCACCACCGGGTAGTCCCGCTTGCCCGCGAGCGCGGTCACCCCCCCGCGGAGGTATCCGGTGAGCGGCTGAACCTCCTTCAGCGGGACGGTGTCGCACCGCCGGTCTCCACGGGCGCGCGCCAGCGCCTTGAGGTCCAGCTCGCGATCCGCCGGCACGACCGCCAGGCACACCCCCGCGCGGTCACCCCGGCAGACCAGGGTCTTGAACAGCTGGGCCGGAGGCAGGCCGACCTTCTCCGCCACCCGGACGGCCGAGAGGTCCTCCGGATCCACGGCGTACGTCCGCAACTCGTAGCGGATGTTCAGTGTGTCCAGGAGCCTGGCCGCATTCGTCTTCATCGAGGCTGGTTCCGCCCGGGACGCTGCTAGGGTCGGCCGCCGCATGTCCAGTCCCGGTGAACCCGCGCCAAAGCGGTGGCCCGGCGCGCACCTCGCCATCGCCGCGCTGGGCATCGTCTTCGGAGACATCGGGACCAGCCCCCTCTACGCCATCCGCGAGTGCTTCGGGGAGCACGGGGTCGCCCCCACGGCCGAGAACGTGCTCGGGGTCCTCTCCCTGATGCTCTGGTCGCTCACCTTGGTGGTGGCGGTGAAGTACCTGGGCTTCATCATGCGGGCGGACAACAAGGGCGAGGGCGGCATCTTCGCCCTGCTGGCGCTCATTCCCCGCGCCGAGACCAAGTCGGAGATGAGGCAGCGGACGGTGGTGGTGCTGCTGGCCCTTTTCGGGGCGGCGCTCCTCTATGGCGACGGGGTGATCACCCCGGCAATTTCCGTTCTCTCGGCGGTGGAGGGGCTCAGCGTGGCCACCAGCGCCGCCGAGCCGCTGGTGGTGCCGATCACCTGTGTGATTCTCGGACTGCTCTTCCTCGTACAGCGGCGGGGCACCGCCCGCATCGGGGGCATCTTCGGGCCGGTGATGCTCCTGTGGTTCCTCTTCATCGCCGTCACCGGCCTGGTGGAGATCGTCAAGAATCCCGTCGTGCTGGCCGCGGTGAACCCCTGGCACGCGGTGGTCTTCTTCCGGGAGAACGGCTTCCGCGGCTTCGAGGTGCTCGGCGCGGCGGTGCTGGCCATCACCGGAGGCGAGGCGCTCTACGCCGACATGGGGCACTTCGGCCGCCGTCCCATCCGGCTGAGCTGGTTCAGCTTCGTCTTCCCCGCGCTGCTCCTCAACTACTGCGGCCAGGGTGCGCTGCTCCTCAGCGACACCGCGGCCCGGGCGAACCCCTTCTACGCGCTGGTGCCCCGGCCGCTGCTCGTGCCGTCGGTGGTGCTGGCCACCGTCGCGACCATCATTGCCAGCCAGGCGCTGATCTCCGGCGCGTACTCTCTCACCCGGCAGGCGGTGCAGCTGGGCTACGTGCCGCGTCTGAACATCGTCCACACCAGCCGGGAGAACGAGGGGCAGATCTACCTCCCCGGGGTGAACTGGTCTCTGATGGTGGCCTGCATTGCGCTGGTGCTCGGCTTCCAGCACTCGAGCCGGCTGGCGGCGGCATACGGCATCGCGGTGACCGGGACGATGCTGATCACCACGCTGGTCTTCTTCTTCATCATCGTCCACGCCTGGCGCTGGCCGCTGTGGAAGGCGCTGGCGGTGACCTTGCTCTTCCTGGCGATCGACGTTCCCTACTTCGTCGCCAACCTCATCAAGTTCGTGCAGGGTGGCTGGTTCCCGGTGGTGGTGGCGATCGGGGTCTTCGCCTGCTTCACCACCTGGAAGCGCGGACGGGCCGAGCTTGCCGAGCGCTTCGCGGCCACTGCCCTCACGGTGGACGACCTACTCAAGGATCTGGCCCGGAGCCCGGTCACGCGGGTCCGGGGAACGGCGGTGTTCCTCAGCTCGTCCACCACCCTCGTGTCCCCGGTGCTGCTCCACCACCTGAAGCACAACCAGGTGCTGCACGACCAGGTGCTGCTCCTGTCCGTCCTGCCGCTGAACGTGCCCGAGGTCGAGCCGGAGCAGAGAGTCTCGGTGGAGCCGCTGAGCCTCGGCTTCTACCGGATCACCGCCAAGTACGGGTACCGGCAGAGCCCGCGGGTACCGGAGATCCTACGGCGGGCCCGCTCGCTGGGCCTCGGCACCAAGCCCGAGTCCACCAGCTTCTATGTGGGTCGAGAGACGGTGCTCCCCCGCGGACGGAGCCACATGGCCTACTGGCGAAAGGTGCTCTTCCGGGTCATCTCCCAAAACGCCCGCGCCACCACGGATTTCTTCTCCATCCCTCCCGGGCGGGTGGTGGAGCTGGGAATGCAGATCGACCTCTAGAGTGTGGCATCCTCGGGGCCAGGTGATCCGTCCCCTGCTTCCGTGGGCCTGCTGGATGCTGCCGGCGCTGGCGCTGGGGGCGGCGAACGCGCCCACCCGCTCTCCTGCGGAGGAGCTGGAGGCGGAGCTGGCGCAGCAGGTGAAGATCCCCGAGCCCGAGCTGGTAGTGGTGACCGACGGCCCGGACCCCGCGCGGTTCGACCTGCTGGATGGGACGGTGGAGCTGGACGGCCGCCCTCTGGAGGGACGGATGGAGCCGGGGTGGGGAAAGGAGCTCTTCCGGGGGCCGGTGGTTCCTGGGAACCACGTCCTCACCGCCCTGTTCGTCTACCGCGGGTCGAAGACCGGGGCGTACCCGTGGAGCGGCTCGTTCTCCTACCGGGTGCCGGGCAAGGTGGAGTTCCAGGCGCAGCGGGGCCTCCGGCTGACGGTGCACCTCCGGGTCGAGGTGCAGGAGGAGCAGGAGGACCCGCGCAACCGGCTCGCGTTCCGCGCGGCGCTGGAGCCGGAGATGACGGCCAAGGTGGACGATTCGCCGATGCCGCCTCCGCCGCCGCGCAAGGTGACCCCCGAGGAGCTGTTCAAGCCCGCGCTGACGGCGCCGCTCGCCTCGGTGCCGGAGAACCCGCCGCCGGCGCCGACTCCGAGCAAGACCAAGAAGAAGACGCCCAAGAAGAAGAAGAAGACCAGCATGGCCGGCGCCGCGACCGACCCGTCGCTGGACGTGGCGACGGCACGGCTGCAGCAGGCGATCGCCCAGCCGACGCCGCCGCCGAAAGCCGGAGAGAAGACGACGGCCAGCGCGGGCTCGAAGAGCTCGAAGAGCAAGGCCGCGCCCGATGCAGGGCCGGTCCGGAACTGACGCTCGGGACGGAGCGTTGTTGAACGCCACGGGCGCCACCGGAGGTGCTCCGGGGCGCCCTCCAGGTGTTTGATGGTTTCGAGCCGCTGACTGCCTCCGCTCGGCGGGCTGCTCCTCGGCGGTAGGCCACCCCGGATGCGGCTCGTCGAGCGCGGAGGCCCTGAGGGTTGAACCGAGCGAGCCCCCGCCCGCTCGCTCAGCGGCCTGGAGTTGTCCAGCGCAACAGTCGTCTCAACCTTCCGGCCAGCACTTCCGCGGAAAGGGGAGAATTCATGATGCGATGGTTGTCAGTGACAGCATGCGTCGCGCTGGGGGCCGCGTGTGCCGGAGCGCCGCCGGTCCCCGCACAACGCTTCACCGATGCCGAAGCGGAAATCAAAGCGGCCCAGGAGATCGGGGCCGAGAACAATCCGCAGGGCAAGCTTCACCTGCAGCAGGCACGTGATCAGCTCGACGCTGCGAAGAAGCTGAGCAAGGACAAGCCCGAGGTCGCCGCCCGCAAGCTCGACAACGCCCAGGCCGAGGCCGAGCTGGCCAAGTCGATCACCCGCGAGCAGACGACTCGCGCGGAAGCCGACGAGGCCAAGGCGAGGCTGCTCTCCGCACAGAAGAACCTCAAGGGAACTGGGGGTGGCCAATGAAGTGGTCGGGTGCAATCGCGGCGGCGACGGTCCTGATGGTCGCCTGTGGCCACATGGAAGCGACGCCACGGCTCAAGGAAGCACAGGCCGCCTATGACAAGGCCGCGCAGGGCCCCGCGGCCCAGTACAGTCCGGCCGAGCTCGCCACGGCGAAGAAATCTCTCGACCAGGCCAACGCCTCGCTGGAAACCGGTGACCGTGGCCTGGTCGATGACAAGGCATCTCTCGCGCTGAGCAAGATCTCCCTCGCCGAGTCCCTCGGCCGGACCCAGCAGTCCGCGGCTCAGCGCGATGCCGCGCTGAAGGAGCTCAACATCACCCGTGACCAGATGCTCAGCAAGACCCAGGAGGAGCTCAACCGGGAGCGCCAGGCGCGCACCGCGGCCGAGTCTGAGCTGGCCGCAAGCCGAAAAGAGCTCGAGCAATTCGCCCAGGTCCGGGACGTGGCGCGTGGCACGGTGATCACCCTCTCCGGGGGCGTCCTCTTCGAGAGCGGCAAGTCCGAGCTTCTACCCGGCTCCCAGGACCGGCTGTCGCGGGTGGCCGCCTTCCTCAAGAACTCGCCGCGACCGGTGGTGATCGAGGGGTACACCGATTCCCGCGGGTCCTCGAGCAAGAACCAGTCGCTCTCCGAGAAGCGTGCCCAGGCGGTGTCCGATTACCTCACCTCCCAGGGTGTCACGGCGGATCGGATTCGCGCCGTGGGGAAGGGGGAGTCCTCTCCCGTCGCCAGCAACGCCAGCTCCTCCGGACGTTCGCAGAATCGTCGCGTGGAGATCGTCCTGGAGCAGGGTCCAGCAGCTGCCGGCTCCTCGACACCAGGGACGGAGAGCGGTCTGGGTGGCAGTGCCCCACCTGTCAGCGAGCCGGCCACCAAGCCGGAGGCGCCGGTCTCCCCGCCGACCAACCCGCGCTGACGCCGCCGCCCGATGGGCAAACGCCGAGGGCGCCACCGGATGTGCTCCGGGGCGCCCTCGTGGTGCGTCGTTCTTCTCGAGCCCGCTGACTAGCGCCGCTCGGCGGCCTGCTTCTCGCGGTAGGCCTTCATCATCTCTTCCTGCTCGAGCCGCGGCACCGGGGCGTACTTGGCGAACTCCATGGTGAACTCGCCCTTGCCCTGGGTCGCGGAGCGGAGGTCGGTGCTGTAGCCGAACATGCTGTTCAGCGGCACCTCGGCCACCGCGGTGACGTACCCCTCGGCGTTCTCGGTGCTGAGGATGGTCCCCCGGCGCTGGTTCAGCTGGCCGACGACCGAGCCCTGGAACTCCTCGGGCGCCTGCACCTCGACCTTCATGATCGGCTCGAGGATGGTCGGCTTGGCCGCCTCGTAGCCCTCGCGGAAGGCCATGATCGCCGCGGTCTTGAACGCCTGCTCGGAGCTGTCCACGTCGTGGCTATCGCCGTCGTTGATGACCGCGCGCACCCCCACCACCGGGAAGCCGATCAGTGAGCCCTTCTTGAGCGCCTCTCGGAACCCCTTGTCCACCGCGGGGATGAACTCGCGGGGAATGGCGCCGCCGGTGATGTCGTCGACGAACTCGTAGGTCTCCACCGAGTCCGCGGGCAGCGGCTCGAGATATCCACACACCCGACCGAACTGGCCGGATCCGCCGGTCTGCTTCTTGTGGGTGTAGGCGAAGTCCCCGCGCTGGGTGATGGTCTCGCGGTAGGCCACCTGCGGCTTGCCGGCGACCACCTCACAGTTGTACTCGCGCCTCATCCGCTCGATGTAGATTTCTAGGTGCAGCTCGCCCATGCCGCTGATGATGGTCTGGGCGGACTCCTCGTCGCGGTGGACCCGGAAGGTCGGGTCCTCCCGGGTGAACCGGTTGAGCGCCTTGGAGAAGTTCGCCAGACCGGTGCGCTCCTTCGGCGCCACGGCGAGGTCGATCACCGCGTCCGGCACGTGCATCGAGGTCATGGTGACCGACAGCCGGCCGTCGGTGAAGGTGTCGCCCGAGGCGCACTCCACGCCGAACAGCGCGACGATGTCTCCGGCGCTGGCCTCGCCGACGTCGTTCATCTCGTTGCTGTGCATCCGGACGATGCGGGGAATCTTCACCTTTCTCTGGTTCGACTGGTTGAAGATGAAGTCGCCCTTGGCGATGCGCCCCTGGTAGATCCGAATGTAGGTCAGCTGGCCGTAGCGCCCGTCCTCGAGCTTGAAGGCCAGCCCGACGAACGGCTTGCCAGGGTTGGACTCGAGGACGATCTTCGCCTCGTTGTTCTTCTGGTCGAGGGCCTCGTTCACCACCTCGGCCGGGTTGGGGAGGTAGTCGCGGACTGCGTCCAGGAGCAGCTGCACGCCCTTGTTCTTGTAGGCCGAGCCGCACATCACCGGCGTCATCTTCAGCGCCAGGGTGGCGCGGCGGATCGCGGCCTTCAGCTCCTCGTCGGAGACCGGCTTGTCGGAGATGAACAGCTCGGCCAGGTGGTCGTCCACGTTGGCGACGCCCTCGATGATGTCGTGGCGGGCCTGCTTGGCCTGCTCCAGCAGCTCGGCGGGGATTTCTTCCTCGCGGACGTGCTCCCCGTTCTCTCCATCGAAGTAGTAGGCCTTGCCCACGATCGGGTCGACGATGCCCTGGAACCGGTCCTCGGCCCCGATGGGGATCTGCAGCATCACCGGGTGGTGATTCAGCTTCTCCTTGAGCTGGCTCGCCACGCGGGCGTAGTTCGCCCCGGCGCGGTCCATCTTGTTCACGAAGGCGATGCGGGGAACCCTGTAGCGACGCATCTGCCGGTCGACGGTGATCGACTGCGACTGCACCCCGGACACGCTGCAGAGAACGAGGATGGCGCCGTCGAGCACCCGCAGCGCGCGCTCCACCTCGATGGTGAAGTCCACGTGCCCCGGGGTGTCGATGATGTTGATGTTGATGTCCTTCCACAGGCAGAAGGTCGCCGCGGACTGGATGGTGATGCCCTTCTCACGCTCCAGGTCCATCGAGTCCATCTTGGCGCCCACGCCGTCCTTGCCACGCACCTCGTGAATCTCGTGGATCCGGCCGGTGTAGAAGAGGATGCGCTCGGTCAGCGTGGTCTTCCCACTGTCGATGTGGGCCGAGATGCCGATGTTCCGAACGCGTTCGATGGGGATGTTGGACGCCATGATGAGTGTCTGCTTCCTCGGGACTGCCTGGAGGGGGTGCCCGCCTGTGACGCAACGGGCGGCGGCCCTCTACTGCCGAACGGGCCGGATTGCCAGTGCGCGGACAACCTAACGCCGCGAATGCATCACGCAAACTGATGCATAGGCCACATCACTGACAGAAGAATTAACGACGCGCACGGCCGTCTCAAAAAGCTAAGCCGAACCGGTAGCTTACCTCACTTTGCCACGCTGTCCAGCCAGCGAGTCACCGTGCGCACGGCGTCCTGGAAGGAGGGCGCCACGAACAGGACCTCCTGGTAGACGGTCGGGTCGTAGGGCCGCGCGGTCATGGCCTCGATGTTGAGGGGGACGAGCTTGGCGTGGGTCTGGAATCGCTCCAGCTCGCCGAACGAGGAGAGCAGCCCCGCGCCGTAGGCCCTGAGCCCGTCTCCCTCCTTCGCCACCCCGAACTCGAGCGTGTACCAGTAGACCCGCTCGATCTGCTTCAGCACGTCCTCGCTCACCCGCTCGGCGGCGTGGCCGAAGGCCCGGTTCAGCTCGGCGAATCCCGGATCGGCGAGCGTCGCCGCGTGGCCCACGAGCTCGTGCACGATGTCCGGCTCGGGCGTGTACAGCGGCACGGTGTGGTGGCGGATGTACTGCGTGGAGAGGAACTGATCGAAGCGCAGGTTTCCCAGGAAGGCGCGGGAGGTGACCAGCCCGGCCACCGGGACCATCTGGAAGCCGGTGGGGCTCCCGGCGAGCCTCTGGTTCACCTCGCGGAGCTGCGGGATGCGCTGGCGAGAGAAGGAGACCCGTTCGGAGCAGACCTTGTACTCACCGGAAGCGTGCTTGTGGTGCAGCGGCGCGAGGTGCTCCCAGACGGTGCGCCACACTCCCTGCTCGGTGTCGGTGTACTGCACGTCGGGCACCGGATCGCCCGGGCGCCAGCGGAGCGCCTGCTGCGCGATGTGGTTCCGCCTCGCGCGATACTCCGGATCGCGGAAGCCGGGATGGTTCTGATCGAGCTGGACGATGTCCTCCGCGCCCGCCTTGGGCGCATTGGATTCGGCGGTTCCAGCGAAGGGGACACCGGGATTCATCGTCGGACCAATCTACCCCCTCCGACCGCCGGATGCTCCGCCCTGTGGAGTGCCGCCGTGCGTCGCAGGTCCGGAGTGTTCCGACCGGGGTATGGTGAACACAGCGAGGTGGCCGAGACCGAAGCGAGACGGCGCACCCGAGGAGTGAGCAACGGAGGCGTGCCGCGCGGCACGTCGAGCAGCGGAGCGACGAGGCTGCGCGTCGCAGCGAGAGGATCGGCCGCCGCAGCGATCAGCACACCCCGGTCGGAGCACTAGTACCGCACGTTGCTCTGCCCACCACCCACCAGCAGCTGGTTTGCCTGCAGGAGGTAGTACTGCGCCTGCTGTGCGTTCTTCTGGTCGAGCGCCGCCTGTGCGGCCTGGACGAGGCGAGCCGCCTCTGCCGCGCGGGTGGCCTCCGCAGGCGAGCCGGCGGCCGACGCCGCAGCGGCGGTTGCCTGCAACGAGGCGCGCGTGGACTCGAGCGATTGCGGGTTCCAGTCCCCCGTGCCCTGCAGCGACTGCATGGTGGTGTCGATGGAGTACCTGGCTCCGTCGAGCTGGGCGGCGCGCTGGTTCCGGGCCTGCTGCTCGGCGACGCGCGCCTCCTCGGAGGCTCGTTGCTGGGCGGCGATCTGCTGCAGCGCCTCGGTCTGGGCGCGCGACTGCTCGAGCAGCGCCTCCGTGGTCGGATCCGGCTGACCGTCCGTTCGGTCGGCACGGGCCTTCTTCTTTCGGCCATTTCCGGCGTCCGGGGCCGCGGGCTCCTGGACCGCGACGCTCGTCGAGGGCTGCGGCGCACCGTCCACGGCGCTGGCCCGCGAACCGCCATCGCGTGGCGCCGGTCCGGCGTCGGGGGCGGAGCGTGCGTCCGCGCGCGGAGACCCGGCGTCGGGCGTGCGCGCAGGAGCTCCGGCGTCGGGCGTGCGCGCGGGAGTTCCAGCGTCCGGAGCGCGTGCGGTGGGGGCGGCAGGGCGCGTGGACACGCCCGCATCCGCGGCCCCTCCCCGAACCGACACGCCCGCGTCCGGGGCGGCGAGCACGAGGGAGAGAAGGAGAGGACCGGTCATCGCCTGGACACTCTAACCCGGGCCCTGCGCCCTTAGCCCGCCGGGTCGCAGGGGAAACGCCCGGGCTGCTCGAGCGACAGAGGCCGCGTGCGCCCCTCTCGTTGGCGGCCGTCCTGGCCCCCGTCCGGAGACGTTCCGGATCGCACCGGCGGAGGCTCGGGGCGAGAGGCTGACGACGCGGCCGCCGCTTCGCTCGAGATCGAGGACGCGTCGCCGGCGAGATCGGCTCACCTCGCCCGAGGTCGCGCCCGCAGCGCGTCGAGGCAGTCCCGCGCGGCGCGCTCGCCTGTCTCCAGCGCCCCGTGCACGGTGCCGGCCTGCCCTCCGGTGTGCGTGTGCTCGCCCGCGAAGAACAGGGTCTCGGCCACCGGCCGTGCGAGCACCCGCGCCGCCCCGAGGGAACCAACCGGCGTCACGGCGTAACCGCCGCGCGCGTACGGGTCCGCCTGCCAGTCGTGGTGGGCCTCGTCCTCGAGCAGCTCCTCGAGCGTGGAGCGCGGAGTCCCGAACAGGCGCTGGAGGCTGTCCAGCGCGCGGGCGCGCCGCACCTCGGGCGGGATCGCCGACAGCTCCTCGGCGAGCGGCCCACCGGCCCAGCCGGTGAGCACGCCGGAGTCCACGGGGGCGCTGGGCCACCAGGTGGGCACCGCGCCCCCGGGCAGGTGCGCGAAGCCGAAGCCGCGGTGCCGGCGTCGATTGCCCGAGCTCCAGAAGGCCTCGCGGAAGCGGAGGAGCAGCTTGAACAGCGGCCCGTGCACCAGCGCCCCCGCCGCGCGCTCCACGTCGTGGACGCGGGGCGCGAAGCGGATCGCGCCCGTCGATCCGGCCGGTGCGCGGAGCACCCCGAGCGGGACGGTCACGATGATGGCC
>Ga0105104_10002602_pt1 | contig 13082 bp, 10 predicted proteins | sample PPLLaktember2015_3_FD_87034 | JGI IMG/M metagenome (GOLD analysis project Ga0105104, IMG submission 87034) | Freshwater sediment microbial communities from Prairie Pothole Lake near Jamestown, North Dakota, USA - PPLs Lake P7 Core (6) Depth... | ecosystem: Environmental > Aquatic > Freshwater >...
CCCTGGAGTGTCTGGAGATCGTCGGGCTGAGCCGCTGGCGGTACCACCGTCCATTTGAAATGTCCGGCGGGCAGCAGCAGCGCGTGGCGATCGCGCGCGCCCTGGCGAATCATGCCGAGCTGATCCTGGCTGACGAGCCCACCGGCGAACTGCACAGCAAAACCACGCGTGAATTGCTGACCTTCTTCCGCGAACTCGTGGAGCAGCGGCACATCACCATGTTGATGGTCTCGCATGATCCGCTGGTGGATCAATATGTACATCAGGTGTTGACCTTGAAAGACGGTGTTGTTGTTTAATTCTCAGCCGCGAATTTCGCGAATTAGCTTTAAATAATTCGTGAGAATCTGTGAAATCCGTGGCCAAAGAGCCCTTGCCCAAAACAATGAAACGATTCGTCTCTTTCCTCTTTCTTCTATCATTTCTCACCTCCGCATGTGCGACACAGGCTCCTGCCGCTACCGTTGCCCTGACGGAGTCACCCGTTGTGGCAGCAACGCCTTCGGGTCCGTTGATTTACACCGATCCTTCCCAGCCCATCGAAGCGCGCGTCGATGATCTGCTGACGCGCATGACGCTCGACGAAAAGATCGGGCAGATGACCCAGGTGGAAAAGAACAGCATTGCCGCGGGCGATATCACAAAATACTATATCGGCTCCATCCTAAGTGGTGGCGGCGGTTCTCCGAGCGAGAACACGCCGCAGGCCTGGTATGCCATGGTCGAAGGCTTTCAAAACGAAGCACTGGAGACCCGCCTGCAAATCCCGATCATTTACGGCGTGGATGCCGTGCATGGACATGGAAATTTACTGAATGCAACGGTCTTTCCACAGCAAATTGGGCTTGGCGCCGCCCATAACCCTGAACTGATGGAAAAGATCGGCCGCGCGACTGCCGAGGAGATGCTGGCGACGGGTGTTCCCTGGAACTTTGCACCGGTCGTCGCGGTGGTGCAGGATGTGCGCTGGGGCCGCACCTACGAAGGTTATGGCGAAGAGACGGAGTTGGTCACCTCCCTCGGCACAGCATATCTCAAAGGCTTGCAGACGCTCACAGCCGAAGATAACCCGGCACCCGGACAATCCATTTTCGTGCTGGCAAGTCCCAAGCATTTCCTTGGCGACGGCGCGACGATTTGGGGCTCCTCACGAACTGGTGACTACGAATTGGATCAGGGCAACATGCAGGTTCCTGAAGAGGTCGTGCGCAAGCTGTATCTGCCTCCCTACCAGGAGGCGATCGAGGCGGGTGCCATGAACGTGATGGTGTCCTTCAGCAGTTGGAAAGGCACCAAGATGCACGGTCAACAATATTTGTTGACGAAGGTGCTGAAAGACGAACTCGGGTTCGATGGCTTCATCGTTTCCGATTGGCAGGGGATGGATCAGATCAACCCCGACGACTACTATGCTTCGATCGTTACGTCCGTCAATGCGGGCGTGGACATGAACATGGTCCCGTACGACTACCTCTCTTTTATCCAGACGGTGAAGGACGCGGTCAACAACGGGGACATTCCCGAATCGCGTCTCGACGAGGCGGTTCGCCGCATCCTGCGCACGAAATTCGCCCTGGGCCTCTTCGAACAGCCCATGCCCGACAAAAAATATCAGGGCACGGTCCGCTCGCGCGAACATCTGGAACTTGCAAGGCAGGCTGTGCGCGAGTCGCTGGTGTTGCTTAAGAACGAAAATGAGGTCCTGCCGCTGAGCAAAGACACCAGCACGATTTTTATTGCAGGCGAAGGCGCGAACGATATCGGGCTTCAATCCGGTGGCTGGACCCTGCAGTGGCAGGGTCAACCCGGCAATGACAACGAAGGCACGACCATCTTCAGCGGCATCAGAGCCGCAGTCAGTTCCCAGACACGTGTCGAATTCAACCGCGAGGGTGATTTCAGCGAGTTCAGGGATGTGGAAGGCAATCCGCTTGTGGCGAATGCGGGCATTGTTATTCTCGCCGAGCAGCCGTATGCGGAGGGGGCAGGTGACAGTGCAGACATCTCCTTGATCCTGGAGGAAAGCGAACTGATCGCCGAAATGAAAGAACAAAGCGAGACCGTGATTGTGATCCTGCTCTCCGGACGCCCGCGCCTCATCACGGAGCAATTGCCGCTCGCGGATGCCTGGGTGGCTGCCTGGCTGCCCGGCACGGAAGGCGGCGGAATCGCAGACGTGCTGTTTGGAGATTTTTCCTTTACAGGAAAATTATCCTATTCCTGGCCGCGCTCGAATGACCAACTTCCTATTAATATTAACAACATCGGGGATAAAATTGGCTGCGACGCGCCACTCTTTCCTTATGGGTATGGTCTGACTTATGGCGAACCGTCGCCTGAAATCCTGGAATGCATTCCTGAATAGGAGTAACAATGAGCTACGGATACTTCGATGATCCAAATCGTGAATATGTGATCACCAATCCACGCACGCCCACCAAGTGGATCAACTACATTGGCACATTGCAATTCGGCGGATTCGTGGACCACACCGGCGGCGCGTTGATCTGCAAGAACGACCCGACCTTCAACCGCATCACGAAGTACATTCAGCAGATGCCATCCTCCTATTTCAAAGGCGAAACGCTTTACCTCAGAATCCGCAATCGCGCTGAGCCTAACGGCGAAGCGGGCTACAAGGTTTTTTCGCCCTTCTTTGTACCCACGCTGGATAATTATGACAAATACGAGTGCCGCGTAGGACTCAACTACACGCGCATCCTCAGCGAATTCTATGGGATCCGCACCGAAGTGACGATTTTCGTCCCGACCAATGCCTTTGTTGAAGTGCGCGACATCAGGATCACCAACCTCACCGAGGAGCTGCTCGAAATCGATGTCATCCCGGTGCTGGAATACACCCATCCCGACGCGCTCAAACAATTTACCAACGCAGACTGGATCCCCCAAACGATGACCTCGAAGGCGATAAAGAATGGGGATTGCACGGCGCTCATCCAGTACCCATTTATGTATCGCGACTCCCAGGTCAATTACTTCACATCCAATGTACCCGCCGCCTCTTTTGAGACGGATCGCAAGAAATTCCTCGGTGATAATGAATATGGCACGTGGGCAAATCCCACAAGCCTGCAAAACGCAGAGCTTTCCAATACCGAAGCCTTGCGCGGAGACAACATCGCGGCGCTCATGCACCATCTCGGCACGCTCCAACCCGGCGAGACGAAACGTCTTGTCACGCAACTGGGGCAGGAAGCGAATCTCGAAGCCGCCAGGCAAAGCATCGACATCTATCGCGATCCAAAGGCTGTGGAAGACGCACTCGTCGAGATGAAAAACTTCTGGGATGAATATCTCTCCACGCTGCAGGTCGAAACACCTGATGCGGCGATGAACGCCATCCTCAACGTGCACAACCCGCATCAATGTTTCATCACCCGGCAGTGGTCGCGCTATCTTTCATATTATCAGCTCGGACTCGGGGCGCGCGGCATTGGCATCCGCGACTCATCCCAGGATATTCTGGGGGTGCTGGCGAACATTCCTGACAATGCAAAGGAATTTCTGAAGACTCTGCTTTCCTTCCAAAAAGGAAACGGTTCGGCGCTGCATGCCTTCAATCCCCTGACGATGGAAGGCAGCGTTGGCGACGCGATCGAACGGGAGGACCGTCCGCACTATTACAGCGACGATCATCTGTGGAGCATCCTTGGTGTGACGGCATACATCAAGGAAACCGGCGACGTCGCCTTTCTGGAGGAGATCGTCCCGTTTTATGAAAAGGACAAGCAGGGCGAACCCCTGCAGACGGCCCCCGTGCTTGAGCACGTTAAACGCGCCCTGGCATTCACCCGCACCGACATCGGCCAGCACGGCCTGCCCCTGCTCGGCTTCGCGGACTGGAACGACACCATCAACCTGGCGACCGGTGCGGAATCGCTTTTCACAGCACATCTCTATGGACGCGCCTTGAATGAGTTCATCGGCTTGTTGGAGTATCTCGGTAAAAAAGACGAAGCCGGGGAATGGCGCCAGGCGCATGCCGAAATGAAAGCGCGCGTCGAGCAGCATGCCTGGGATGGTGATTGGTACGTGATGTACTTCGACCATGACGGCACACCTGTCGGCTCGCATAAGAATCAGTATGGCAAGATCCACCTCAATGGACAGTCCTGGTCCGTGCTTTCGGGCTTTGCCTCCCCCGAACGCGCCCGCCAGGCAATGGATTCCGTCTACCAGCATCTCAATACAAAATATGGCATCAAACTCTCGACGCCGGGCTACAACGGCTTCGATCCACGCTATGGCGGCATCACGACCTATCCCCCCGGCGCGAAGGAGAATTGCGGGATCTTCCTGCACCCCAATCCCTGGGCGATGATCGCAGAGACCCTGCTCGGCAACGGCGACCGCGCCTACGAGTATTACTCGCAGATCAACCCGGCTGGCAGGAATGACATGATCGATCTCTATGAGAGCGAGCCGTATGTCTATCCACAAAACATCCTGGCTGATGAACATCCGCAGTTCGGTCTGGCGCGCAACTCGTGGCTTTCCGGCACCGCCTCCTGGATGTACCAGACCGGCACGCAGTGGATCCTTGGCATCCGCGCCGAATATGATGGGCTGCGCGTCGACCCGTGCATCCCGTCGAAGTGGAATGGATTCAGAGCGACGCGCAAATATCGCGGCGTGACCTATCTAATCACGGTGAACAACCCAGAGCACGTTTGCAAAGGCGTGGGAAAGGTCACAGTGAGCGGTGGGCAGGCGGAGGGGAGTATGATCCGGGCGGATAAAGGCGTAAGCATAGTGCAGGTGAAAGTCACGCTGGGATGATCATGGAACCCTCCCCGCTTCCTTTCGCTTCCCTTGAAAATGACTTTTTGCGAGTCGATTACCTGACGACCACAGGTCCGCGCATCATCGGCTTGTATGCAAAGGGCGTGGAAGGCAACCTGCTCGCCGAGACACCCGACATCCATTGGCCCACACCGCATGGGGAATTCCATTTGCGCGGCGGTCACCGCTTATGGATCGCGCCTGAGGATTCTTTCTATACATGCCCGGAAGATGGTTTGAAGATAATTGTTGAAAAAGACACTGTTATTTTACAAGGCGGTGTTGACGCTTCAGGTTTGGAAAAAGAAATATCCTTTCACCTGATTAAAAGTCATGTGCTGCTCACCCATAGTGTCACATGGCATGGAAAGGAACCGATCGAGCTGGCTCCCTGGGGCATCACGCAGTTGCGCCTGGGAGGGATAGCGATCCTGCCGCTGTCTGCGGCAGAAGGTTTGCAGCCAAATCGCAACCTGGTCCTCTGGCCGTATTCGCAGGTAAACGATGAACGACTGGAATTGCACGACGATCTGGTTTTGATCCATGGGCGCGCCTCCAAGCAGGCATTCAAGATCGGCAATTACAATTCCCACGGGTGGATGGCCTGTCTCCTGGACAATGCCTTATTCGTCAAACGATTTCGCGTGGAGCGTGACTGCAGATATCCTGACATGAATTGCAACGTGGAAGTCTACGTCAGGGACGTATGTATCGAGCTCGAAACACTCGGGCACCTCACCTTATTGAAGCCAGGGGAATCGGTTACACATTCAGAAATGTGGGAAGTAAGTGTAGTAAACTACTCCTCCACGCTGGAAAATGCTCGTATAATCGGCAGGCAATTATCTTAAAGTAAAAGGACTCAATACGCAATGGCAAACAAAGTTACTTTTCCTGAAAATTTCCTCTGGGGCGCGGCAACTGCCTCCTACCAAATCGAAGGCGCCTGGGACAAGCATGGCAAGGGCGAGTCCACCTGGGACCGCTTTACGCACACTCCCGGAAAGATCAGGAACAACGATACGGGCGATGTGGCAGACGATCATTACCGCCTGTGGAAAAAAGACATCGGCTTGATGAAAAAGATCGGTTTGCAGGCGTATCGTTTCTCCATTTCTTGGCCGCGCGTCCTGCCCAGCGGGCGCGGCAAGGTCAATCAAAAGGGACTCGATTTCTACAACAAGCTCGTGGATGGCCTGCTGAAAGCAGACATCGTCCCGTTCGTCACGCTCAACCACTGGGATATCCCACAGAAGCTGGAGGATGAAGGGGGCTGGCCCGCACGATCTACCGCGGATGCGTTCGTCGAATATACCGACGTGATCAGCCGCGCCCTCGGCGACCGTGTCAAGAACTGGATCACCCACAACGAACCCGCCGTTGTTGCCTGGATGGGGTATGGGTCAGGGATCCACGCACCGGGTTTGAAGGATTACAAGCTCGGCGTGCGCGCCGCGCACCATCTCCTGCTCTCGCACGGACAGGCTGTGCCGGTTATCCGGCGCAACAGCCCCGGTGCGGAAGTGGGCATCACGCTCAACATCGCCTGGGGCGTGGCAGCCTCCAACAGCCGCGCCGACCGGGACGCGGTCCGCTCGAACGAAGGCGAATGGTTCCGCTGGTTCGCCGACCCCGTCTATGGACGCGGCTACCCATCCGACAAGATTGACGATTTCACAAAGAAGGGTGCCCTGCCCAACGGCCTGGACTTTGTCCAGCCAGGTGACATGGATGCGATCGCCACGCCCACCGACTTCATCGGGCTCAACTACTATTCCCGGCACATCTTCCGCTCTAATGGAGCGGATAATGATCCGCAAACTGTTTTCTCGCAGCCAAAGTCCCCGGAACACTGGACGGAGATGGGCTGGGAAAATCACCCCGATGGCCTTCTTGGCGTATTGGGACGTGTGTATTTTAATTATCAGCCGCCCAAACTCTATATTACGGAGAACGGCGCGAGTTATTCCACCCCGCCCGATGAAAAAGGCGACATTCGCGATGAACACCGCACAAACTATTTGAGGACGCACTTTGTCGCCATGCACCGCGCCATTCAGGTTGGCATACCGCTGGCGGGATACTTCCTCTGGTCACTGATGGATAACTTTGAGTGGTCGCATGGCTTTACGCAACGCTTCGGCATCATCTGGGTGGATTACGAAACCAAAAAGCGCACCCTGAAAGACAGTGCGAAGTGGTATAAAAAAGTGATGAAGAAGAATGGATTTTAGATAAAGACAATATGACTCACCCCCGAAATTAATTTCGAGGGTGAGTTTCTTTTTAAGAACAGGTGAAATCACACGGTCTTAGCCGTGAATAGTCGTGAATGCCTTACAAAATTCGCAGCTGAGGTTTTGGCTTAATTACGCTTTATTCAATTCCTTGCTTCATCATGAATGTTGAGGCAAATCTCTCTTCCAGAATACCGGCATGACGAACAACAGGATCACACCAAGGATGGCTGCACCGATCAGCACGGCGTGAGGCGCTCCTTCCACGCCGCCGAGCCATTCAGCCACCGCCCCGCTGCCCATGGCACCGAGCGAAGGCAAACCGATCAAGGTGACCGTGTACAGGCTCATGACACGTCCACGCAATTCATTCGGGACGGAAAGCTGAATGAATGTCGCAATGACCGTCGAAAACACCGTGGAAGTCACCCCCGCGATAAACAACAAAATGAGACCCAATGCAAATGACGGGCTGATCGAGAAGAGGATCAAAACAATACTGAACAGTAATCCGCTCGCAAGCATGAGAGCACCCTGGCGCGGCACTTGTCGAAAAGCTGCCAGACTAAACGCACCGATCAATGCCCCGCCGCCCGCTGCGGCGAGCAGCAATCCATAGCCCTGGGCACCCGCATGCCAGATGTCCCGGCTAAAGGCCGGCAGGAGACTTTGATAGGAACGACCAAAGATCGCGCCGACAGCCGACAGCGCCAGGAGGGCAAGGATCAAGCGATGATTCCAGGCATAAGACAAACCGGACATGAGTGAAGATCCAAGCGTACCCAGCTTGCCTCCGCTGTGGGTACGGACATCTCGCATGGCAGTCAGCGCAAATATGACCGCGAGATAGCTTACGCTGTTCAGGAAAAATAAGGTTCCCGCGCCCAGCGGTTCCAGCAGGATGCCGCCCAGGGCCGGTCCGATCAATGCTGCGCCGGTGTACGTCGCTGAATTGAGGGAGAGTGCATTGAGCAGATCGCGCGGCGCAACGAGGTCCGGAAAGAGCGCCTGGCGGGCGGGATTATCAAATGCCAGAAGGATTGCTCCCAGGAATGCATTCAATAGAATATGCCAGACTTCAACCTTCCCGGACCATGTCAGCAGGGCCAATACAAGCGCATTCAGCATTTGCATGGATTGTGTGAAGAACAGCAAACGAACGCGATGCACGCGATCGACAACGGCACCGGCAAAGGGCGGCAGGAGGATCATGGGAACCGCGAAGCTGAAACCGAGCAAGCCCAGCCACAGGGGAGAATCGGTTAACTGCAGAACCAGCCAGCCATTGGCAACATTCTGCATCCATGCCCCCATGTTGGACACGATCAGCCCGGACCAGAGCAATCGGAAGTTTCGATAGCGCAAGGCTGCGAAGCGTATATTTCCAGCCTGCACGGCTTTTAGATCGTTCATAAATCACTCACAAACGGATTCTCCCGCTTCTCCTCCCCCACCGTCGTTTCCGGGCCATGGCCCGAAAGCAGACGGGTCTCGTCCGGCAGGGTGAGCACCTGCGTCCTGATGCTCTCAGCCAAATGCTTCCAGTTCGCGCCGGGCAGGTCCGTGCGCCCAACGGAGCCGGCAAAGATCAGGTCGCCGCAAAAGCACGTCTGGGCGGAGGCAACATAGAAGATGCAATGGCCCGGCGTATGTCCGGGCGTGAAGCGGACCTCGAATTCCACACTGCCTAATCGCAGGATTTGTCCCTGATAAAAATCGATCGTCGGTTCGGGACCGGGGTCGATGTCGAAGCCGAAGAGTGCGCCGCCGCCACCCGCGCGCCACAGGACGTGATCGTTCGGGTGCAACGCCACCAGTGGCAACGGATTGAGCGCGTCGGCAATGGCGCCCGCGCCGCCAAGGTGGTCGAAGTGGGCGTGGGTGTACCAGAGATGCGCGATGCGCCAGCCGCGTTTTTGCGCCTCCGCCAGAATGACCTGACCATCCCAGGCCGGGTCGATCACCGCGGCTTCTTTGGTTTCCGGGTCCGCAACCAGGTACGCGTTCGTTTGTGCCGGACCTAAAGTAAGAGAAACGATTTCAAGCATGACTCACCTTTTGACCATGCGCTAGGCGGCGTCCTCGCCGCCGTCCCACGGGGCTGGAGCAGAAGCATGGAGTGCCTTTCGTGGGGAAAACAGATAACTAACGACGATCGAAACAGCGATCAATCCGATCGAGAGCGGATACACGATCATCGGATCACGTTCGAAGAGGCTGCCGGCCAGCAGAGGCGTAAGGATAAAGATCACCGCGCTGACGGTTTCCATAATGCCATAGGTTACCCCCATTTGCGAATCGTGGATCAGCTCGCGCGCCAGCGCCAGCGCCATCGGGCGACCGGCGCGGAACCCGCCCAGCAGAAAATATCCAAGCGCGTAGATTGGCAGGCTCGCTCCTTTCCAGATCAAAAACGCGAACAGGATCACCAGTCCCTGTGCGTATAAAAAGCCGCGGCGCGGATCCGCGCGGCTAAGGAGGATTGCCATCAAAGAATTCCCTAATGCACCTGCCGTAAAGACGATCCCGGTTTCGCTCAGGGAAAGTCCGCGCACACCTTCCAGGAAGTTTGGCGTGAGCGGCTGCGCGAGATACATGGCAAATATCGCAAACGCCAGAACACCCATCAGAACAATAAAGCTCTGGTTGCCCCTGAGACTGGGCGGTGGCGATTCGGGATCATGGTGATCGATGGGTTGTCTCTCGATAAAAATAATGAACGCATTCGAAAGGACGAACAGCGCCGCAGCAGCAAAAAAACTCATCCGCATCCCGTAGTTGTCGCCGATCCATCCACCGGTGATGGGACCCAGCACCATGCCCATCGCAAATGTAGCCGTGCCGAACGAGAGGGCGGTTCCTACGGACCATTTGCCGCGTGCCGCGGTCACATAACTGCTCAACGGCGCCGAAACGAAGGCAGTCAAGCCATAACAGAACAATCCGATCAGGAACAGCGGTAATGCCTGGGCGAGTCCCATTACCAGGCTTGCGAACAATCCCAGCAGCCAGGCAGTGATCAGAAGCGGCCGCCGGCCGATCCGGTCCGCGAGACGACCGGCGGGAATATGTGTCACCGCCATCGAAAAGCCGAACGCACTCAACACCCGACCGATCTCAACCTCTTCCAGCAAAAACTGGTTGTCCAGGTAGATCGGTATGAAATTAAAAAACATCCCTTCCCCGAACCCCCATAAGAGAAGGGCAATTGCAATAAGAAGAAGATTTCGATTCAAAAGACTCCTTGAGTAGTTTCGCCACACACCTGCCCCGGGCGCGGGTGCCGGGGGAGATCACAGAGTTTTTGAGTTTTCCTAAGAGAGCGTTTCTTCGTTCAAATTCACCACGGACACCTGCACTGCACCAAACGCACGATTTGCTGAGCAAATCGGGTGCAAGTGTAAACACCGATGAACACTGGATTCGTCAAATCTCCTGAAGCAGGCTCCAAAATCATACAGGTGTCTGTGATTAAAAATGAATTTCAAGACACTTTCTAAAGGCTTTTTGCTATATGTGGCTGGTTTATTTCTGAATGCTTATTCTCTGAATAAACTCCAACGCGGACTTGAACACCTGATCCCGGCTGGCATCGCGCGTGAGGACGTGGCCCGATCCCGTTATATACAGCTTTGTCTTGTCCGAGGCATTGACCAGCCCGGCATAAATTTCCTCCAGGTTTTCTGGCAGCACATAGGTCTCGTCCCTGGAATGCATCAGCAGCACTGGCACATCGACCTTTGGCAGCGCCGCGCGCATTGCCAGGATTACCTTCTTCAACTCTGCCGCCGAACGGACCGGGTTCTGTGAATAGGCGATGTGATCCTGATAGACAGTCTTGTCAAACCATCCGCTCCCCGGTTCCTCATTTGTTTTGGGACGATACTTCACGAACAAACTGATCAATTGTAAAAGCCAGATCGGATAATCTTCCGGTAAATGGGCCGGTGCAGACATCGCGATCACGCCCCTGACTTTCAAACGCGTGGACATCAGCAGTGACAGAACGCCTCCCATCGAAAGCCCGACGAGAAAAATATCCTCCGTCACGCCGCGCAGGAGTTGGTAACCGTCTTCCACGGAAGCCGTCCAATCGGTCCAGCGCGCACGGAGCATGTCATCGACGTTAGTCGCATGTCCGGCGAGGCGAGGTCCCAGGCAGGTGTAACCCTGCTGATGGAGGTATTCCCCCATCCAGCGCATTTCCTTTGGCGCGCCGGTGAATCCATGGACCAATAAACAGGCTGGCTTGGAAGAGTCGCCCAGGAAGAAAAAAGGCTCAGCTGTTGGAATGATTTGTGACATGGCATGAATTATAGGCTATCTACGCTGCATCCAGGCAGGACGGAGTGATGCCACCTTCCTGTAGATAGGGCAGTTTTCCTCGTGCGCTCCCGCCAGATAACCGGTGGACATCAGAAACTCGTTCACGATCTCCCCGCCGGTAAAGACAAACGTCTTCCTGAACAGCTTGACCCATTCATCTTTCGAAAGTTTGCGGTTCGCATCCAGCCAGCCCTTGAAGGAGCCGTAATCCTTTCGCAGTTCCTGGATCTTCTGCGCGTTGACAATTGCCGCGTTGACCTTCAAGCGATTGCGAATGATACCGGCATCTGCCAGCAGGCGGGCACGATCTTTCTCGCCATACTTCGCGATCCGGTCAATGTCAAAGCCGTGATAGGCTTTGCGGAAATTGTCTGCTTTCCTGAGGATGGTGATCCACGAAAGTCCCGCCTGATTGATCTCCAAAATTAATCGCTCAAACAACAGATTATCCTCTTGAAGCGGAAAGCCGTACTCGGTATCGTGATAAATTCGATTATGTGTATCTTCAGGGTGGGAAATGCAGTAGTCGCAATACGTAGTCATATTGATATTTTACTATCCCCTTTAGATTAACGCGTCCCCAGACTCACCTACTATCAGCAATTAGGAAAGGCAACCACCCTCACGAAAGTCGTTACACAAAATGTCCAATTTCTGTCTGACAGCCGAACTGGTGATCCCTTAGTTGAACAAGCTAATCCGATTGACGAAGAGGATAGGGAACTGAGCGAAAGCTCTTGAGGTTGCGCACAAAGTAAACACTCTCAGATTTACCGTTCACAACTCGAAATGACAATCTAATTTTTACTAAAGGGCTGCAAAATATTTTGCAGCCCTTTAGTCTCTTATCTAGTGTTTTGGGGCGGCATTACCTTAACTTCTACTGAGGTCCCACTCCCGGGTTCACATACCATTAGTACGTTATGGACAAAAAGCCATACACTTTTCACATGAATTTCGGCTCGGATATCATCGAAAATGCCCGCGCTACAAGATGCTAAAACTGCACAGTATGGAGAATTTACAGCTTTCAAATAAGCGGCTTGGACGGTCTAATGAATAATTATTGACCGCAGAACATAGATTGCTCGCCCTCAGAAGAATCGGAGCAAAAGACCGAAGTTTCGGGGCTGATCCAAGCTCTTTTCAGCTTGGATCCTACAAGCATCTTTCGAAACTCTAACACAATAGGTTGGGAAGCAGCTTGATCCGAATTATGGAATTGTCGAGTTGGAGATCAATTGGAGTTCTCTGGCTTTGGCTACCGCCTGGCCCCGGTTCTTGACTTCGAGCTTGGCATAGAGGTGGTTAGCGTGCCACTTGACCGTGCCCACCGTAATGAACAGCGCTTCAGCAATCTCTTTGTTGCTCATCCCAGTCGCCAACAGGCGTAGAATCTCCAACTCGCGTTCGTTCAACGCATCAGGAGCTTCGGCCTTTCTCGTGAAGGCACTCAATAGACTGGCTGAATAATCTGTGGTGCCGTAGCGCGCCACGAACCGTCGTAGGAGCTGGAGCATGGACTCCCCCTCATCTACAAAAATTCGGATATAGCCTTCCTGACTGGCGAGTGCGATGGCGCGCTGCAACATACCCAACGCAGAATCAGATTTGTCTTGCCCTTGGAGCGCCAGCGATTGGAGGATGAGCAATTCGATAACCACCCCGCCCTCCTTCTTCAGCTATCGCACGCAGTCTTTCAACCAATTCCAAAGC
>Ga0105104_10002603_pt1 | contig 13077 bp, 8 predicted proteins | sample PPLLaktember2015_3_FD_87034 | JGI IMG/M metagenome (GOLD analysis project Ga0105104, IMG submission 87034) | Freshwater sediment microbial communities from Prairie Pothole Lake near Jamestown, North Dakota, USA - PPLs Lake P7 Core (6) Depth... | ecosystem: Environmental > Aquatic > Freshwater >...
CCCGGCTCGGCATGGAGATCGTGATCGCCCGCCCCGAGGGATACGAGCTCGATCCCGAAGACACGGCGCTCATCCGCAAGATCGCCCAGCAGGCGGGCGGAGAGTTCGTGCACATCATCGACGACCCCGATGAGGCGCTCGTCGGCGCCGACGCGGTCTACGTGAAATCGTGGGGATCGGTGAAGCTGTACGGGAAACCGGAGGAGGAGGCGGCTCAGCGTGCCGGGCTGCGCGACTGGCGGCTCACGCCGGGCCGGCTGCGGTCGACCCGGGGGAGCCGGGGGATCGTGATGCACTGCCTGCCCGTCCGGCGCAATGTCGAGATCGACGACGCCGTGCTCGATGGACCGAACTCCGTAGTGGTGGATCAGGCGGAAAACCGGCTGCATGCGCAACGGGCGCTGCTGCTGGAACTGATTGGAAGCGTGTCATCCTGAGCGAAGCGAAGGAACGAAACGCCGCTTCGCTCCCTTCACTTCGCTCAGGGTGACAAGGAAGGGAGACACCGTGACCATCGACACTTCGAAAGGCATCGCCGGACTGAAGGGCGCCCTCCGCTACGTTCGCGCCTATCGCGACCAGGTCTTCGTGGTCAAGCTCGGCGGCGACGTCGTGGGCGAGCCCGAGACCCTGGAGAAGGTGACCGCGCAGCTCGCGCTGCTTTCGTCGCTCAGCATCCGCCTGGTCGTGGTGCACGGCGGTGGGCCGCAGGCATCGGCCCTGAGCCGGCGACTCGGCGCCGAGCCGCGGATCGTCGCGGGCCGCCGGGTGACCGACGATGCCGCGCTCGAGGTCGCCAAGATGGTTTACGCCGGCCAGCTCAACACCGACCTCCTCGCGGCGTTCCGCGCGCACCGGGTGCAGGCGGTGGGCCTGAGCGGTGTCGATGCCGATCTCATCACGGCCCATCGCCGTCCGCCCGTCCAGGTGGTGGATGACGCGGGTCGGACGGTGCAGGTGGACTATGGCCACGTGGGCGACATCGAGCGGGTGGATCCGCGGGTTCTTCTCACGCTGATGGAAGCGCGCTTCGTGCCGGTCGTGGCCAGTCTCGCCGGCGGTGACGACGGCGAGGTCTTCAACGTCAATGCCGACACCGTGGCCGAATCGTTGGCCGTGGCACTCAGAGCGCAGAAACTGCTCTTTCTCACCGGCGCACCAGGCGTGCTCCGTGATCGGGAGGACCCTTCGACCCTGGTTACCTTCGCCGACCCGGACGACCTCGCCGGTCTCATGGCCAACGGCGTGTTGTCGGGCGGCATGCGACCGAAGGTGGAAGCCTGCATCCGCGCCGCCACCGGGGGCGTCGAGCGAACCCACATCATTGACGGGCGCGCCCCGGATGCGCTCCTGCTCGAGGTCTTCACGGGCGCGGGGTGCGGGACGATGATCGTGGGCCGGAAGGAGAAGGCGACCTACCTCGGAGTGGATCTTGCCGGGTGAGGTCCAGCTCCTTCAGCGCCTCGTCGCCACCCCGTCGGTGAGCGGTGACGAGGCGGCTGTGGCCGCGGTGGTCGCAGAGACGGCCCGCGGCTGGGGCATCGACACGGTCCGGGACGAGACGTCGGTGCGTCTGGAGATCAGGGGCTCCGCGCCCGGCCGCACCATCGCGCTCGTCTCCCATCTCGATGTCGTTCCGCCCGGTGTGGGCTGGACCCGCGATCCTTTCACTCCCGTGATCGAGGACGGTCGTCTGTACGGCCGCGGGTCGGGAGACGCCAAGGCCTCGGTCGCGGCGATGATGTGCGCTGCTCGTGATATCTCGAACACCGGCGGCCTCGAGTCCGGCCGTCTGCTGCTGATCCTCGGTTTCGGCGAGGAGACCAAGCACACCACCATGGGCCAGGCCGTCGCGGCGTCCGGAGAGATCGACGCCGCGATCGTGGGGGAACCCACCAATCTGGAGCTGGCCATCGCCCAGCGCGGGCTCATGATGGTGGACCTCGTCGCGGAAGGCGACCAGCGACACGCCGGGTATGCGGCGGCGGACGGCGAGTTCCGCAATGCCGCGCTCCTCCTCGCCGGCGATCTGCTCAAGCTCGACCACCTGTTCGACAGCCGCAGCCACCCGGTGTTGGGCCGGACGACGGTCACTCCGACGATGCTCGAGGCGGGCGTAGGACGAAACGTGACCCCGCCGGTCGCCAAGGCCGTGCTCGACGTCCGCAGCACGCCGAATTGGACTCATGAGGAGATCGCCGAAGTGCTGGAGCGCGAGCTCAGCTCGACCGTCGTCGTCACTTCTCGTCGCCTCGTGCCCTGTGAGACGCCCGCCGGCTCCCGCCTGCTCGATGTGGCCCGGCGGGTCCGTCCGGAAGCGATGGTGTTCGGCAGCCCTACGTGCTCCGACTGGGTCTTTCTTCGGCAGGCCGACGCGATCAAGTGCGGGCCGGGCACCAGTCGCCGTTCACACACTCCCGACGAGTGTGTCGATCTCGAAGAGGTGACTGCCGCGCGCCGATTCTATGCCGACGTCGTCCGCGCCTATCTCGCGGAGCATTGATGGCCAGACACGCCAACCAGGCGCTGTGGAGCGCGAACGGCTCCGGCATCGACGGCCGGCTGCTGGACTACACGGCCGGCGACGACCGGCCGTGGGATGCGCGTCTGCTGCGGTGGGACGTGATCGGCAGTCTGGGTCATGTCGAGGGGTTGAAGGCGTCCGGACTTCTCACCAATGCGGACTACAGACGGCTGCGGCGGGGGCTGAGACAGGCCCTGGTCGCCGTCGACTCCGGCCGGCTCACGGTCGGCCCGTCGCAGGAAGACGTGCACACGGCCGTCGAGGAATGGCTGACGCGCCGCTTCCCCGGTAGCGGCGAGCGGGTGCACACCGGCCGGTCGCGGAACGACCAGGTCGCCACGGATCTCCGGCTGTATCTCAAGGACCGTCTGCTCCATCTGCACGCGGCGGCGCTCACGCTGACGGAGGCCTTGCTTCGGCTCGCCGCTCGCCACCGATCCACCCTCTGGCCGGGCTACACCCACCAGCGGCGCGCGATGCCGTCGTCCGTAGGGCACTGGGCCGGAGCATACGCCGAGGGAATCCTCGATACCGTGGAGGCGATCGACTCACTCTGGGCACGGGTGGATCGGTCGCCGCTCGGCAGCGCGGCGGGATATGGGGTGCCCCTGCCGCTCCGGCGAGAGATGGCTGCGCGCGCCCTCGGCTTTCGCGGGCTGGACCGCAACGTGGCCACGGTGCAGGCCGGGCGCGGCAAGCTCGAGGCGGCCGCGCTCTTCTGGTGCACCCAGCTTACGCACGACCTAGCTCGGCTTTCCCAGGACGTCATCGTGTACAGCGCCGAGGAGTTCGGTTACCTGCTCCTGCCGGCCGAGCTGGCTACGGGAAGCAGCATCATGCCCCACAAGCGGAACCCGGATCTCTTCGAGCTCACCCGCGCCCGCGCGGCAGCGGTGGAGGCCGATCTCGTAGCCGTGCTCCAGATCAAGGGGCGTCTCACCAGCGGCTACCACCGCGACTTCCAGCTTCTCAAGGAACCCTTGATGCGCGGGATCGAGCGCACCGGCGCGATGCTGGAGGCGCTCTCGGCGGCGGTGCCTCGACTGGAGGTGGACCGCGCCCGCTGCTCCGCCGCGCTGGATGGAGGGGCCTTGGCGACGGACGAAGTGATGCGGCGGGTGGAGGCGGGACAGCCGTTCCGCGTGGCGTATCGGGAAGTGAAGGTGGCGCTGGCGTCGGGGCAGGTGTTCGCCGCGCCGACCCCGCGCCAGATACTTGCCCGCCGCCAATCCACCGGCGGGTTGGGCAACCTGGGGCTCACCGAGGCGCGAGCCCGCCTGCGCCGCGCGCGGTCCTGGGGGACCAGGCGGCGTCGGAGCTTCGACGCGGCGATTCGGCGGCTGGCGGGCCGAGGGTTGGCACTGTCATGACCGCGGACCGCCGCAAGCGTCACCTCAAGATTCTGGAGCTGATCTCGACCCGTCCGATCAGTACTCAGGAGGACCTCGCCGTTGCTCTCGCGGCTGAGGGCTGGGAGGTTACCCAGTCCTCGGTGAGTCGGGATATCGCCGCCCTCGGGCTGGTCAAGGTGGACGGCGCCTACCAGCGCCGGTCGCCGGGAAGAGCCCTCGCCGATCCCGACGAGCGTCGCATTGCCGACGGGGTGCTCTCGGCCGAACCGGCGGGGGATTCGCTGGTGGTGGTGCACACGCCTCCGGGGGAAGCGAACCGCGTCGCGGTCGCGCTCGACCGTCTGGCCTGGCCGCAAGTGGTTGGAACCATCGCCGGGGATGACACCATTTTTCTGGCGGTGCGTCGCGCGGAGGATCAGCGCGCGGTCCTGCGCGAGATGCGGCGGCTAGGTGGGCCGTCCTGACTCGTGGCGAGTAAAAAAGGGGCGGCTCCGAGGAGCCGCCCCTTTTTCATTTGCGAGAGGTGCTACTTCGCGGGCTTCACGTTGGACTTGGCGAGGGGCGTGGCGCCGGTGCCGGCGCGACCCACCACTTGCACGAATCCCGTGAAGACGATGCCGCCGGTCTTCGTGACGCCGACCTGACCGAAGTTGGCGAGCGTCTCGGTGTCGCTGCTGGTCGTCTGCACCAGCACAGAGAGCGCCTCAGGACCGCCAGCCGTGCACGCCGGGTCCCGCAGCCCGATCAGCTGCGTGGGCGTACCGTTGTTGTTCCTGCCCAACAGATAGGCACAGAAGCCGACGATCGAGTTTCCTGCCGCGCTGCCCTTGAAGGACACCGGGAACTTGGTGCCGGCGGTGAGAGTCGCGGTTCCCACGATCACGGCGGGCGGCTTGCTCACCCAGTCGGCGCTCACGCCATTGGTCCCGACGGAAAGCTTGCTCACGATGCTCCTGGGAATCTTCGACGTGGTGCCGCCGGTTCCCGACAGGAGCGCGGTCGCGTGCAGCGGCGCCGGCGTCACGGTCCCGACCAACATCTGGCCCAGCCTCGCGGCCAGCGCCCTGGGGCCCCAACCCGTCGGCACCGCCGTTATCGATTGTGCCGAGTTGCAGAGGTCCGTCGCCTTGTACGCCAGCACGCCTACGGCCTCCGTCAGGATCATGGCCGAAGCGCTGAGATCGTTGTCACAGACCGTGACAACCGCATCGGGCGAGAAGGTGAGCGCCGAGGGAATGGTCGCCCACTCGTACTGGATGGGCGCTCCGGGGGCGCTTGCCAGGTAGCCGTAAATGAGCGCCCGCCCCTCGCTCGAAGTGTTGGCCGCGGCGAGGTCATCGAGCATGGTCGTCCAGCTGCCGGATGATGGCTCGATGGCCGAGAGGTTCCCGTCCACGTCCGGCGCGCTGGTTGTACCGACCACATCGGCGCTCCGGCCAGGGGAGTCGAGCCCACCCGCCCCGCCACCGCGCACGAAATAGGCTCCGCCATCCGCGCTGGTCAGCGCCTTGGCGAAGTCAGTGGCCGGGTCCGTGGGGTAGGTAAACGTCGAGGCGTTGGCGAACATGCAGGGGATCAGCGCGAGGGTGAGCGCTGCTCCCGCAGTCGCACTTGCTGAGGAAGACGTGCGCGACACTGCACCGATCGAGTCCATGATCCGGAACCCGATCGTCCGCGCGCCGCGCGTACCCAGCCCTGAATCGGCCATGTTCTGCTTCAAAGTCCGAATGGGCCCTGCGGCTGAGCCTGGGAAGTAGTTGTTGATTAGGGTGTTGCTGAACCCGCATGCATCCGTGGGGGTGGAAACGAACTGCGGCTCGGTGGTCCCCTGGGGGGTGGATTCGCTACACGCTGCCAGCGCGAGAGTCGCGCCGACGGAGAACAGACACAACAAACGCCGAGCCATGGCAACCTCCTCAGGGGTATCGCCAAACACAAGCCACTGTCGCGACCACACGAGTCGCGTTTTTTCGCGATGCGCAAATATCGCGTCAGTACCGAAAAAGGCAACTCACAGGTTAATCGAAGGTCGTGAATCTTGCGTTAAATCGTTGGTGGGAATTGAGATAACTGGCTGGACGCAGTGTCCTAACCTCCCCTAGCTCTCGCCCGGTTTTCCAAATGCTGTGACAAATCTCGGATCACTGCGGAGGTCACGCATCAGCCAGGTCTCATCCTTGGCGATACCGCTCCGCATCTGCGGGTTGGCCGCCACGTAGGTGCTCAGGAGCCGGAACGCCTCATCCTTGTCTCCCAACTGGATCCGCACCAGCGCCTCGTAGTACGCGAGATCCCGTGTCGCGTCGATGCTGGGGTCTCCGCGGGAGCGCACCATGACCGACCGGGCGCTGTCCGGCAACCCGGCCCGCACCAGCGCCAGCGCGACGAGCATGTTGCCGTAGAGGGTGTTGAACTCTTTCAGATTCGGGGGGCTCACTTTGACGAGCTCTTCGTTGATCTTCCAGGCCTTCGCGATGTCCGGCTTCTGCCCCTTCATCCCCATCAGCCACAACTGACACTCCGTAAAGCGAAAGTAGTCGGGAAACCGGCGCTGCCCTTCTTCGCACCAGTGAACCGCCTCGACCTGGTCCTCCAGGTCGAAGGAAGCGTTGAAGAGACTCGAGAGTGTCTGCTTGGCGGAAGAGAGATACGGATCGGCCTCGTACGAGCGGACCGCGGCGAGCTTGGACTCCGCGGTCTGGCCCTGTCCGGCGAGCAGATGGCTCAGGTAGGTCCAGGCTCTCGCGGCGTTCGGTTTCGCGGCCACCGCGGCGCGCATGTCACGCTCGGCCGAGGCGAACAGCTGCTTCGCGGCCGCCTGGTCCGGCTCGAGGTTCAGAATCCAGCGCCAGTACTCGAGGATGCCACGCAGCTCGAGGGCATCGGGATCGTCCGCCTTGAGCTGGATGGCCCGGTTGGCGTTCTCCAGACCCCGGTCGATCCACTTGGAGTAGAGGGTCTTGTCGAACCCGGGCACGAGGTCCATCTGGCGGTACGCCAGCCAGCCTCGCTCGATCGGAGGGGTGATCCACTCGGCGTCGAGCTTCTCGACGCCGCGCAGTATCGAGTCTGCCTCGTTCAGCCGACGCGCGGCGGCAGTCGTGTCACCGGCCGTAAGCAGCGCATCGACGTCCTTGCTCAGTTTACCGGCCTGCTGCAGAAGCTCCCACGCCCGGAGATTCCGGGTGCCGACTCGGAGCGCCTGGACCTGAATCTCCTGTCCCAGGCGCTCACGAAGGAACAGGGAGACCTCCTTCGCCAGATCGTCCTGCAGGTCGAAGATCTCCTCCCGAGGGCGCTCCAATTGTCTGCTTCCGATTTCTTCCCCGGTGTTGGCGTCGATGAGTGACACGTTCAGCCGAAGCCGCTCGCCCGACTGGGCGACCGTGCCTTCCACCAGGGTCCCCACCTTGAGTGCCCGCCCGATGCTGTCGGGGGAAACGGCGGCGTTTCGGTAGGGCGTGACACCATTCCTGGAGATGACCTGAAGAGGCTTGACCTCGCTCAGCTCGTGAATGAGGGCCTCCGTGATGCCATCCGCCAGGGAGCTCAGCGAATCGTTTCCGCTCCGGTTCTCGAAATAGAGCACCGCGATGCGATTGGCGTCGATGCCGGCTTCTGCCGCCGGCGGCTTCCCCCAGGCGCGGTACGCGCCAAATCCGGCCACCACGAGCACTCCCACCAGCCCGGCGACGATCGACCAGAGCCGGACGCCCGTGCCCCACTTCTCCCCCAGGATAGCCTGGGGAGTCGATCGCTTGACCGCCGGGATCCCGCCCGACGTGGTGGTCCTCGCGATGCCCCCCGACGTGCTCCTCCGCACCGCCGGCACGCCCCGGGATGTGGTCCGGCGGGTCGCCAAGGTCGGCTCGAGGTCCGCGAGCAGCTCGGCGAATTCAGTCATCTTCTGGAATCGGTCGGCCGGCGTCTTCTCCAGCGCCTGCATGACCGCGTCCTCCAGGTCGTCCGGTACCGACTGGCGAACGACCTGGATGCTGGGCACCTGCTCCATGGCGTGTCGGGCCATGATCGACCGGGAGTTCGGGCCGTCGAAGGGAGGCTGACCCGCCAACACCTCGTAGAGGACACACCCGAGGCTGTAGATGTCGCTCCGCCCGTCGGCATGATCGGCGCCCAGCGCCTGCTCCGGGCTCATGTAGTGCGGAGTACCGACGGCCATGCCGGTTTGGGTCAGCTTTTCGCCCGCGGCATCCACGGCGCGCGCGATCCCGAAATCGGCCACGAGCGCATGGCCATTCTGCAGCATGATGTTCTCGGGCTTGATATCTCGATGCACCACGCCGCGTTCGTGCGCGTAGGCCAACCCCTCGGCCGCCTCCCGGGTGATGCGGACGGCGTCGTGCAGCGGAAGTTGCTGCTCGCGGTTCAGACGGTCACGCAGGGATTCGCCCTCGACGAAGGGCATGACGTAGTACAGGATCCCGTCCGCTTCGCCGGAATCGTAGAGGCCGAGGATGTTGGGATGCTGGAGGCTGGCGGCGACGCGGATCTCGCGCAGGAACCGGTCCGCTCCGATCGAGGCGGCGAGCTCGGCGCGCAAGGTCTTGATGGCGACCTGGCGGCCATGCCGCCGGTCCTGGGCGAGAAAGACCGTGGCCATGCCGCCCTCACCGACCAGGCGCTCGACTTCATATCTGTCGCCGAGTGCGGTGCGGAGCTGTTCCAGGACGTCTGGCACTTCCTGCCTCAGTAGAGGGGAGAGTGCCTAAAGATAAACGGGGGCAGCGGATCCTAGGACCCGCTGCCCCCCGGCCACCTCAGGGAATCGGCGGCGCGCCGACCGACACGGAGCTCGTGCCGCTTGCGAGCGGCAGGTAAATCCCGTAGCAGGTCTCCGGTTCACCCGGGGTCGTGAGGATCCAGGGGTGAGTCACAAACGTCTGTTGGGTGTACGAGGACAATTCAGGGTCCCCCGCCGGCAGAACTCTGTAGGGTGTGTTGAACGGGCCTTCGGAGGTGAATTGCCGCAGCCCGTTGAAGTTGAGCCAGAAGACCGAGACGGAGGGGCCACCTACGCCGAAGTCGTTGGCGAACTGCACATTGACCTCCGTCGCCGAGGTCAGCGACTTGATCGTGCCTTCCAGGCTGCAAGGCAGCGGGGACAACAGTCCGTCGCTGGCACCTGCCACGGTGTACGTGACCGAGGGGATGCCTGGGATGCTCGCTGTTAGAGTAAAGACCGCGGGGGTTGCCGGAAGCAGCCAGCTCACTGCGGCCTGGCCGTCGGCATCGCTGGTCACGACCTGCGTGGTGTTCCCATTGAGAGTGCCAGTCGTGGTCGAGAATGTTACCGGTACATTCGGAACCGAATTTTCTCCATTGAGCACCTGGACTCTCCGCGTGACGCTCGTTCCGGACTCTTCGCTGGCGAACTCCGGATCGAGGCGGGAGAGCGAGAGCGACCCCGCCACCCTGTCGGTCACCCCAAACGGGCTCAACGACCTGGCCAGTCCGCCCAGCCCGGTCTTCCCAACCGCTGCCGCGGCCTCGAGCTCCGTCGGTAGCAGGAGATCTGCCACGACCGTACGCAGATACTTCGGGGCTGCGGTGGCGAAGCCCTTGAAGCCGCCACCGAACAGCGACGCCTCACTCGGAGAGAACCGCGAGCAGGCGATGTTGAGCGCGTTGTACTGTCCCTCCGTCGCCTCAGGGAGCACCTCGAACCCACCCGGGTTCGTACCCTCGGCTACGGCAATATGGGCGATCGCCGGATCGGTGAGCTCGTTGATGGGCGTGACTTCGTCGTCGACGCAGAAGGCAACCACCGCAGTCGCGCCATTGGAGAGATAGTGGATGTTGCTCATGTTGCTGGCGGTAATCTCGTAAAACGGCGGGAACACGACACGGCCGGTCCCGTCGAATGGATTCGTTCCGGGCGGCCTGAGGAGAAGCGTGATCGCCGTCGGCTGTGCGAAGCTATTCGCCCCCAGGAACACCGCCGCGTTGTTGGTGTTGGTTCGGACCGTCAGGGGAGTGCCGGGGATGAAGAACCCGGTCCCGAACTCGGTGCCGGTCGAGGGGTCGAGGACGAGATTCAGAGGCAGGAAGCCAACCCCGGAAAACATCGTGTCGATGTGGTCGCTTACGAGATTGGCCGTGGCGGTGCTGAGGCCGCCGATGAGGCGGGACGCCCGAAAATCGGCGAGTAGCGCGCTAACGTAAGCGACCACCTTCCCTTGCGGGTCAGCCACCTTGCACTGCGACCACCTCTTGGAGATGTCGAATACTTTGGCCAGAGCCGCGGTTCTCCGTGGGCCGGCAGGATACAGTGCGGTGACCTGTTGATTGGCGGTCTGCAGCGGGAAGGGGGTCGTCGGGCAGGGAACGCCTTTGTCGAACCGAGCTTCGGGCTCCGTCGGTGCTCGTGAAGGCTCTTCGGTACAGGCTGCGAGGATCAGCGTACCCAGCAGTGCGGCGAGAAGGGGTTTGCGCATCGGACTGGCTCCGGAGACGGCCAATGCGCCGAGCGGGCCTGACTTGCTCGGCGCGGGCCGATTCTTGTTGTTGAGGGGATCGCCACCCCAGAGTGCTGACGCACAGTCGCGCGGTCGGGGGTGGATAAGTTGGGCCGCGGGCCAGGGCCCGTCAATAGTGCAAAGGTTGGGTACGCGAGTTACTTAGCCTGCACCAGTTCCTTGAACTGCGGGTAGTCTAGCAAGCCGCGGAACCACCACCCGGACTCGTCGCCCAAGTCCGCCCGGCGATCGGGGTTTGCCGACACGTATTGCTTGAGCAGTCGGACGGCCTCCTCCCGATCGTTCAGGGTCGTTCGCACGAAGGCTTCGATGTAAGCCAGGTCGCGTGTCGGGTCCACTTCGGCGTCGCCTCGAGCACCTTCGGCGACCCGTCGTGCGCTGTCTGCCAGGGTGCTGTCCGAGGTACTCTTCCGTGCCAGGACGGCCGCGACCGCCAGCCGAGCCTTCCGGGTCTCGAATTCGCGCTCCGGTGCCGGCGCCAGCTTTGTCAGGCTATCCGCCAGGAGCCATGCCAGCTTCGGATCCGGGTCCTTCGCCTTGCTCGTCATCAGCCACAGCTGGCAGCTCACGAACTTGAAATCGTTGGGAAAGCGCCGATGGCCCTCGTCACACCAGTGGACGGCGTCCACGAACTGACCGAGGTCGTACGACGCGAGGAACAGACGCGAGAGCACCTGGTCTGCATTGCTGAGGTACGCGTCCTCCTCGTACGCGCGGCGCGCCGCCAGCTTCGCGTCCGTCTCGCCGCCGGTGACGTTATACAGATGACTGAGGACGGCCCACGCCCCGGCCTGTGAAGGGCGGAGCCGGACCGATGTCTCGAGATCCGACTGCGCTTCCGCCAACAGCTTGCGCGCCGCCTCCGGATCGGGCTCGACGCCCAGCAGCCATCCCCAGTAGCGCAGCGTCCCCCGCACTTCGAGCCCATCGGGATTCTCGTTGCTGAGCGAGAGCGCTGCATCGCTGAGCTTGGTGCCCTTGTCGATCCACTCCTTCGCCACCAGCGGGTCGGCGACCGCCAGCCGGGAACGCCGGTACGCCACCCACGCCCGGCCGATGACCGGCTCGGCCCACTGCGAGTCCACTTCCTGCGCACGGATATAGAAGGAATCGGCCTGGGTGAAGCTCCGCTCGACGACCGCCGTGCTTTCAGCTTTGGAGAAGGATGCCTCCGCCCGCTTGCGCGCCTGTTCGGCGCGTTGAACCAGCGCCCAGGCACGGGTGTTCCCGGCTCCCTCGCGCTGCTCCCGGACCTTGATCTCCTCGCCGAGGCGCTGCCGGATGAGCCCGGCCACCTCCTGAACCAGACTGTCCTGCACGTTGAGCACGTTGGAGGCTGGCAGCTCGAGGCTGGCGCGCTGATAGTCGGCTCCATTGTCCCCGTCGATCAGCCGGACGGTCACCCGGATGCGCCCCGCACTCTTCTCGACGGTTCCTTGCACGAGGGTGCCGGTCTCGAGCGCGCGGGCGATGCTGTCGCGGGGAATGCTGTCGCTCCGGTACAGCGCGACGCCGTTCGCCGAAATCACGTCCAGCGTGGGCACGCTGCCGAGCTGCCGTATGAGCCCCTCGGTGAGCCCGTCGGCCAGATAGCGGAGCGAGTCGCTCCCGCTCGGATCCTGAAAGTAGAGAACGGCGACCCGATGCGGATCCAGCCCGCCGGAATCCGCTCCGTTCTTGGCGGCTGGCTCGCGGTTCCGCAGCGCCGCGAATGCCCCTCCGACGGCCAGCAGGAGCGTCAGCACGCCTGCCGCGATCGCCAGCGTCCGCCGCTTGGTGCCCTCAGGCGCGGCCGCCGGTTGAGCCGCCACCTCCCGGGTGGGCACACGGCGCGCTCCGGTGGCCGCCCGCCGCGAGGCGGTCCGCGCAACCGTGGATTCCGCTTCGGCTTCGGCCAGCCGCTCGCAGAACTCGTCCATGGTCTGAAAGCGATCGGCTGGCGTCTTCTCCAGGGCCCGCAACACGGCATCCTCGACTTCGTCAGACACCGATTGCCGTACTACCTGAAGACTCGGCACGACTTCCATCGCGTGACGCGCCGTGATCGCCATCGCGTTCGGGCCGGTGAAGGGCGGCTGGCCGATGAGGAGCTCGTAGAGGACTCAGCCAAGGCTGTTCACGTCGCTTCGCGCGTCGACGTGGTCGCTCCCGTGCGACTGCTCGGGGCTCATGTAGTGCGGCGTGCCGACGGCCATCCCGGTCTGAGTCAGCTTCTCGCCCCCGGCCTGACTGAATGCCCGGGCAATCCCGAAATCGGCCACCAGGGCATGGCCGCCCTGGAGGAGGATGTTCTCCGGCTTGATGTCCCGGTGCACGATCCCCTGCTTGTGCGCGTAGCCGAGTGCTTGCGCAGCTTCGCGGGTGATCTGGAGGGCGTCGTGAATGGGCAGCTGCTGTTCGCGGTCGAGCCGGTCGCGCAGCGATTCCCCGTCCACAAAGGGCATGACGTAGTACAGCAGCCCGTCCACCTCGCCCGAATCGTAGAGGCCCAGGATGTTGGGGTGCTGGAGATTGGCGGCGACCCGGATCTCTCGAAGGAAGCGGTCGGCACCCAGGGAGGCGGACAGCTCCGGCCGGAGGACTTTGATTGCGACGCGGCGCTCGTGCTTGAGGTCCCGGGCCAGGAAGACGGTGGCCATGCCGCCCTCCCCGATGGGCCGCTCCAGGTCGTACCGGTCCCCCAATGCGGATTTGAGCCGGTCGA
>Ga0105104_10002604_pt1 | contig 13077 bp, 11 predicted proteins | sample PPLLaktember2015_3_FD_87034 | JGI IMG/M metagenome (GOLD analysis project Ga0105104, IMG submission 87034) | Freshwater sediment microbial communities from Prairie Pothole Lake near Jamestown, North Dakota, USA - PPLs Lake P7 Core (6) Depth... | ecosystem: Environmental > Aquatic > Freshwater >...
AATTGTTTGAATCTGAACTTTTTGGTTATGAAAAAGGATCTTTTACAGGCGCCGATATTAAAGGGAAAGAAGGTAAAATAAAACTCGCTCAAAACGGCACGCTGTTTCTGGATGAAATTACAGAATTGTCATTGGATTTACAGGCAAAATTACTTCGTGTTATTCAGGAACGTGAATATTACAAAATCGGCGGCAGTAATAAAGAAAAATTAGACACAAGAATTGTTGTTGCTTCTAATAAAAACATACAAGAATTAATAAATGAAAAAATGTTCCGTGAAGATCTGTATTACAGGATCAATATATGTAAAGTTACAATTCCGCCTTTAAGAGAGCGTAAGGATGAAATAATTCCTTTGTCAATTTTTCTATTGCAAAGTTTAAGTAAAGAACTCGGTAAAAAAATAAATTTAATAGAATTTAATGCATTAGAAGAATTAAAAACTAATATTTGGCAGGGGAATGTGAGGGAATTAAAGAACTTTTTAACAAAAATATTACTATTTAATGATAATAACACAATCACACACGATACGGTCAAGTCAATGCTTGCAAATGAAAATTCTAAAAAAGAAGCTATTAAGTTTGATTTAACAAATATTACTATTCCTGACAAACCATTAAATCTTAATGAATTAAATCATGAAATCATCAAAAAAACACTTGTGAAATTTAATGGAAACAAATCAAAAGCCGCTGAATTTCTTGGACTAACCAGAATTCAACTTTACGGACGATACAAATTGTGAAAAACTCTTATACTTCAATGATTGCAAAATGTATGATTTTAAACAACTGTATGATTTAATACAGTTGTTAGTTAATAAAAAAACCTTTTAATATGCATATTTCTTTAAATTCATCCCAATATAACGATAAAACCCCTTTTTAATATATTAATATTTTTTGGCATCAAAAATGCTTTATTAGAAGCAGAGGTATTAATATGACAAATAATAAAAACAAATTACTTGGCGGATTTGCAGTGGTATTGCTTGCGGTTTTCATGATCGTGTGCAGTAACCCAATGTCGTCAAATTTTAGCGATTCATCTTCATTACAGCAGAATACTCGAAGCATTTCAGCTTCTGATGTGCCGAGCCTAGGCTTGGTGTCAACTTACGCCGTTTTTGGCGGCGGTGCCGGCATAACTAATGAAGGTACAGCGACAGTGATTATAGGGGATATGGGGACAACTGGTGCTTCAACGATGATTACCGGATTTCATAATTCAGTCTTCATCTATACGGAAACACCCCTAAATATTGGAGCGGTGAATGGTACTATTTATACAAACGCCCCGCAGGGAACTCCGGAAGAATTTGCTAATGCAACTGCAGCTGCCGCTGATGCGTTAACCGCATTCAACAGTCTGGCTGCATTATCCGATGGTATTGATCCGGGTGCTGGCCAGTTAGGCGGACTTACGCTTGCTTCTGGTGTTTACAAGTCGGCTTCAGGCGCATTCCTGATCACAGGATCAGATCTTACGCTCGATGCACAGGGAAATGCGGATGCAGTATGGGTTTTCCAAATGGCGAGCTCACTTACTGTAGGTACTCCTACATCATCAAGTAACGTAATTCTCGTTAATGGCGCTCAGGCAAAAAATGTGTACTGGCAGGTTGGAAGCGCGGCGACAATCAATGGAGCAGGTGGTGGTACTATGGTAGGAACCATCATTGCTAGCGCAGGAATGACTTTTTCAACAGTCGGCAACTTAACAGTAACTACACTTAATGGTAGGGCGTTAGGACTGTTTGCGGCGGTTACAATGGTGAACACTGTCATTAACGCCAACGGCGTTCCTGCAGTGCTGCCTCCTGTTGATCCTCCGATTGGACCAATAGTTGTTTCTGGCAGTACAGCGGCCAATGTGGTCCCTGTTGTATCCGGCGGTGGCTTTATTAACGTCGAAAACAATGGCGGTCTGGTTACGGTTACTGAAACCGGAACCGGTACAATCAACATCGTCAACAACGGTGGGGTACTTACATCAACTAATACTGGCAACGGTGTTATGACAATTAACAGTACTGCTACTGGCACTGTTACTGTTACCAATACTGGTAATGGTCGTGTCACAGTGAATGCATCTGGTGCAGATGCAATTATTATCACCCACACAGGTGATGAGGATTTTACATACCCTAGCGAATAATGGGACAGTGAATCAATAACTTTAAAGGTCGTCTTCGGACGGCTTTTTTTTATTACTATTGGCTAATTGTTGCTTCCCCGCAACATCTGTAAAGGATCGACGTCGATTTCGAGAAAGACCCTTTTTGTAAATTGCGAAAGCTTTTGCACTATTTTCGCAAAACTTGCAACACCGCTGAAAGAAGCTTGTATATCTGGTACTAAGAATTTCACGGTTATCAAGTGTATATTGAGAAAGTGCTCCGCTTTCGCAATATGTTGTTTTAACAAACTCCTCTTCTGATTCTGGCATTCTTCCAAAACAATAGCTGAATTAGTTAGAAAACACGGATTAAGAAAAGGAAAATACAATGGAGAATCTGGAAGACAAATGCAATTTTACTTATGCGCTAGCGCGTTAAATGTTAAAAGGATCATAAGATTGATAAACAAAGATAAACTATCTGCTTAATTCCGACTTTATCTTTAGTTATGCAATAGAGTTCACTTAATTTTATTAAATAATAGTATAGAAAAGTGAAAATTTTCAGTGAACTCATCCTTAGCGCCAAAAAAAACGGAGACAAAGTGAGTCAAAGAACCCCTATGATAAAGTCAAGCAGAATTTATTATGTTATTATCTTTTTGATAATAATTAATATCATATTTTATTCTGATCTTCCTTTCCCATTTATCAAGATATTCTTTATCAATTTTTCTGAAGTCACTGATTGTTTTCAACCATTCCTGCAATTTATTTTTATATTGTTTTTCTATCATGTAATAATATAATTTTTTTTTCTTCAGTATATGATAAATAACAACTATTAATTTTCTCATCATTGCAACTATTGCTTTTCCGCTTCCTTTCTCTTTTTTCTTTTTCTGATAAAACTCTTTATATAATTTGCTTGAATTGATAAAATGAAATATAACCTGTGACAAAAATGATCTTGCCAATTTTCTGCCTCTTTTTGTTATTTTCCCTGTTCGTGTTTTATCATTTGAAGATCTGACTTTTGGAATTACACCCAAATAACTGCATAATTTTTTCGCATTTTTAAAATAATTTATATCCCCTATATCTGATAATGTTGCAAGTCCTATGAAAATGCTGATCCCGGGTATTGTTATCAGTAATTCCAGTTCTTCCTTAAACTCTTTTGAATATTTTAATATCTCTTTCCTTATTTCTTTTATTTTTTCTTCAAGTATTTCGATCTGATTTAAAAGCACTTCAATTTGAAAATACTCAATATCTCTATACTTCTGTTTTCTTATTTCTTCTCGACCGGATTTAGAAAAACAGTCTTTCTTTTCAATTATAATTCCATTGCTTTTCAATAATCCGTGAATCCTGTTCTTTATTGCGCTTTTCTGTTTGACCAGGATTAAATATGTAGAAAATATGCCCCTTAAATCTCTTATTGCTATACCCGGTATTTTTATCTCAGGCAGCATCTCTTTTTCTAAAAACTTAAGTATTGCGAGCGTATCATTTTTATCAGTTTTACTCGATGATTCTGATATTACTTTAAATCTTGCTGGATTTATTATTTTTACTTCTTTTACCAACGGACTGATTTCATCATAAAAATAATAAGAATTACAGGTGCTTTCAATTGCTATTGTATCATCTTTATTTAATATTGATTTAAACTCTTTTAATCCCGCATCTTTAAACCAATATTTTTTTGTTTTTATATTCCCTTTTTCACTCCTGTGTGATACAATAAAATTGTTGCTATGAAGGTCAATAGCATAGTACATAAGGGTACTCCTTTATTAAAGCTTTTTGTCAATAAAGGTTTTCATTGAAGGAGAGGTTCCAAACCCCTATTCGTTCTTCGGTTTAAATACCGGAACATTATGTTAATTAGGGTAGATGGCTAAAAAATGGACTATTCCGTCCCACGGGTTTAATTTTTAATTATCCCAGTTCTTCGATCAGCCATCTACTTTACCTTTATTGATCATATATTGCAACGCAATAAAGGCATTATACCATCTACCTCCAAAATGAAAACTATTTATTTTGTTTGACCTTATCATAACATTCCGTCCCCCGACTCACTTGATTCCGAACAATCTTATGAGAAAATTCTTGATTCCGCTGCCTTCTTTGAATCTTATGCCTTCGAGCCTAGAAACAATATGTTTGATCGACATGCTTGCCTTGCTGTTCTCGTCAACATAAATAAACGGGGTCTGCTTGATCACGCTCTGTGCAACAAGCGAATCTTCAAAGATAAATCCGAGATTATCGACCTTGATATTGAGGAACTGTCCGGCAATATTGATCACCCTTTCAGCCACTTTTCTGCCTTCGGAATATGAATTGATCCTGTTCACAACGAGCTTTATGTCTAACGAGGGATTGCTGATCTCTGTTGCGATTATCTTTATTATGCCGTAAGCATCGGTTATTGCGGTAGGTTCCGGAGTTGTGATGATGATCGCTTCATCCGCAGCCATGATAAAGGATATGACATTCTTGCTGACGCCAGCTCCGGTATCAACTATGATGATGTCAGCATATGACAACGTATCGATCTCTCTTATGAGGTTCCTTCTTTCATCATCCGACAGGTTTGCGATCTTGGAAAAGCCGCTTGCTCCGGCAACTATCTGAATGCCGAACTTTGTGTCTATGATTATATCCTTCATCATCTTCTGTTTTTTGATGAGATGAAAGAGGTTGAATTTCGGGATGATGCCCAGGCAGACATTGACGTTTGCAAGGCCAAGGTCCGCGTCCATTACAATGACCTTTTTGCCGAGCTTGCTGAAAGCAATGCCGAGATTTACGGCAAAATTGGTCTTGCCTACTCCGCCTTTGCCGCTTGAAATCGTAATTACTCTGGTCCTCTTGCTTGATTCAATATTCAAATCTTTAGCTCTCATAAGGGTCTTCAAATCTTCAGCCTGATCTACCATATAAATCTCTCTCCGTTTAATAAATATATCAACAGTTCAGATATACTTCGATATCCAAACCTTTAATTTGGTCCATAATATTATATTTTGTAGCCTTTTCTATATCATTCGGCACTTTCTGTCCGTTTGTAAAATATCTTATTGAACAGTTTTTATCAATTGCCGTGTTCAGTATCGCTCCGATCGTTTCGGATTCATCTATCTTTGTTATGATCACACTGTCATAATCGAACATTGAAAAGCTCTTAAATATGGCTTTTACTTCCTTGGGCTTGGTTGAAGCGCTTATGGTTAGAACGAACTCAGGTTTAAATCTTGCCAGTTTTAACAGCTGTTTCATTTTAATAAGGTTCATCTCATCTTTGGCGCTTCTGCCTATGGTATCGATCAATATCACATCGGATTCTGACAGATCGATCTGCTTCTGCAGTTCGAGATTATCTTCAATGCCTGCCATCGGGGTTTTCATGTATTCGGCATACTTTTCAAGCTGATACTTTGCCCCTATCCTGTAGCCGTCAATGGTTATCAATTCTACCTTTAATTTTTCTCTCAAGCCATTTGCAGCGATCTTTGCTATTGTGGTCGTTTTGCCGACGCCTGTAGGCCCTACCAGTATCAATACCTTTTTTTTATCGCCGATCTTTTCAAGACTGTCCTTTACATTCAGCTTGTCCTTTATATAACCGTAAATATATTTATGAACTTCCAGCCTGTCCTCGATTTTCGAATAAGGAAGATTTTCTTTAACGCTCTCTATTAATCTATCAATAAAATCGTCAAAAAATTCATTTTCCTTAAGAATTTGTTTGGCCTGAGCGAGATTGGAATGCATGTCGTCAACCGTTTTGTTATTGATGAATTTCAGTTCATTTTCTATGTTATTGAGCTTTTCCAGGAGATTCCCCAGTGAACCGCTCTGACTGTTTATTTCGGAGTTATTATTTTCAATATCAATTTTTTTGTTCGGATTTTTTATCCCGAGGTTTTCCTTATATTTTTTTAACATATCAACTTCAGAAATGCTGATCAAGACCTTGACCTTCTGCTTTTTACCGATCCCCAAAAAACCTTTTTTTGAACTGTCGACAACTTTGATTATCCTTGCCCTGTCCCCGAATTCCTTTCTGATCTTTATCTTGGCTTCATCCAGAGTTTGTGCTTCAATTTCTCTGTATTCCATATCAAAACTCCTTGATAAACGGATATTAACATAAAAAATAAATAAAAAGAAGTGAAAAATATTTATAAAATTAAAGAATAAGAATGGATGGGATAAAAAAAAAGGGAACGGTTTGAATCCGTCCCCCATAATATAAATTATTTATTATAATCTTTCTTCAGATCAAACTTAGGATATTTCCTGTTCGGGTCATAGTATCCTTCTCTTTTTTCACCTTTTATACTGGGTATTTCAATGACCTGTTCAGGAAAAATAAGATGAGGATTTTCAGGATTCTTTAAAATGCCTTTATTGGCTTCCCATAATGTCTTCCATTCATTTCTGCTGTTATAAACAAAAGAGAAATTGGATATTCTCCACATGCAGTCGCGTCTTTTAACGTTTAACTGAACAACATAATATTTCGGAAAAATTTCCCCGTCTTCAGTGCCGTAAGTGAACTGGTTGATGATATTTATTACATTATCCGAATAGGTTATTGCATCTTTGTATTTGCCGGTTTCCACTGCTGCAACCGCATTATCCAGATTATTCTTTGCTTCTTTCATTTTATCCGGATATAATTTATCTGCGGCTTTTTCAATTGCTTTATTGTAAGCATCTTTAGCCTGATTTAACTTTTCTTCAGCTCTTGTCTTATAATTTGCCATGTTCTGAAGTTCTATTTTATCCATGAATTCAATTGCAGCGCGTGATTTTTCAACGCTCTGTGCAAAATCGCTTTTGTTCAAAAAGCTTTCACTTTCCTTCAGCAAAGGCATTATCTGCTTGTCATTGACATCATTTTCAGAAATTAATTTATAAGCGATCAGATCTTTTCTTTTAGTGCAGGCTCTGTCCAGAAGATCTTTTGCGGTATTATAATCAAGCGACAACTTGCTTAAAGCAGACTTTGAATAATTAACGGATTCGGAAAATAAATTAATTGACGCTGCATAATAATTAATTTTATCCGTATTTTCTGTCTTGCTCTCTGCATCCTTTATAGCCTTAACGCCGTCATCATATGTTGAATTTGCCTTTTCATAAAATGCAGCTGTATCTTTGAAATTCTTTGCATCGAACTTGTCAAGCTTTGCTATATATTCTTCAGCTTCAAGTTTTCTCTTTTCTGAATTAATTATATATGCTCTTAACAGGTTCAATTCATTTGCTTTTCTCAAATATTCTTTTGCTTCTTCTGAATATTCATAGCTTTTGTCATATTCCCCTGCGGAATATTTTTCTTTGGCCATTTTAATATATTCCAGAGCTTTCTGGTAATATTCATTGCTTTCAAGGTCGATCTTTTTAACGTCAGCGCCGAACAAGCTGTTTATAAAAACTATCAACAAAATAAAATATAATATTTTTTTCATAATTTTCACCTTTTAATATTTAATTTTTTTATAAGGAACGGATATTATCCGCGCCTTATTTATTACCGGATTTTTCCAGTTCAATGTTCAATTCAATTGTTTTATCCTGAACTTCTTTCAATGCCTTATCTGTGCTTTCAAGAGATCCTTCGGTCTTTTCTTTTTTCTCTTTTGTGATCTTATAAACATTTTGGAACTTGTCTTTGGAAACCTGAAATTTTTCTATTGCTTCCTCATATTTCTTTTCATTTTTCAGAAGTATTGCTTCATTATAGGATTTTAATGCATCATCATATTCATTTTTTAAAGCAACATTTCCCTTGATCTCATCTGCCGCTTTTTTATCAGCCTGAACCTCATTGTCCTTTTTTTCCGTGTACGGCGGAAAACCTTTATCCAGAACAACCTGGTATTTTTGATTTGCGGATGCCGCTGACTTGCCTGCTTTCAAGTTGTTTTTTTTATCCATTGCATCCTTAGCCTGTTTATAGTTTTCCTCTGCCTGCTTATATTCTTCTTCGGCATACTGCTGGAGCTGATACTTTTCGATTTTTTGGCGATTTTTCGACGCTTTTTCAAACTCCACATCCGGAGAAGAGACGCAAGAAAATAATAAAATAAAAACAGATAATAATAAAATAAAATCGTACTTCATAATTACATCCTCTTTTTAGATATTTGTATAAAACAGCTTATTTTAAGCTTATTATTAAGAACTTACTTTTTAAGATTTAAATTATTTATATTTTATATATAAATTATAATTTATATTAACAATAATAAATTAATATTACAATAAAAAAGTTATTTAATTTAAAAATCTTTAACTTAATTTAACATCTTTTACTTAAAAAAATTGCAATTTTTCTATGGTAAGTATATATCTTTAATATCAAGGAAATAATTTTATGAATTGGATCACTATTTTAGGCTTTGCTGCAGCCGTATTGACAACAATATCTTTTTTCCCGCAATTAATTAAGACAATTAAAACAAAACAGACAAAAGATATATCGATCGGTATGTATATTTTAATAACAATTGGAATATTATTATGGCTTGTTTACGGACTGTTAAGAACGGATTATCCTGTTATCATAGCCAATGCAGCAGCGTTTATAATCACATTTACAATTTTTATATTTAAGATCATTTATAAATAATAATCTTCTTAATAATCCTTAAAATGCTCTACAAAAATTCTCCATAATGAATTTAATACAGAAATAACATTTTTCAATTTAAATGCGGTCGTCCCGATTTTTGTAAATGCATAATTATGCTGTCTTACTTCCAGGTAAGTGATATGAGGATCTTTCAGGATTTTACAGAGAAGTTCCGCCATAAAGCCCAGCCCGTATGTCTCCACATAATTGTTTATTACATTTACTCTTTTATGCAGAACCAGCCCGTTAAAATATCTCAATTTATAACCGCTTATAAATCTTACCAGATTGGTAAAAATAATCGATAATAATCTTCTTGTGAAATCCCTGTGATCATAATTGTACTTAATCTTTATTAATCTTGTTTCATAATAAGGAACAATGATATCTGCTTTGCCGAGGAGGTTCAATGTTTTCTTAAGCTCTTCACCCGGGATTGCATTATCACCGTGAACAATTAAGAGGTACTCTCCTAATCCTTCTTTTGCGGCAGAAAAATAATTAATGCCGATACCTCTGTTCACTTCATTGGCTCTGAGCTTAAACTGTTTTTCAAGTTTATTTTTTGCAATGAAATTTTTAATTATTTTAACGGAATCATCGGTTGAACAGTCATCATAGATAAGAACTTCATATGTATAATTGAACAAGCTTAAAACATTTCTTACTGTCTTCAATGTTTTTTCTATAAGATCATGCTCATTATAGCAGCATACAAAAATAGTTAAATCAAGATTTTTGCCCTGCTTTGTATTTTGTTTGGTTTTTTGTTTCGGTTTACCGACTGTTTTTTTATTTGCAGTTTTTTTTATTTTAGCCATCTCTAAACTCCACAGAAAAAAAATATTTATGCTGATAAACAGGAAAATCAGCCGTTTAAGAACATAGAGCTCACTAAAGAAAATATTATTTAAAGAGCTTTATAAATAAAATTCTTTAATTATTAAAATTCTAAAAGTGACCTCTATCCCCTAAAGGGGACTTGCACCCTAAAGGGTGGAACTCCCCGTCAGTGAGGAACTGATCTTTATGCGTCTGCCGATCAATTTATAGCAATGTTTTATTTTACATTTAAATAATGATCAATTATCGCTGAACTTTTACTTTTTAGAAATATTAATCATGCAGCGTCCGACAATTTTATAAGACTGAAGGTCTGCTATTGCATCATTAATTTTATCAAATTCATATCTGTCTGTAACAAGCTGTTTCAAGTCAAGTTTGCCGGCGTCAATAAGACGTAAATATTTAGGTATATCCCTTTGCGGTACAGTTCTTCCGCCCTCGGTTCCTTTTAAAACCTTTTCAAAGTGCAGAGGCAGAGTATAAAGGCACGGTTTTTCTCCTTTTTTCGGCACTCCGACCAGTATGGTTTTGCCTGATGCGCTTGTTGCTTCATATGCGGTTTCAATAACTTTAACATTGCCGGTAGTTTCAATAGCAACATCAACTCCGTTATTCCCGACTATTTCCTTTATCTTTGCTTCAACATCTTCATTCTTTGAATTAATTGTGTGCGTTGCACCCATTTTTTTTGCCATTTCAAGTTTATTATCAATTATGTCAATTGCAATAATCGGATAAGCTGATACCATTTTAGCGCCTTGAATAACATTCAACCCTACTCCGCCTGATCCGAATACGGCAATTGAATCCCCTATTCTTATTCCGGCATCATTGTTTAAAACACCGAATGCTGTTGTAACAGCGCAGCCCATTAAAGCACCGATTTCAGGATCTATATCTTTCGGAACTGTTGTGACCCTGTTTTCAGATGCTATTGCATATTCATTGAATGTAGTGACCCATCCTGAATTTACAAGACCGAGCTTTGACTTATATTTTGGAGTCGGAGCGTGAATACCTGCGCCTTTTCTCCAATGCATTACTACATAGTCGCCTACCTTGACTGTTGTTACGCCTTCGCCGATTTCAACGACTTCAGCTGTAGCTTCATGACCCAATAAATGAGGGAGAAATTTATCCGGTCCTTTTACAGCATTGATTTCATTAATCTGAGCGCCGCATATTCCGGAACAGATAACTTTTACAAGCACCTGACCGAATACCAATTTCGGTATCTCAATCTCTTCGATAACCAGCGGTTTACAGCTTTCAACTAAAATAGCAGCTCTAGTTTTCATATTTTATCCCCTTTTATTCAAAATAAATAAATTCATAATCGCCTTTATATCCAAAGTGCTCATATAACCAGATCCATTCAGATGTGCTTAAAAATTGTTCGCAAGTTAATGCCCAGCATTCCACATTGAATAATTCAAGTTCGTTCCTGTAGCTTTCAAGCATTAAGTAATGCTGTTTGGCAACTCTCTGGAATTCAGCTAAAGCGGTTTTTAATTCAAATATTTTTAAATTATGAAAACATGTCATAGAAATAGCTAAATCAAAATATTGATCGCCGAAAGGATAAGCATCCTGCGCTCTGTAATTGAAAAGTTTTGCTTTTAAATCAGGATGAACAGATGCAAGGCCATGTTTAGAAACATCAAAACCTACAATTTCAATGCCTGGTTCTAATAACTGCATTTCATAAAGCAAAAATGCTTTGCCGCAGCCAACGTCAAGCACTTTACTTCCCTTTTTTAAGTTATAAGTTTTAATTAATGCTTCTGCCATTGGTTTAAATCTGCCAGGCATGTACTTATATCCGCCATAGCCGTATCTTCTATCGCCATCCCAGTAATCAAATTCATATTCTTTTGCTTTCATCATACAATGAACCTTATCGTCATTCATACGAGCCAAGTAATCCCTTTTTGTACTTTTATGCATTGATGTTGCAAAATCACGTAATTGTCCCATAAAAATCCTCCATTATATTATTGATTAATTTAACTAATAGGAATAAGTCCTACCTATAATGTAAAAACGATAAAAATTTACTTAAAAATATTTGTTAATTTAAATTACTATATTAAAAATTAATACAAAACAATATATCCAATGTCAAGAAGAATTTTTAATATTTTTTATAAAAATTTCTAAAATGTATAAATTTATAAAAATATATTAATATATACTTAAATGACTTTAAAAAGTAAACATTCTAGCATATAAAAATTTCTATATTTTATAGTTTTTTAATTAAATAAAACTAATGTCATTTAAAATATATACTGACAACAATTTGAACAATTGTCAGTATAATTCAATCTTCTCTTTTATTTTTACAATATGATCCGGCATTTTTGTAAATTTATAACCTAAAGCTTCAGTTATTTTATCAGATTTCATGCTTATATTTTGAGGAAGACAATCATCTGAATTAATATCCTTAATCAGACACTTAACAATTTTTCCCTGTTTTATATTTAATTCCAATTTCAAAAGAGATGCCAGTTCATATCTGGAATAAGTTTCAGGTGATGCAAAATTATAAAGACCTCTTAAATTTCTTTCACATGCTAGATAGAAAAGATTTACCAGATCATTAATATAAATCGGACAGAATATCTGATCTGCTGCACAATTTAAGGTCTTGTCCTCTTTTAACTGACTTATTAATGAAGTTAAAAAAGATCCGTCTTTAGGTTCTGTCCCGAAAACCTTGCTTAACCTCGTTATTATATATTCCTTTTTGCTGTTAAGCAAAAAATCTTCAATTACTTCTTTATGTTTACCGTATTCATTGCAGGGATTCGTTTTGTCCAGTTCGTTATAACCGCCTTTTTTTCCGTCAAATACTGCATCTGATGATAAAAATACCGGAACTATTTTATTTTCAAAACATTGCTCGATTATTTTTTTGTTTCCGGTAACATTAATTTTAAAAGCCAGTTCACTGTTCTTTTTACATTCATTAATATTACTTATGCCTGAACATATGATTGCATATTTTATTTTTTTAATATCTGTATCAAGGTCTTTTAAATCCGAATCAACGGAGCTGAAATATTTCAATCCCTTTATTTTTTCAGGGAATGTTGTCCCTAAAACTTCAATACCGTTTTTTTCAAAATGCCTTTTTAAATTGCCTCCGATATAGCCTGAGGCACCGATAATTAAAACTTTCATGATATAAAAAATTTTCCTTTCAAAATGATATAAGAAAGTAGGGGCTGTCCAAAAAGTTAATTTTTGCTAAAAAATAGTGCTGTTTTTTATCATTTATTACTAAAAACAACACTAAATATGGGACAAGTCTTTAAAATTTAGACTTTTTAGACAGCCCCTACTGTTCCCTACTGTTCCCTACTGTTCCCTACTGTTCCCTACTGTTCCCTACTGTTCCCTACTGTTCCCTACTGTTCCCTACTTTTCCTTACTGTTCCCT
>Ga0105104_10002605_pt1 | contig 13074 bp, 12 predicted proteins | sample PPLLaktember2015_3_FD_87034 | JGI IMG/M metagenome (GOLD analysis project Ga0105104, IMG submission 87034) | Freshwater sediment microbial communities from Prairie Pothole Lake near Jamestown, North Dakota, USA - PPLs Lake P7 Core (6) Depth... | ecosystem: Environmental > Aquatic > Freshwater >...
AAGCAATATGAAAAGTCCAAATCCCGAACCTCGCCAAAAAAATAAAAAATATTTAATTTTTTTCATTCGATTAGTTGATTGACGAGGCCAATATAGATACACTTACAGAATTGACTTGTGATACATTGAGAGGTCAGGGTTTAGAAAGGCACTTAAGGAGTATGGAAGAATTGCCTAAGACGCAATATGCGGTTCAGTTAGTCGGGCCAAACGAGCTTATACTGAATAAATCGAAATCGCTCGAGCCGCCCGGCCCGCACCAGATAGTTTGCCGCGTAGAGGCCGTGGGACTATGCTTTAGCGATCTGAAACTGCTAAAGCAGTTCGCGACCCATCCGCGCAAGACCGAAATCGTAGACGGAATCGACCCGGCAGTGCTGGGCGAGATTCCCAGCTATGTCCCCGGCGATAAGCCGACAGTGCCCGGCCACGAGACGGTTGTGCGCGTCGAGGCAGTCGGCGATAAGGTCAAACGATTCAAACCCGGCCAGCGTTATCTTGTCGAGACCGATTACCGCTGGCTTCCCACTGCGCAATCCAACGGCTCGTTCGGCTACAATTTCGAGGGCGCCCTGCAGGAATACGTCCTGATGGATGAGCGAATCCTCGTATCGCCTGAAGGCGAATCGATGCTGATACCGGCCCCGGAGCAGTTAAGCTCGTCATCGGTGGCGCTGATTGAGCCGTGGGGCTGCGTCGAAAACGCCTACACAAGCAAAGAGAGAAGACAAATCAAACCCGCCGGTCAGATGCTCATCGCCGCTGACGTCATAGTTACCTCGGGCGACCTTACCGCCTTATTCAAACAATACGGCCAGCCGGGCAAATTTGTCTGGGCTTCTCAGTACAGCCCGCCTTCAGTCAACGGCGGCGTCTCTATGGAGATTTGCAACGACCTCGGACGCCTGCCTGACGCCGGTTTTGATGATGTGATATATCTGGGCTGTAATCCCAACAGGGTCGAGGCGCTTTTCCCCAAGATTGCCCCGCAGGGGCTTTTCAATATCGTGCTTTGCGGCGAAAGATTCCTCAGAGAAGTTGTTACCCCAGTCGGTCGCGTTCATTACGGCGGTATCCGAATTACCGGCACCGTCGGTTTCGAGCCGGCCGACTCGATGAAAAATATCCCCGAAAACAGCGAGGTCCGAAAAGGCGACAAAATCAACATCATCGGCGCCGCGGGGCCTATGGGAATGATGCACGTCATTCGCAATATCTGCCAGGGTATCGAAGGCGTAAGCATAACCGCCGGCGACTCCGATGACAGCCGATTAGCGAATCTGTCCAAAGTGGCCGAACCCATGGCCAAAGCGAAAAATGTTCCCTACAGCCAGTACAGCCCCGTCAAAGACAAAATGCCGGAGGGATTCGATTACGCCGTGATTATGGCGCCTGCGCCGGAGCTTGTCGCAGCAGCCGTTCAAAGCGCGGGCAAAAAAGCGATAATCAATATCTTCGCCGGAATACCGGCCACGATGTCAGCAAAAATAAACCTCGACGCTTATATCGAGAGGCAAATGTATTTCATCGGGACCAGCGGCTCGGTCCTGGAGGATTTGAAACACGAACTGGCTCAGGTAGAGGCAGGCCAGCTCGATACCAATGTCTCGGTTGCGGCTGTCTGCGGACTCGACGGCGCCTGCGACGGCTTACGGGCAGTCGAGAACCGCTCCATTTCAGGCAAAATCATCGTGTATCCTTCCTGCAAAGGACTCGGCCTTACACCCCTTGCCAAACTTGCCGACAAAATGCCCGAAGTCGCCGCCTGCTTAAATAACGGCCAGTGGACAGCCCAGGCAGAGCAGAAACTCCTCGAACTATTCACCCCCAAACCTGTGGCTGTAAGTTAGACAGCTATGGAAACCATCGAGCAGCTTGAACAGCGTCTGGATAGTTTCAATCCCCAACAAAGGAAAGAAACTCTCGACCGGCTTTGCGAAAAGGTCAAAAAAGGTGAGATAGAACTTCCGCAACCGTCAACCGATGTCAATCTTCACTGCCATACGTTCTTTTCTTATAACTCTTATGGCTACTCCCCTTCCAAATTCGCCTGGCTTGCCGGAAAACATGGATTAGCGGTCGCAGGCATTGTGGATTTTGACGTTCTCGACGGCGTTGAGGAATTTCTCGATGCCTCCAAAAAACTGAATCTCAAGGCCATCGCTGGAATTGAGACGCGGGTCTATGTTCCGCAATTCAGCAGCCGTGTCATCAATTCCCCCGGCGAGCCGGGAATTTCCTACCACATGGGTGTAGGTTTTCCGTCTGCCAATCTTAAGCCGGAGCTTAAAGAATTCCAGATTCGCCTCCAGAAGACCGCCCAGCAGCGAAATCTCGAATTGACGAAGCGCGTAAACAAATATCTTTCCCCCGTTGAGCTGGATTACGAAAAAGATGTTCTTCCCCTCACCCCTGCCGGCAACGCCACGGAAAGGCATATCTGTCTGGCATACGCGAGAAAAGCAAACTCAATGCTCAACGATGTCGCAAAGTTCTGGAGCGAGAAATTAGGAACCGACGCAGCCATCCTGGGAATACCGGAAGGTCGAAATCTGTTAAATACGATTCGCAGCAAGACAATGAAAAAAGGCGGCGTTGGTTACGTTGTGCCTGATAAGGGCGCTTTTCCAACGATGACAGATATGGATAGGTTTTCGTTGGCCGCAGGCGCAATGCCGACATTGACCTGGCTGGACGGCACAAGCGATGGCGAGCAGGACCTTGAGGAGCTAATCGATATCGCGACTAAAAGCGGGGTAGTGGCCCTCAATGCGATTCCCGACAGGAATTACACGGCGGGAAAACCCGATGAGAAATTAAAAAATCTGAAAATCGCCCTGGAGCTTGCCGATAGCAAGGGTCTGGCAATTGTCTGCGGGACTGAAATGAACTCACCCGGCCAGAAATTTGTCGATGATTTCAAAACCGAAGAGCTTTCGCCGTTTATCCCCTTATTTTTGAAAGGGGCACATATCATTTACGCCCATTCTATCCTGCAAAAACAATGCGGCCTCGGGATTACAAGCCAGTGGGCAAAACGCAGCTTCACAAATATCGAAGAAAAAAACGAGTTTTTCCGCAAGCTCGGTGAATCTTTGAAGCCGGCCGATGAGGAACAGCTTGCGGGCTTTAATGATAAGTCAAAACCTGAAGAAATAAAAATATCTTGTAACCGTTCACAGTAATTCAGGATAACAGTTGTTAGCCCAATGAGCAAGCAGGCAACGATGGAGAAAATCAAAGACATTATTGTGCTGTTTTTCGCGGGTGGACAATATCGTCCAGATGCGTTGGCGCCATCGCATTCCGGCCCCCCGGTAATCGGCGCAAATAAGCAACACCGAGGCCCCGCAATTGCAGCGTGCAATAGAATTCCTAAAAGAGGTATTAGCCGGCGGAGTCCCCGTCGCTTCGAAACAATTAGAACAAATGACGGCAGAAGAAGAAATTAAAAGTAAGACGTTGATAAACGCGAAAAGGGAGCTGGGCGTAAAAGCAAAACTGGAATACGATGAACAAGGCGAAAAATACTGGGCTTGCTTTTTACCCGTACATAAACCGACGGGTTTGCCGTCGGCTGAAGAGGTGTCGCGAAGGTTAAAAGAGCTTGATAAAAGGAAAAGAGACCTTTTTGGCCCCAAAACGGGCATCCCTGGCTAAGATGGGGTAAGGGAGCGCTCATTGGTCACCTTAGACCCTTAGAACCTTAGAATCTTAGAACCTTAGAATACTTATATATATAATAATATATATATTATTATTTATAAAGAGGTAAGGGCCGAAGGTTCTAAGGCGCTAAGGGGCGACCCTGTAACACCTTCTTACCTCGTGGAATCCAAAGCGCCAGTACCTGGCACAGGTGGATTCCCGAGACTAAAGTCCTCGAAATCTCCCCGTTGAATTCAAGGAATTCCACGGGGAATTCCATGGTAGATTTCTCCATGCCAGGAATTCTTCAAATTCCACAGGGTGCCTTTGGGCCTTCGTGGTAAAAAATCAGTTAAATCTATTACCCAAAGAACGTTATTGATTCTGTTAATCGGGAGAAATTCTGCTATAATACCCCCTCTTGTTAAAAAACGTAAAACGGAAGCGGTTGCCCTCAGGAATCCCAAAGGGATTCCTGAGGGCTAAGTCCCGGAAATCCACCTGTGCCAGGTACTGGCGCTTTGAATTTCACGGGGACGAAACCAGAAGCGCAAACGATGGACGAAACACGATATGTTCGTAGATGAAGCGAAAATCAAGGTTAAGGCGGGCGATGGCGGCAACGGCAGCGTCAGCTTCCGGCGGGAAAAGTACGTTCCCAAAGGCGGGCCTGACGGCGGCGACGGGGGTAAAGGCGGAGATGTCATTTTCTTTGCCGACCCCAATCTCGATACGCTGATGGATTTTGCCGGCAGACATAACTGGTACGCCCAAAATGGAGATGCCGGCTCAAGCAAGAATAAGAGCGGCTTAAACGGCGAGGACCTCATCATAAAAGTCCCGCCGGGAACGTTAATTTACGATACTGACCTCGACCTGCTGATAAAAGACCTCGATACAGCCGGGATGAAGGTATGTATTTGTCAGGGCGGTAAAGGCGGCAAAGGCAACAAAACATTCGCGACGTCGATTTATCAGGCCCCAAGATTCGCCGAGCCGGGAGTTCCCGGCCAGGAAAGAAAACTGCGGCTGGAATTGAAACTCATAGCGGATGTCGGATTAGTCGGTATGCCAAACGCAGGAAAAAGCACGCTTATTTCCCGCTGCTCGGCAGCAAGACCCAAAATCGCCGCGTATCCATTTACAACTCTCGAACCGGTCCTCGGCATCGTGAAATTAACCAACGAGCGCCGGATTGTTATGGCGGATTTGCCGGGTCTTATCGAAGGGGCGCATGAAGGAACGGGGCTTGGCTTTGAATTCCTGAAGCATATCGAAAGGACCCGCATCATCGTCCATATCCTCGATATAATGCCGGCCGACGAATCGGACCCGGTGAAAAACTACAAGCAAATCCGAAAAGAGCTTGAAAAATACAGCGAATTGCTGGCGAAGAAAAAAGAGGTCATCGTCGCCAATAAAATCGACCTTGATCCCGAAGGGACGATTGTAAAAAAAATACAGAAAAAACTAAAACACCGCATTTATCCGATTTCAGCAGTAACAGGCGAAGGAATCAAAGACCTCTGCGAAACGCTCTGGAAAAAGGTGCAATCGGCAAAATCATAAGACAGATTACGCGAAGCCCCCGCGGGGAGATTCGCAAGAATCTGCGGGGGGAAGACGGAGGACAGAGGGCAGAAAAATGCTCAATGTCCAACACCCAATAGAGAATTTAAAAGTAAAACGAAGGATATCAGTAAATTGTAGGGCGGGGCTTGCCCCGCCGAATTGGTGTAGACCTTATCACGTTGAACAACTTCAAAAAAGCTTCTGTCAAGTCGCGCTGTAGATGGGTCATAGCCATAAATCACTTGCCGCATTAATTCCACGGCCTCCAGACGCTCCTGGGGGGTTTTGGAAAGCCAGTATGCCTTCTCATCCGATGGTTCAGAAAGCGATGATACCGTAAAAGCAGTTCTGTCAACTTTTGGAAAATCAAAATCATCCATATTGGAATATCAGGGTATTTTTATATTCAGGTCCTTGCATATCTTGCGGCATAAATAATCGTTTATTTCTTTATGTCTTGGAACCGTGGACACCCTTTTCTTTTTGCGGTTTACATAAACCGTGTGATTGCCTCCCTCGCGTAATAATTCGCATCCCTGCCCGGCGAGGTGTTTTATAAGGTCCTTCCTTTTCATGCGGTCAGAATGCCAAAAGGTTCCTTGACGACCTGCTTTCCCTTATTTTCTTCTTCGTTTATCTGCCGATATGACTCAAGGACCAGCTCAATAGCTTCCCTCAAGTTGCGTTTTGTCTCTTCAATTGTCTTGCCCTGGGTATTTGCGCCCGGAAGCTCCTCGACGTAGCCGATGAATCCCTCTTTGACCTCTTCGAACACCGCTGTCAATGTGATTTGCATATCTTTATCCTTATAGTAAATTCCCACTTACATAATACCATTTTCAGCAAACCCGGTCAAACATAACATTTTACAAACCAGCCATAAATTGACAATCTACGGGCAATAAGGTAAAAAACGCACTATGAATCTTATAGCTATCGATATAGGCAATACGAATATAAGCGTGGGGCTGTTTCTCAATGGTGAGGAAGAGTTCGTAAAGACGTTTTCCGGCCAGGCGTCGGCGGAGCTGACCGAGCTTTTGAAATCGACGTGGGAAATGATACCCGTCGCGAAAAGCTCTAAGGAAGGCAAACGGGATGGCGTCATCGTCGCAAGCTCGGTAAAACCCGAATGGACCAAGCTTGTGCGCGATATAGCAAAGAAGACTATCGACGAGAACGTCCTGCTGATTGGCAAGGATATCCCGTTTCCAATAGAGCTTTCGATAAAAGAGCCGGAAACCGTTGGGACGGACAGGGTTTTGGCTGCCTCGGCCGCCTACGCCGTCACAGAACACGCGGTCGTGGTCGCGGATTTCGGCACGGCCGTAACAATTGACCTCGTCGATGACCGCGGCGTTTTTTGCGGAGGGGTGATTTTCCCCGGCTTTGAAATGAGTGCAAACGCCCTTCATAACCACACCGCACAGCTTCCGAAAGTTACGGTCACAAAGCCAAAATGGCCTTTCGGAAAAACCACCGCTGAGGCGATTAACGCGGGGCTTTATTATTCCGCCATAAGCTCGCTTCAGGAAATCACCAGGCGATACGCCGAGACATTAAACGCCTGGCCCCAGACAATCATCACCGGCTCAGGAGCAAAACTCATCAAAGACGACTGCGACTTTATCGATAACTACGTGCCAAATTTGGTCATAAAAGGTATCGCCCTGGCCTACGAGAAATTTATCGAATCGAGGGAATAATGTGTTCACTTTATCGGAGGATGCCTTTATGAGCAGAATACCGACAGTGATTATTGCTGCACTACCTGTTCTTGGTATGCTTCTAACCTCTATTCCTAACATTCACAGAATATTGGACAACCTTGAAAACTCAAGACAAACAAGCTTTTTTACAAGGCACGATAAAATAATTTCCTGGATTGGCAATATCTGTCTGCTTTTATGGGTTGGATATTTCTTCTACCTTGAGATGCGAATGCCCACGCAGGAATTGACAAAATTCATCAGTGAGAAACGCCATTCTGATATTTCATTGATATGGTGGACAATCTCATCTTTCCTCGTAAAAATGATCGGTTTTACAGGAATAGCAGGATCACTTGTGGGATTCCTTTCGGTTTTTCAATGTAATATTACAAAAGCAAAAAGAGTTTTGCTTTTGTGTATTTGCTTATTGCCAATTACTCTGACTTTATTAGATCTCCTAATACGGGCCAATTTTATAAAATCTACTATAGACCCTTGGATGGTTATTAAACTCGGGCTTATGTCTTTTTTCCTCTTTTTTATGATTAATGGCACAACGATAGTTCTTGGTAAGCATATTATGACGTTATGTGCAATTGGGCTATATAAAATAGTTAAACACTTTATAAAGCCACCTATCATAACATTAAAAATCCTATGAGCATTTCCGCCGCGGTAATGACGGGCAAGGGAACAGGCGCTATCGCCACGATTCAGCTTTTTGGTGATAACTCGAAAGCTATTCTCGAAAAAATCTTCCATGTCCGGCGTAGCGATAGCGAAGTCGGAAAACCAACTGTTGAATTCATAGTCGGCAAAATCTATATCGGTAAAATTACAGATGACAATCAAACGATCGACCAGGTAGCAATTGGCTGTGAGAAACCAGACACCTTCACAATCAACTGTCACGGCAACCCGCTTATTGTCGAACAGATTATGCGATTGCTAAAGGAAATGGGCGTTGAATTGCTGACGGCTGAGCAAATGCTTTGTAAAACGTCCGATGACAATAATACTATCGCCCTCGAAGCCAAATTGGCACTGCCTAAAGTGAAGACACTCGAAGGCACAAAAATAATCCTCAATCAAATCGATTCAGGCCTTTCCGCTGTCGCGAAAAAATGGCAAAAAGCTGCCCCGGAGCAAATCTTTTATGAGGCCAAGGAGATTCTCCGGGCAAGCGAAATCGCCAAGCTCATCATTTTCGGTTGCAAAATTGTCCTCGCAGGCCCGCCGAACACAGGCAAAAGCACCCTTTTCAATCTTCTCGCTGGCAAGCAAAAGGCAATCGTAACAAATATCAGAGGCACGACCCGCGACTGGGTCTCTGCTGAATGTAAAATCGGCCCTTTAATCGTCGAACTATTTGATACAGCGGGACTGGACGAGACCCTTTCAGACGAAATCGATAAAGCTTCGCAGCAGGCGGCCATCGATATCATAAATCAGGCCGATTTGATTTTGCTCGTACTGGATAATAACCAATCATCGGGACAACTGATAAAAAATATATCGGGTAAAAAAGTTTTAACCGTTCTCAATAAATCAGACCTTAACATAGGTAGGGCGGGGCTTGCCCCGCCGAACGGTGGGGTAAACCCCACCCTACAAGATAAAATCAATATAAGCGCGAAAAACGGCACAGGAATTGACCAACTTTATAAAACGATTCTGCATATAACCGGAATCGATAATTTTGATTATGACAAGCCCGTTTGCTTTACAGCCCGCCAGGAGGAATTGCTTATTCGGCTGACAAAGGCCGATTCGCAGGATAATGCCCAGACAATTATCACAGAGTTGTTATCTGCCCGGCTGTCTGTATAATCTTTCAGTATGACCACAGGCAGCGATAATCTGACTCCGGCAATGAAGCAGTTCCATCTGTTCAAGCAGAAATACCCGGACTGCATACTTTTTTTCCGGATGGGCGATTTCTACGAGACCTTCTTCGAAGACGCCAAAACCTGCTCGAAGGTGCTCGGCCTTACGCTTACAAGCAGGAGCAAGGAAAGCGATAATCCGGTCCCATTAGCGGGCGTTCCCTGGCACGCGGTCGATGGCTACCTGCGAAAAATGCTTCAGGCGGGTTACAAAGTCGCCGTCTGCGAACAGATTGAAAATCCAAAGACCGCAAAGGGCGTAGTCAAACGCGACGTCGTTCGCGTGGTAACTCCCGGCACGCTCACTGACGACATGCTGCTGGAGGCAAAGCAGGATAATTTTCTTGCCGCCGTCTGGCAGACAAACGCCATTTCAGCGATAAGCTGGGTCGATATCTCCACGGGTCATTTCTTTGTTCAGCAAATGGATGAACATGAGCTTTTAAACGAGATAGTCCGCCTGTCGCCCGCTGAGTGCCTGCTTCCCGACAGGCGGGGTGAATTATTTGAGGCACAATCGAAAAAACTTACCAAAGGTATCGGCGAGATGACCGGGGCATCGATTACCGAAAGGCCAGGCTGGTATTTCGACCCCTATCAGGCAAAACAACGGCTGCTCAAGCATTTCGGCACAGCGACCTTAGAGGGATTCGGGCTAAGCGACTCGGATAGCGCAATTATCCCCCCTGCCGGGGCGATTATCGAATATCTCAACGAAACGCAAAAGACCGCCCTTGCCCATATTACCGCCATTCACAAGGTCAGCCGAAAAAACTTCCTGCACATTGACCACACGTCCCTGCGCGGCCTTGAAATCCTGCAAACGATTCGCGCCGAAAGCAAAAAAGGGACACTGCTCGATACCTTAGACCAGACGCTGACACCTATGGGCGGCAGGATGTTCCGCAACTGGCTTTGCAGGCCTTTGTACGACCTGCCCGCGATTGAGCTTCGCCAGGACGCGGTTGAGACGCTTAAGGAAAGCGAATCTCACGTCGCACAGATTCGCAAGCTATTATCTGATATCGCCGACCCCGAAAGAATCGCCGCCCGCATCGCCACGGCCCGGGCGTTACCGCGGGACCTCGTCGCCCTTGCCCGAACGCTTCGTCAAGTGCCTCAATTACGTGAAATGTTAGGCCGATTCAATATTGAAATGCTCAGGGCCTTGGCAGGCCAATGCGACAGTATGGATGAATTGGCTGATTTGCTTGACTCGGCGATTGAGCCGAATTGCCCGCTGCGATTGACCGACGGCGGCGTTATTCGCAACGGATTCAACAAAGAACTGGACGAATTACGTTCAATTTCTCACGATGGCCAAAGCTGGCTGCAGCAATATCAGCAGCAGCAAATTGAGCGGACCGGTATCGACCGGCTAAAGGTCGGCTTCAACCAGGTCTTTGGTTATTACATTGAGATAAGCCATTCGGCGTCAAACAAAGTCCCGGCGGACTATGTCCGCAAGCAAACCGTCAAAAATGCGGAAAGATATATCACCGATGAATTGAAACAATATGAGACCCGCGCGCTCGGCGCTGAGGAAAAGGCGCTCGCCCTCGAACAGAAACTTTTCGAAGATGTTCGAATTGAGGCGGCCCAATACATACGCCGGCTTCAGGGCCTGGCTGATACAATCGCACAGTGCGACTGCATAACCACCCTTGCCTATATCGCCAAACGTCGCGGCTACATACGGCCCAAAATGACGGCCGGAACCGAGCTTGTAATAGCCGACGGCAAACATCCCGTTCTGGCCGAGATGCTTGGAGCGGAATTCGTTCCCAATGATATCGACCTTGGCTCATCGAGCGAGGTAATGATAATCACAGGCCCGAATATGAGCGGCAAGAGCACCTACATAAGACAGATCGCGCAACTGGTCTTGATGGCGCAGGCGGGATCATTTATCCCCGCCAAAGACGCGACAATCGGAATTGTTGACCGCATCTTCACCCGCGTCGGCGCATCCGATGAGCTTATCCGCGGCCAATCGACCTTTATGGTCGAAATGACCGAGACCGCCAATATCATCAATAACGCCACCTCGAAATCCTTAGTCATTCTCGACGAGGTCGGCCGAGGCACAAGCACCTACGATGGCCTTTCCCTTGCCTGGGCAATCACCGAACATATCGCGGGTAAAATCAAATGCCGAACTCTTTTCGCCACGCACTATCACGAATTGACCGAGCTTGCGGAATTATTCAAAAATATCAAAAATTGCAACGTGGCGGTCCGGGAATGGATGGATGAAGTGGTCTTCCTTCACAAAATCCTCACCGGCGGCACCGACAAATCCTACGGCATCCACGTCGCCAAATTAGCAGGCATCCCCAAACCCATCCTCGAACGCTCGAAGGATATTCTTGCCGAACTCGAAACCGCCTTCGCCAAAGAAGCCGCATCCTCCCATCTTGCCAATCACAAAACCAAACAGCCCGACACAGACCTTCTCTTCGTAAAAAAACACAAGAGCGTCTTAGATAAACTCGCCTCCGCAGACATCAATAACCTCACCCCCATCGAGGCGATAAATCTGTTAAATCAAATAAAAGAACAGATGACAGAGGACTGATGACAGAGGACAGTATCGTAGGATGGGCTTTAGCCCATCAAATCCTCAGACGCCTTGCGACCAGCAAGTGCAGCCGTTGACCAGCAGATTTGCAAATTATAGCCGCCGCAGGGGCCGTCGGCGTCGATTACCTCGCCTGCGAAATATAAACCGGGACAGATTTTCGATTGCATTGTCTTGGGGTCGATTTCGTTTGTGGCGACGCCGCCGCGGGTAATTGTCGCCTCATCAATCGGCCTTGCCGCTTTGATTGACATGGGCAGTTTCTTCAAAAGCTGGATTATTTTTTTGCGCTGTTCTTTTTTGAGCTGGTTACCGGTTGTTTCAGCAACGCCGGCCAGCCGGCAAAGACAACCCGCTATTTTTTTCGGGACAAGGTCGAAAAGAACGTTGACTATAATTTTTTTGGAATACTGCGAAAGCTGCCCAAGCAGATATTCATCGAGCTGGGACTCGTTCATTGTAGGAATAATATCAATAGTAATAGCAATCGGTTTTTCCGCGGGAAGAAAATCGGCGAGATACCAGCTTAAATCAAGGACTGCCGGCCCGCCGATACCATCCTGCGTGAAAACAAGAGGGCCTGTTACGCAAACCTTCTTACCTTCAACGACTGTCGATATTTTCACGTAATCGAGCGAAGTCCCCGCTAATTCGTAACACCATTGTTCATCAGCTTCAAGCGGCACAAGTGCGGCCCTCTGTTCAATGATTGTATGACCAAGCGACTTTGCCAGCTTGTAGCCGTCGCCTGTTGAGCCGGTCAGGGGATAACTTTTGCCGCCTGTCGCAATAATCACTTTTTGAGCGGTCAAAACATCCTTACCCGTCGAAACGGCAAATTCATCGCCGCGTTTTTCAATACCTTCAACCCCCCTGCTGTAAATAAACGTTACTCCCAGTTCCCGGCACTTGTTTAACAAAGCATCCCTAACATCGCCTGCCCGCTCGCTTATCGGAAACACACAGCTCTGGTCATCAGCGACCGTTGCGATACCAATTTCATCGAAAAATGCGCGGGTCGCGTCCGGAGAAAACTCATAAAGAGAATGTCTGAGGAACCTGCCCATTTTACCATAAGCATGGACAAAATCTTCAATTGAGCCGGTATGCGTCAGGTTGCACCTTCCGCCTCCCGTCAAAATCAGTTTGCGTCCCGCAGCCGAGTTTTTCTCAATAACAACAGTTTGCGCGCCTGCTTTAGCGGCGAAAATCGCCGACATCAAACCCGCCGGCCCTGCACCTATAATACAAACTTTTGTTTCCATAACGGAAAAGAGTTTAACTGTTTTTAACCACTCCCACAAGGGACGGCTTACGCTGGATTTCCACGAATGATTTGACACAGATTTACCCCGAGAAATCTGAAAGATTTCCGGGACTTAGTCCTGGAAATTCCAAAGGAATTTCTCAGGGCGCAGATTTACACGGATTTCAATGAAAAAAGCTTGCTTTCTATCACCGCATAATAATATAATGTTCCTTAAGGCCGGATGAGATTTTCAACTATGAGGATTTGGTAAATGATTTTATAAGGAATTGAGTAAGGTGTCCCTAATGGCACTAACTTAAGCGATTAAAGCTCAAAAAACAAGGCCTACTTGCCCGATGAGATTGGTGTACGAACCGTCCAATACTCATTAGCAAGGAGGCCTGTTATGCACAATATCGACAAGCT
>Ga0105104_10002606_pt1 | contig 13073 bp, 9 predicted proteins | sample PPLLaktember2015_3_FD_87034 | JGI IMG/M metagenome (GOLD analysis project Ga0105104, IMG submission 87034) | Freshwater sediment microbial communities from Prairie Pothole Lake near Jamestown, North Dakota, USA - PPLs Lake P7 Core (6) Depth... | ecosystem: Environmental > Aquatic > Freshwater >...
CCATTCGAAAATATCCTTCCGGGAGAGAGTTTCAAGGATTCTAGCACGCACCCTCCACGGTGTCAATTATTGGGATGAATTATAAAAAAAGGGTGAAGTATGCCGGATTTTACCAGCCCCGCGGGGTGATTCCACTTTCTATTCCAGGGTTTTTATCACTGAAGGTCAATCGGAAGATGACCAGCGGTCTGCCAATTCCCGCAGTGAAGAAACCATAAAATCCGCCGATCTGCCGGCCGCGGCCGATGGGTCGTGGATCCAGGCGGCGCGGATGCCCAGGGATTTCGCGGGAACGATGTCGCATTCCCAATCGTCGCCGACCATCCACGCCGAGCGCGGCTCCGTCCCCAGGGCCGCCAGCGCCGCCCGGTGCGCGCGCGGGTCCGGTTTGCCGATCCCGGTTTCGCTCTCGATCAGGATCGATTGAAAAAAACCCGCCAGCTGGAAGCGCTCGATCTTGGCCCGCTGCATGGAGGATTCCCCATTGGTAAGCAGGACCATGCGCGCGCCGCTCTGCCGGAAAAGCGCCAGGGCGCCGATCGCCCCGTCGAACGGATGAACGGCGAGTTCCCTCTCGCGGGTGAATGAATCCGCCAGTTCGTCCGCGGTTTCCCAATCGGTCCGGCCGAGCCTGGTGAAGGCGTCACGGATTAATAATCGGCGAGCCTTTTTTAAATCCAGCCGCCCCTCCCGGAAGCGGTCCGGATCGGACCAAAACCACCTGCGGCTGGCATCGACAGTTAGTTGGAGCCGCTCGAGCGGGAGCTCCATGCGGGGAGCGAACTCCCGGAACAACCGCTTCCAAACCGCCTCGCCGGTCGCGGTGTAATCCAAAATCGTATCGTCCAGATCAAGCACCAGAAACGGGGGGACCGGCATTTCACCACTCCCAAGGTAAAGGCTGGAATTATCGGGCTTGGCGCACGACAGTCGACAATCGACCATCGACGATTGGAAAACCGGCGGCGGACTATGGACGATGGTCGATTGTCGCTGGTCGCTTATCGCTCTTCGCCGGTTTGGGGATCGATCCCGATGTCCAGCCGCCCCGCAGCCGCCTCGGCCAGGATGTTCTGGAGGTAAGCCTGGCGCGCGGAGGAAATCCATGCGTTCGGAAACGGCGCGAACCCGAGGCCGCCGTTTTCCAGGCTGTAAGCCACAGACTCCGGAAACGTCTCGCCCGCCAGATACCTTGTCAGCAGATCCGAGAGAAAAAGATCCGGCCGGAAAGCCGGTTCGCCGAGCACGCTTTTGGCTCCGGAGGAGCCGCCGTCGCCGAACACATTCCGGTAAAAATCCGGCCCGGCGCCGGCGACGCGGATTCCATTTTCGGCAAGATGGATTAATGCCGCTTCGCCCGCCGCGCCGGGTATCGCGGAGGCGGTATCGATGAAGTTCTCCCGCAATTGCCCGGCCGCGTCAATTCCCGCTCCGGCATCCGCCGCCGGCGATAATTCTAAATCGAAGATGCGGCAGCGCGGGCAGTTGTAGCGGATGCCGTGCCGGAACCCGTTCTGATAGAGCTTTCCCCTGACCGTTCCTGCCTCGCCGACCCAGCCGACGTAATCGTTGCGGTTTTCGATCGTGGCCAGCAGGCCGGCCATGAACGCAATCTGATCGTGCCGGATGTTATCCCCGCCCACCACCAGCAGGTTCGGGAGCGGCGACACTCCCGTCTCCTCGATGGCGGCGAACCGGATATCCGGATGCGCCTGCGCGGCAGCGGTTAACGCCTGTCCGTAACCTGATGCAACGGCGGCAACCCAAACTGGGTTGCCCGGCTGCCCGGAAGCAAGGAGGTCATCCCTGGGTGTGATGCGCAGGAGTACCCAGCCTTTTTCCGTGGCGAATGTTTCCACCGCCTGAACCGCGAGTTGCGCGGTTTTCGTCGGGGGAGCGTCCGGCGCGATCAGCAGCGCAAACGGTTCGCCGGTCGGCGTGGCGGCCGGGACGGTCGCCTCCGCCGGCGTCGGCGTGGGAGGCGTGGGCGTGGCTTTCTGCGAACAAGCCGCAAGCAGCGTTGCCAGTAGAATGCCGGAGATCAGGGCTTTTGGCCTAATATGCATACCGTTTATGAACGATTCCCTCCGATAGGATACCGACCATGGGACCATCGACCAGCGACCATCGCCGACCCGCATTTGATATTGGTTATTCGCGCATGGACGAAAAACCGTGGCACCTTCCCTCGACGATGTTCAATTGTCGATGGTCGGTTTTACACCGCCTCAATCGTCGACGGCGGCTTGGTGGCGATGTTGTAGGTCACGCTCACGATCCCCGGGACCTCTTTAAGGATCGCGGCGGCAAGTTTCTCCAGCGTTTCCATCGGCAATCTGGTGGGCGATGCGGTGCGCGCATCGAGGCTGTCCCAGCAGCGAACCTCGATCTGCTGTCCAAAATCCCGTTTGCCTTTGCGCATTCCGGTCACGCGGTCCTCATGCAGGATCGCCAGGTACTGGAATGCGCCGCACCCCTTGAGCATGCGTTCGACCACAGCCGTCGCCCGGCGCACGGTCTCAATCCGCTCCGGGGTGGCTTCACCGATTACGCGCGCGGAAAGCGCCGGCCCCGGGAAAGGCATGCGCTCGAACGTTTCCGCGGGCAGCCCGAGCGCGCGGCCGACTTTGCGTACGCCGTCCTTGCGCAGCTGGATCAGCGGTTCGAGGATCCGGTAGCCGAAGGTTTTTTGAGGGTCGATCCCAAGCTGGGCGAATACGTTGTGCTGGCGTTTGATCCCGGCCACGGTCTCATCCACGTCGGTCAGGATCGTTCCCTGCAGCAGGAATTTGGCGCCGCTGGATTGCACGATCTTCCCGAACACGTTTTTATAGAATGTTTGCGTGATCGCTTCGCGCTTTTGTTCCGGATCGGTGATCCCTTTCAGCGCGGCAAAAAACTCTCTGCGCGCGTCGATGATCTCGACCTTTACGCCAAGCTTCCGGAAGATGCCCGCCACCCGCTGCGGCTCGCCTTCACGCATCAGCCCGTTCTGGATGAACACCGTGCGCAGCTGTTTCCCAAGCGCGCGGTGGCCGAGCATCGTCACCACGGACGAATCCACGCCGCCCGAAAGCGCGTTGATCGCCGTCCCCGCTCCCACGGCGGCCTTGATCCCGGCCACCTGCTCGTCGATGAATTGCCGTTCGTTCAGTTTTACGGCGGTAATTTCCTTGAGCATCGATCCTCCTGCGAATTTGGAATTTGAGAAGGTTAAAACCTTTTCACCGCAAAGACGCAGAGAACGCAAAGAATTTAATTAAAATAAGAATTCTTGGCGTCCTTCGCGTCTTTGCGGTGGAAAAATCACTCCGGAAAAGCCCTGGCGTACGCCTCCAGGATTCTATCCCACTTCCGGTTGGCCTCCGAGTCGATCGTGCAGCGGCCCGGATCCGCTTCGTGCCAGGCGATCGCGCGGCGGATCCCTTCTGCCCAAAATACCTTTGGAGCAAATTCCGGCACGTAGGATTTTATCTTCCGGTTGTCGAACACCGCGCTGTTGGATTTATCCCCGCGCAGGGTGCCATCCATCGCCGGATCGTGCGCGATGATCAGGTCCGAAGGCACGTGCACGATCCTGGCTTCCACGCCCGCCGCGCGCCCCGCCTCCCGGTAGATCTGATCCCAGGTCAGGACTTCATCCGAGGTGATATGGAAGGCTTCCCCGGAGGCGCGGTCCATTCCCATCAGTCCGCAAAACCCGACCGCGAAATCCGCATTCCAGGTCAGGACCCACAGCGAAGCGCCGTCCCCGGGAACGATGACCGGCTGGCCGCGCTTCATCCGATCGATGATCGTGTACGGCTGTTGCCAGGAGCCGACGCACAGCGGGATCTGCGAGGGGCCGTAGGTGAGCGACGGCCGCACGATCGTGACCGGGAACCGGTGCTCGCGGAATTCCCGCATCAGGCGGTCTTCACAGGCGATCTTGTTGCGCGAATATTCCCAGTACGGATTTTCGAGCGGCGTTTCTTCGGTGATGCGATAATGCGCGGGCGGCTTTTGATAGGCGCTGGCGGAGCTGATGAAAATAAACTGGCGGGTGCGGTCGCGGAAGAGTTCGATGTCGCGCTCGATATCCTCGGCACAAAAGGCGATCCAATCCACGACGGCATCGAAGTGGCGTCCGCCGAGCAGCGCGTGCAAGGCCTGCGGATCGCCGTGCATATCGCCTTGGAGAAATTCCGCTCCCGGCGGGACGGGGTATTTTTCCGGCAGCCCGCGATTCAGCAGCGTCAGCTCCCACCCCAGTTCGATCGCCCGTGACGCGCAGGCCGAACTGATGAGCCCCGTCCCGCCGATAAAGAGCGCCTTCATTAGGATTCCCCTCCCATGGTTGAGTAAAATGGGTGGAATTCAACCGGCTCCCCCGCGGGAAAAAACGCGGGAGACCGATCCGTCAACCGGACCGGCACAAACCGGCACGGGACGGCGGGATGGATTCCATCCTATGAGGAAAGGATTCTTTGAACAGCCGAAAAATTATTTCTTGGTCCGCCGGACCACGATGACGACCAGCGGAATAATCCAGGGAACAATGGCCGCGCCGATGCAGACCAATCCCCACATTGGAGAAATGGTCCCGGTCGTATTCTCGCCCAGGATGCCGGTCGTTTCATAAACACCGGGCGAAACGATATTGAAGATTCCAGGAAGGCAGCAGCAGAGCGAGAGGATGGCGGCGATGACTATGGCGAGGATCATGGGAAGGGAGCTTTTCTTTGTAGGCGCGGGCACGGGTGCGGGTGCGGCTGGGGTCTGTGTCATTTTCTTCTTCTCCTTCGGTTGAGGTGTTGCCGGTTCGCGGATTATTTACGGAACGGATTCCCCTTGTATGGCCTGAAGCCGATTATACTTTGATCCTATTTTCCTGGTTTTTAAAAAAAGATTTATTGTCCTCCTCGCGTTTTGCGGTTATCAGAAATTTCCCAATCTCCGCACCTTGCCCTTCCCGCAGGTGAACGCATTCTCCCAAGGCAAGGTCGGCGGCAATGAGGGGTTACAGGCTTTCCCTCAGTAAAGGCGGCCAACCCCGCAGCAACATCACCCGTATTTACCCGGGCTCCAGGATAAATGCTCCGCCGCCTTTATAGTCCAGAACGTATAGTTCACCCTGCTCGTCCTCCCCGAAGGAGCTGATCGGGATCCCCATCCCGAACCAATCCGCCGTCTGCCAGCCGTCGGCGGACTGCCGCAGGACCCACGTCTCCCCGGTGCAATAATCCCCGAACACATAAGTTCCCGCCAGCGCGGGAAGCCGGCTGCCGCGATACACATACCCGCCGGTCACCGAGCAATTGCCGTCGGAATGGTCGTATTCCGCAACCGGAGCTGTCAAATCGGCGGAAGAGGAGCCTTGATAGGGGTGGAATCCTTCCAAAATATTCCACCCGTAATTTTGTCCGCCCCCGGCGCCGGCCGGCTGGAAATTAATTTCCTCATACTCGCCCTGCCCCACATCACCGATGTACAGGTCGCCCGTCATCCGGTCGAAGGAAAAGCGCCACGGGTTTCGCAAACCATACGCCCAGATTTCGGGGCGCGCATCCGCCCGGTTGGTGTAGGGATTATCCGCCGGAATGGCGTAGGCATCCCCCCGGACATCAATCCGCAGCATCTTCCCCAGGAGCGTATCCAGCCGCTGGCCGTTCCCCTGCGGGTCGCCCCCGGATCCGCCGTCGCCCATCCCGATGTAGAGGTAACCGTCCGGGCCGAAGGCCAGATCGCCGCCGTTGTGATTGGGGTACGGCTGCTCGATCTGCAGAAGGATTTTGCCGCTCCCCGGATCGGCCAAATCCGGATTGCCCGCGGAAACGGCATAGCGGGCGACGACCGTATCCCCGTTGAGGTCGGAGTAGTTGACGTAGAACCTGCCGTTGGCGCCGTACTGCGGGTCGAACGCCAGTCCGAGCAGACCCTGCTCGTTGCCGCTGGATTTGATCAAGCCGCGGATATCGAGGTACGGTCCTGGCAGCAACGCGCCGTCCCTGACGATCCGGATCCTTCCCGGTTTTTCCACCAGAAACACCCGCCCCGATCCGTCGCCGGCGTGCGTCAGGAACACCGGCTTATCCAGGCCGTTTACGATGCTTCGCAGATTGACCACCGGGGGAGGAAATTCCACCGGGGGCGCCTCGGTCGCCGTGGGAGCGGCGTCCGTCTGCGTGGAAGACGGTTGGGAGGTCGGGGTTGCGGCCGGCAAATCGGTTACGGTCGGTTCGGGAGGCGCAAATGACACCGATGAGGGATTTGGGGAACACGCGCCAAGCATTAACAGCGCCGCGAATCCAATTACGAACCGGTTCATGGCAACCTCCCTTTCTTCCCTGGCGCCTCTTAAGCTCTTGAATCGTCTTTTTCCCCTGGGCAGGTCGGAACCTGGCGCGTGGCAGGGTTCCATATTTTAGGGGAATTGCTTTACTATTTGTAATCGAGAAGGGGGGAGTGAAAGATTATATTAAATCGGTTTTTATTGGCCGGTCCCCAATCTTCAACATTTTACAGTAACTTGTCCAAAATAAACCCCCGTTTTGCACCTCCAGCATTATTCCATGCGCCCTTTGCGGAAAAAACTATTCCAGTTTTTCTTCTTCGCCGTAATCGATCACTTCCCGCGGCTGCGAGCCCTGGGTCGGTGGGCCGATGATCCCGCGCTCCTCGAGCATGTCCATCAGCCGCGCGGCCCGGGTGTAGCCGATCCGGAAATTGCGCTGCAGGCGGGTGGTCGAGGCTTTGCGCCACTGGCGCACGGCGCGGATCGCATCCTCGAGCAGTTTGTCGTCATCCTCTTCGCCCGCCGCCTGCTCGAACATCGGCATCTGTTCCATCGGGAACCCTTTTTCCTCAATCAGCCTTTCGAGAACTGATTCTCCGGAGGCATCCTGTTCCCCGCGCGTAACCGGCACACTCGGCTGGCGCGCCACATACGCCTGGCGCCAGTACTGGACCAGCCGCAAGAGTTCCGGCTCCGAGACGTACGCGCCCTGCAGCCGGACCATCGAGGGCGAATCCGGGGATTGGAAAAGCATGTCGCCCCGCCCGAGCAGTTTTTCCGCGCCCGGCTGGTCGAGGATCACCCGACTGTCGATCTGCGACGCCACCGCGAAGGCGATCCGGGCCGGGATGTTGGCCTTGATCAGCCCGGTCAGCACGTCGACCGACGGCCGCTGCGTGGCGATGATCATATGGATCCCGGTCGCGCGCGAGAGCTGCCCGATCCGGGTGAGGATCCGCTCGACCTCGTCCGGCGCCATCAGCATCAGGTCAGCCAGTTCGTCGATCACCACCACCCACACCGGCAGTGGTTTTTCCGAACGCGCGGCCGCGCCGCGGTTGTATTCCTCAAGGTTGCGCGCGCCCGCGCCGTGGAATTTCCGGTAGCGCTCGTCCATCTCGCGCGTCACCCACTGCAGGGCGCCCACCACCCGGTCCAGCTCGACCACCACCGGCGCCAGCAAATGCGGGATGCCGTTGTAGGAAGTCAGTTCGACCCGCTTCGGATCCACCAGCAGCATCCGCATATCGTCGGGCGTGTTGCTCAATAGGTAGCAGGCGAGGATCGCGTTGACGCATACCGATTTGCCGGAACCGGTCGTGCCCGCGATCAGAAGGTGCGGCATCTTCCCGAGATCCCCGATCGCGGGCTTGCCCGAGACGTCCTTGCCGAGCGCGATCCGCAGCGGCGACGGCTTTTCGCAGAATACGTCCGACTCGACTATGTCCCTCAGCCCGACCAGCGAGATCTCGGCGTTGGGGACTTCGATCCCGATGAAGCCCTTGCCCGGGACGGGCGCCTGAATGCGGATCGAGGAAGCGGCCAGCGCCAGGGCGAGGTCGTCCGACAGCGCGGCGATCTTGCTCACCTTGATGCGGGTGGTCTTCCCGCCGCGGGTATCGGCAAACCCCGGCTCGACTCCAAATTGGGTGATCGTCGGACCGCGGTTGATCTCCACCACCTTGGCCGGCGCGCCGAAACTCTCAAGCGTATCCTCGATGATCTTGGCCCGCTGACGGTCCATGCTTTCGTCGGAGGCGGCTTCGATCCCCGGATTGAGAATCTGTTCGACCGGCGGAAGCGCCCACGGCGGCGGCGGTTCGGGAATGCCGATTGTCACCACCGGCTCGGTTATTTCCTGCGCCGGAGCGGAAAGGACGGGCGCGGCGGCCGGCCCATGCACCCGCGAAGCATCCGCCGCAGGCATGAAAGGGGCAATCGGGTCTGCTGGAACCCGCATCGGCGGGGAGGAATAATCGGGCGTGCTTGCCTTCGCCCGCGCTTGCATCCACGTGCGGCACGCGGCCCATCGCGCGCGCAGGAACGTTCCGATCCGCCGGAAGGCGGGCGAGAGAAATTGGAACAACTCCGGGATGGAAATGCGGAATGTCAGCAGAGCGCCCACCAACAGCCAGGCGGCCAGCGCGAATATGGTGCCGGCGTAATCGATCAGCGAGAGGGAGAGGTGCAGCAGCAGCGCGCCGGCGTACCCGCCGCCCGCCCCCTTCGCGGCGGTCTGAAAGATCGTATCCCGGGTGGGTTGGGTGAGCAGGTGGGCGAGCATCAATCCGCCGAGATACAGGAGGGCGATCCCGGCGATCCGGTCCGGCGCGGGGACGGGCAGCGCGGCACGGAAGCGCCGCAGGACCAGGTACACTCCCGGCACGGCGATGAGGAGCGGCACGAGGTAGGCTCCAACTCCGAACAATTGCCGGAGCAGCGTCACCCACAAGCCGGGCAGGGATTCTTTTTCAGTGGCGAAGAAGAAGAGCAGGGTCAGCAGCGCCAGTCCCACCAGGCACACCCCGAGGATGTCCAGCCGGTTTTCCGGCGAGACCAGGGGCGCGGAGGTCTGAAGGGTGGATCTGGTGGTTTTCTTTCCGGCGTTGCGTTTGGTCTGGGTGGGCACGGCTCCGCCTATTCTTTCCCCTATTGTATCCGTGTACTCGGTTTTTATCCGTGTGATCCGTGATTCCCATCAGCGGTCATCGTATCCCTGCGGGTGCGAGCGGTGCCACTCCCACGCGCTCCCGATGATGTCGCGCAGCGCGGGGATGCGCGGCACCCAGCCCAGTTCGCGGCGGATCTTTTCCGAGGAGGCGACCAGGCGGGCCGCGTCGCCCGCGCGGCGCGGGGTGACCTCGGCCGGGATCGGATGGCCCGTGATCTCGCGCGCGACGGCGATCACCTGCTTGACCGAATACCCCGCCCCGTTTCCGAGGTTGTACACCATGCGCTGCTTTTCCGAAAGCGCGGAAAGCGCCAGCAGGTGGGCCGAGATCAGATCGGCGATGTGGATGTAATCGCGGATCGCGGTCCTGTCGCGGTTCGGGTAATCGTCGCCGAAAATCTTGATCGCCGGAAGGCGGCCGAGCGGCACGCGCAGGACCAGCGGAATGAGGTGGCTCTCCCCGGGATGATCCTCGCCGCGGCCGGGCAGTGCGCCGGCGGCGTTGAAATAGCGCAGCGAGGCGTAGCGCAGCCCGTGCACCAGGGAATACCACTCGAGCGTTTGCTCGACCATCAGCTTGGTCTGGCCGTAGACGTTGCTCGGCTTGATCGGGGAATCCTCGGACAACGGGTCGTCGCTTGAGGCGTAAACCGCAGCGGTCGAGGAGAACACGAACTTCCCGATTCCCGCGCGCCGGATTTCCTCGAGCAGGATGATCGAGCAGGAAACGTTGTTCTGCATGTACTTGCCCGGATCGCGCATGGATTCGCCGGCCTCGATGAAAGCCGCGAAATGCATCACCGCGTCGAATTTGCCTTCAACAAGCGTCTTCCGGACCGTGTCGCGGTCGGCCAGATCCGCCTGGAGGAAGCGTGCTTCCTTCGGAACCGCCGCGCGGTGGCCGGTAAAAAGCGCGTCGAGCACCGTTACCGTATGGCCCGCCTCCAGCAGCATTTGCGCGCATCCCGCGCCGATGTATCCGGCTCCGCCGGTGACCAGAATGTTCATGTGTTCCTCCCGTTTATGTCATTCCGAGGGGCGAAGCCCCGAGGAATCGGTGAATTCGGTGAAAAATCAACCTGATCATATCCGACATTGCATTCTATGCCACTCGAAACCGATCCCTCGGGGTCTGAAGACCCCTCGGGATGACCGTTTGCGTTCGTTATGTCCCAACCCCGGGGTGAGGCGGTTAGGTCAGTATCTCTATCGGGGCGGCGTCCGCATCCAGGCGCTTGAGCCCCGCCGTTTCAAATTCCACCGTCAGCACTTCGTCGGGACCGTGGACCTTGCTCTCGAGGATCATCCCCTCGCCGAACCGCGAATGCCGGATGCGCATCCCGCTGCGGTATCGCGCTTCCCGCTGCCCGGAATCCGCCGCCGCCGATTCCCGCAGCGGCATTTCCACGTTCCGGCGAAATGGGAAGGTGGCCCGTCCGGAGGACGCCTCGACGCCGAGCAGGTCCGGCGGAATATCGCGCAGGAAGCGCGACGGATCCATCAATCCCCCGCCCGCCCCCGCCGATCGCCGGAAGGCCCGCACCAGGTACAGCCGGTCCATCGCGCGCGTGATCCCGACATAAAACAGGCGGCGCTCCTCGGCCATCGCCTCCGGATCGTCCATCGAGCGGGCATGCGGTATCAATCCGTCGTCCAGCCCGACGATGAACACGACCGGGAACTCCAGACCCTTGGCGGCATGCAGCGTCAGAAGCACCGGCGCATCCTGCGTCTCGGTAAGCGTATCCTGATCGGAGACCAGCGCGATCTCCTCCAGAAACCTGTCGAGGGGGATTTCTTCGAATTCCTCGGTTACCGCCACCAGTTGTTCCACGTTCTCCCAGCGTTCGTCGCCTTCCTCGGAACCGGTCTGGAGGAACTCGCGGTACTTCACGTCTTTCAGGATCCGGCGCAGGAGGTCCGGGACTTTTTCCGTTTCCGCCGCGGCACGCCAATCGGCCAGCATCCGCCCGAACGCGGCGAAGGTGCTCCCGACCCGCGCGGGCAGCATAGCGGCAAGCGGCGCCATCCTCCCGGCATCCGCAAGGGAAATCAGCAGCATCCCCGGATTGATCCGCTCCTGCCCCGCGGCCGAGAGCAGCGCGGCAAACGCCTTCTCGCCGATCCCGCGGGTGGGGGTGTTGATCACGCGCGCGAGGCTGATCGCGTCGGCCGGGTTGTGCACCAGCCGCAGGTAGGCCAGCGCATCCTTCACTTCGCGCCGGCCGTAAAACCGCTGCGCCCCGACCAGCCGGTAGGGCAGATTGGCGCGGATGAATTCCTCTTCCAGCGCGCGGGATTGGGCGTTGGTGCGGTACATGACCGCGCAACCGCCGGGACGGACCGGCGCCTGCCCGGCGGCCGGCGCCTGCGCGCTTAGTTCGGAAATGGTGTCCACCACGAAGCGCGCTTCGTCGTTTTCATCGTAGCATTCGCGCAGCACGATCGGCAGCCCGGCCCCGCGCTGCGTGAACAGTTTCTTCTCCACCCGCCCGCGGTTGACCCGGATCACGCCCATCGCCGCGTCCAGCACGTTCTGGACCGAGCGGTAATTTTCCTCCAGCAGATACGTGCGCGCTTCGGCATAATCCTTCCGGAAGCGCTGGACATTCCGGTGATCCGCGCCCCGCCAGCGGTAGATGGATTGGTCCGCATCCCCCACCGCGTAAAGGTTGCGCCGCTGGTCCGCCAGCAGCTTGATCAGCGTGTACTGGACTTCGTTCGTATCCTGGAATTCGTCGACCAGAATATGCCGGTAGCGGTCCTGGTAGCGGGCGAGGATTTCGGGCTGCTCCCGGAACAACCGCACCACCAGGAGCAGCAGGTCGTCGAAATCCGCAGCGCGGCTGGCGGAAAGCAGTTCCTGGTAGCGGCGGTAGGCTTTGCCGGCGACGCGTTCGAACGGGGTGACGGATGGAAATTCTCCGGGGCCGAGCATCTCGTTCTTGGCGCGCGAGATGGCATTGTGCACGGCCGGCGGGGAATACTGCTTAATGTTGATGTCGAGGTCCAGCAGCGCCTGTTTGACCGAGCGCTCGGAATCGTCGCTGTCAAAGATCACGTAATCACGCGGCAGCCCGACCGCTTCGCCGTCGCGTCGAAGCCAGCGGGCGCAGAGCGAATGGAAAGTCCCCAGCGAGAGGTTGCGCAGGTCGGCACCGCCCGCCGCCAGCAGGCGTTCGATGCGTTCGCGCATTTCGCGCGCCGCTTTGTTGGTGAAGGTGACGGCGAGGATCTGCTGCGGCGCGATGCCGGCGTGCAGCACGAGATGCGCGAAGCGGCACGCCAGGACGCGCGTCTTGCCGCTGCCCGGTCCGGCCACAACCAAGGCCGGCCCTTCGCCGCATTCCACGGCTTCGCGCTGCTGGGGATTTAACGATTCCAAATAATCCATGGATTTGTGTGTGAGGCGGTTCCGCGCTGGTTATTGGGAGGTTGTACCATAAACTGATTACGAATTCCAATGAAATATAAATCCACAAAGAGCACGAAGGATTTTAGAAAATTTCCTTCGTGACATTCGTGTTCTTCGCGGATCCTATTATGCGGTTTTGACCGAGGGTACCTCCGCCGGTATCCCTTCCGCGTTCGGAGTATTTTCCTCCAGGGCAAGGATCGCCGGGGAGGCGAAGGATAATCCGGCGGCGCCCAGGCTGACGATCCCGGCGATAACGAAAAGCAGCGGTACGCCGAACCGGTCGGCGAACACCCCGCCGAAGATCATCCCGAAGGGAACGGTCATCGTGACCAGACTCATGAAGACCGAGATCACCCGGCCCTGCATCCCGGGGTCGATTGCCGATTGAAAAATCGCGAAGATCGGTCCGTCGACCAAGGATCCCATCACGCCCGCCAGCGCAATGGCGGCCAGCGCCATCGCCAGCAGCCCGGAAGGAGTCAGCCCGACAAGCACCATCCCGATCCCCATCCCTGTCAATCCGACCAGCACCGTCACGATCCTGCGCTTGAAGCCGCCCCATACCGAAAGGAGCAGGCCGCCGGCCACCGTGCCGATGCCGGATGCGGCATCCAGCCAGCCCATTTCCAGCGCGCCGCCGTGGAAATGTTTGACCGCGAGAATGGGGAGCAATGCGAACGCCGTATTGTGGAAGAATATCACCACCACCG
>Ga0105104_10002607_pt1 | contig 13069 bp, 8 predicted proteins | sample PPLLaktember2015_3_FD_87034 | JGI IMG/M metagenome (GOLD analysis project Ga0105104, IMG submission 87034) | Freshwater sediment microbial communities from Prairie Pothole Lake near Jamestown, North Dakota, USA - PPLs Lake P7 Core (6) Depth... | ecosystem: Environmental > Aquatic > Freshwater >...
GCCCGCAGGCTCTTCAATAACCAAGCCGTTTGCGTCTCGGGCATTTCGCCTAACGGCCGAAGTTCAGCGGTCGGCCCGGCCTTACCAGGAGACGATCAATGCAAGAATAACTAGCCTGAATTTCCACGAAGCGATTTTATCTGAACTTCGTCCTGTGGGCAGCTGGACCGAAGCCCGCCGGACAAGCATTAGGAGCGAAGAGAGTCGTTCCTGCTGTTAGGCATTAGCTGCGCCGAAACGAATCACACTACAGTCGTACCTCAGTCCACTCCGGTGGCAAAGCGGTCGTCCTCATTTTATCCCCTCCTTGGGCTATGGCCATAATATCTGGATTTCAGGTGGTTGCGGCGTTTTTCGCGTGACAGCGGATTGCCCAAGTAGTAATGTACAGAGGTGGATGAAGGCGCAGTATTAGACATAACAGATTGCCGGCGTTACTTCCTCGAGCCCAGGGAGGCGCGTCAACGGCAGTACGAAGCATTGCGGGCCTACTTCATCGAGAATCTGCCGTCTGCCGAGGTAGCCAGGCGCTTCGGGTACACACCCGGCTCCTTCCGGGTGTTGTGTCACACCTTTCGCCGCTCCGCGCAACCGGATTTCTTTGTCCCCACGCCGCGGACCGGACGCCGCCCCTCCTCGCGCCTGGCTCAGGCGCGCGAGCAGGCGGTGGCGCTGCGCAAGCAGAACTATTCGGTGTACGACATCAGCGAGACCCTCAAGGAGCGGGAGATCGACCTGAGCCCCACCGCAATACGCCAGATTCTGCGGGAAGAGGGTTTCGCGCCCTTGCCTCGTCGGCTGGACGAGGAGCGGCCCAGCAAACCCGGCCCGGAGGCGGAGGCGGTCGCCGACGCGCGGGCTTTCGGGCTGGCCGAGACTTCCTTCGAGACGGTGTGCGGAGGCCTGTTCCTGTTCCTCCCCGACTTGGCGCGCCTGGGAATCGAGGGCGTCGCCCAACAGGCGGGGCTTCCCGGCTCCAAGATGATTCCTCCAGCGCACGCCCTGCGCTCCGCGCTGGCTCTGAAGCTCTGGTCGATCGAACGCAAGAGCCATGTCATGGCCCTGGTCGCCGACCCGGGCCTGGCATTGTTCACCGGCCTGAATGTGATTCCGAAGAAGAGTTATTTGTCCGAATATTCACACGGCCTGGATCACGCCCGCACCCTGCGCCTGCTGGCCGCCTGGCAGGAGGCGGCGGCAGGGGAAGGGCTGTCGGACGGCGACTCCTTCAACCTGGACTTCCACTCCGTCCCCTATTATGGAGAGGATCCGGTCATCCAGCGTCATTACGTTTCCATGCGCTCCCGCCGACAGCCCAGCGTGCTGGCTTTCCTGGCCCAGGATTCCGCCAGCCGCACCTTCTGCTACTCCAATGCCGACTTGCGCAAAGGAGACGAGCCCGAAGAGGTTTTTCGGTTCCTCGAGTTCTGGAAGAAGCAGCACGGCAAGCTGCCGCGCGAGTTGGTCTTCGATTCCAAATTGACCACCTATGCCTCGCTGGCGCGCCTGGATCAGATGGGGGTTCAATTCATCACCCTGCGACGGCGTGACGCCGGCCTGCTCGAGCAGGTCGCGGCGCTGCCCCGGTCCGCCTGGCGGACCATCGAGCTGGACAACGTCACCCGACGCTTCCGCAGCCCGCGGGTGTACGAGACGCCGGTCACGCTCGCCGGCTGCCCCTTGCGCCAGTTCTTTATCCAGGACTTGGGACACGAGGAGCCCACCATTCTGTTGACCAACCAGTCGGCACTTACGCCGAAGCGCCTGATCACACGCTATGCGCAACGCATGCTGATTGAGAATTCCATCTCCGACGCGGTGCGGTTCTTCCACTGCGATGCTCTCTCCTCGAGCATCGGGATGAAGGTGGATTTCGACATGGCGCTCCTGGTCATGGCCAGCGGGTTGTATCGCATCCTGGCCCGACGGATGCGGGGGTATTCCGACGCCCAGGCACGTCGCATCTTTCGCGACCTGATCGACATGCCGGCCTCGGTTGTGACCACCCCCACGGAGGTCCGCGTTCATTTTCACCGCCGGGCGCACCTCCCCATCATCCTCGCCTCGGGTATGCTCGACGACAAGACAACTCTCCCTTGGTGGAACAATGCCAGCTTGACGTTCGCCGCCTGGGGGAAGGACCGATGAAAATGTTAGTTCAAAACTGCGCCGTGGGCCTCCGTGGAAATTCAGGCTAGTCTACAGAGGAACATCCGTGCAGATACCAAAGCGGCGTCGCCGGTAGGCCTGATAAAACATCGGCCTCCCTCTGCCGCCGCACTCCAAAAAAGCGGTGCCGCTCCCTCTATGAACCGGTCACCCGTCATACTGGGTCCTAACGGACCTCCGTTCGCAGTTCGCCGGGCTTGTCACATGGCAGTCGCCATTTCCTTGCGCCGTTCCCCCACCATCTTCCCGGCGTTTCTCCACGCCGAGATGAACATGTTGCGGAAGTAGATGACCGGGCCGAAGTGTTCGTACTCCTCAGGCGAGAGCCCTTTTTCCAAATAGGCCTGCTTGAATCCCGGAACCTTCTCGAGCAGTTCCTCGAGGACGATGTCCTGGACGGGGTTAAACAACCGGGAGACGACAGGGAGGTCGAGCTCGAGGAGCTTCTCCACCTGCCCGTCCCAGTTCATCGTGATGCAGACGTCGCCTCCGACCATTTCGGTGAAATGCTGCAGTCCGCGAACTCCGCCGCCAATATAGCCAAGCGGGTATTGGCGGTCATGCCGGATCTGGTAGACCTTCTTTGCAATGATGGTGCCGGCCTGGTAAAGCACGTCACTCGAGATCTGAATCCCGGCTTCGGCCACCTGCTTGCCCAGCCACTCGTCATAGATTCCGGTGATCAGCGAGAAATACATGACGGGCCGCTTCTTGGTCCGGGCTGTTATCTTGCGATACATCTCGCAGACGTCAACCATCTGGCTCACGCCCATGATTTCGGTCGCATTCAAGGGAGTGTTTTCTTCGATCAGCACTTCCATGGCCGCGAGTCCGGCCTCGGTGGCGGGGATCTTGATCATCGTGTTCGGGCTCATCGCCCGGTTCCTGCGGCCCTCCTCTATGATGACCGATGGATCCTCCTCGTGAATTGGATCTCCTTGAATGCTGACATAGCCGTGCTGCCCGTCAGTCTTCTCGTAGACCTCCATGAAAACCTCGGCCACCTTCCGGACCAGCTTTCGCTGCAGGATACACACCGCTTCGTTGTCGTCGGCGGCCTCCTTCAGAGTCTCGTCAAGCAGCTTGCGGGCATACGCCCCTTCTTCGGGGTGACTGAGCATTTTCCACGTGTAAGAAGGATTCTGGGTGCATCCGAGCGCTCCGGCCTCGATCGCCCGACGAGCCTCCGTGCGGGTGACGTTATTGATCCACATCTTGGTCGGTGTAAGCGCCATCACGCGGTGAAAATACGAATTGTTCATTGGAGGTGTAATGTAAACCAGCCTTAGAAGCGCAACAAGCTGTTTTTGGTAAGACCAGCAGCGCTTGACCGGGCCGGTAGTATGGGATGAGAAATCGTATGCGCACATATCCGGCCGAGGGCAGCCGCCAACGGTCGTAAGCAGGTTCGACTGGCTCTTGCGCCTGCGATTCGGCTCACCAGTAAAGCGAGAGTGCTGTTTCTGGAGTGTCGGCGGCAGACGAATCCGATGGGACACAGCCTGACTTGACTGCGGCGGCTTTTCGCGTCCGCTCTGTAGTAATCTAGTGTCGTATTGCGCAAATCCGTTGACTGGGTTCCTTTCGGAGGTCCGTCGGACCGACACGTCTATAGAAGTCGGGCGAAATAGGACGCTCAAGTCCGTGGACCTGATCTCCGAGCCATGCATGGCTTTCTATAGACGTATCGGATCTACGGACCTCCGAACGGGACCCAAGAAGGTCAACGGATTTGCGCAACACAACACTGGTTTCATCCTCATATTTCCAGCGAAAGGCAAAACATGACCGAAGACATCGCGGTATGGCCTCGCGGCACGCCGGTAGTCGGCCAACGGGCCCAGCGTTCGCGCAAGGTGCTGCCGACCGACATCGAGCTCTTTACCGCCATTTCCGGCGACCGGAATCCGCTCCATTACGACGAGGACTTCGCGCGCGGGACCAAGTTCGGCGAAGTCATCGTTCAGGGAGGTATCACCAGTGCGATCTTGAATGCAGTGGTGGCCGAAGACCTGCCGGGACCGGGGACTGTTTTCCTGCACGTCGATTGGAGCTTCAAAGCGCCGGTCCGTCCGGGCGACACGATCACCGGTATTGTCGAAGTCCTCAAAGTCCGCACCGACAAACCGATCACAGAGCTTAAGACGACCGTGGTGCGTGGCGACGGAATCGTTGCGCTTGATGGAAAGGCGCTCTGCTACACAATGTCGTTATCGCGCTCCGGGCACTGATCGATGGCCTACGCACTTGTGACGGCTTTCACGCTCGTGGCCTTTGCCACCAATTCCCTCCTCTGCAGGCTGGCCCTGGGCGCACACCTGATCGATCCTGTGACGTTCTCAACCGTGCGCCTCCTCAGCGGGGCGATCGTTCTCGTTCCGCTATCCTGGTTGGGCGGCAAACGACAGGAAAAGCCGAAGAGCCAAGGATCCTGGCTCTCCGCCCTCGCCTTGTTCGTGTATGCGCTTGCCTTCTCCCTGGCTTACATCTCGCTCCACGCGGGGATCGGCGCACTGATCCTTTTCGGGACGGTCCAAGCCACAATGATAGGAACCGGGCTGAAATCAGGCGAGCAGCCGCACGTTTTTCAGTGGTTGGGACTGTTCACGGCGCTCGGCGGGCTCGCTTATCTGGTGGCTCCTGGCATCACGGCGCCAGATCGGATTGGAGCGCTGCTCATGTTCGTCGCAGGAATTGCCTGGGGCATATACTCGCTCAGGGGCAGGAAGGTGCTCTCGCCGGTTTCGGCCACAGCCGCGAACTTCCTACGCACCTTGCCGATGGCGGCAGTGGTGAGTGCGATTGCAATCTCATCCGTTCACGTCCATGTTACTGGAATAATCCTCGCGGTAGTGTCAGGGAGCGTAACCTCCGGCCTTGGATATGCCCTGTGGTATCGCGCTTTGCCCGGCCTGACGACCGCTCAAGCGGCTATCGTCCAGCTCATGGTGCCGATCCTCGCCGCCTTTGGAGGCATAGCCTTCCTGGGGGAACACCTGTCTGTACGGCTCGCGATCGCGAGTGTTCTGGTACTCGGCGGCGTAGCGATGGCCGTGCTCAACAGGATTCCAAAAGCCGCGATTGGATCGGAAGCACTTGCAGAGCCGCCGGCGAAGCGAGGGTCTTAAAACAGCCGTGTTGCAGGCAGGTTCTCTTTCAGACCCCGCCATTCGCGTTACAAGCCGCGTAACATGCAGCAGAGGGTGTTGAAAAAGGTCTCCACGAGCCCAAGGGGGAATAAGCGCGCTCAAATAAGCAGCTCTGCCCCCGTAGGGGGCGGATGTTTATAGTAAAACCGCGGTGGAAAGTAAGGTGCCCCAGCGGGGTGCGATGTTCCGTGACGGCGCGGAACATCGCGCCCGCTGGGGCGCCCTGATGTCGCTGACTGGACAACTATAAACATCCGCCCCCTAACGGGGGCAAAGCCCTTATTTGAGCGCTTGTGCCCCAAAGGGGTCGGCTTTGCGTTCGGCGTAGAGATTCGCAGGCGAGCACAAATATAGCCAAGCCCAATTAGCATTCGAGTAAATTTTCGTAACCATTTGCCGTTCCCGAAAAAAGCTCACGGAGAAGCTGTTCTTCGCTTCAGGAGGGCAGCCGCGAGGCCGGTTGCGAGCAGGCCGGCAATGACTCCCCCGATTAACGCGCGGTGAGTGTTCAGCCAAAGTTGCGGGCTCGAGTTGTGAGCGCGATCATCGAAGTCGCCATGGGCTCCATGATCGCCGGGGACCGGCGCCCAGAGGTTGTCAGGGCGATCGACATCCAGGCCGTCGTATTGCTGCGACTCATATCCGGTCTTCCCGAGATAAAGGTCACCGATCCCGGGAGCAACTTTGTTCAGTGCGATAACGGCGGACGTCGAAAAGCCGATGTTCAGCTCGCGGCGGCGATGGTGTGCCGCCCAGTAAATGCCTTCTGCAATGACCTCCGGCTGATAGATGGGCGGCACCGGTTGAGGTTTGCGGGGCAGCCGGCTTTTGACCCAGCCGAACTGCGGCGTATTGACGGCGGGTAGCTGAACCATTGTGATGTGCACGTTGCTGCCATCGTGGATCAGCTCGCTCCTGACCGCTTCCGTGAATCCCTGGATGGCGTGTTTTGAGCCGCAGTATGCGGATTGCAGCGGGATAGCGCGGTATGCCAGGCCGGAACCGACCTGGACAACCACGCCCCGGTCCCGCGGCAGCATTCTCTTCAGCGCGGCCATCGTACCCCACACGTAACCGAGGTAAGTCACCTCGGTTACGCGCTTGAACTCGTCGGGGGTCATTTCCCGGAACGGGGAGAAGACGGAAACCATCGCGTTGTTGATCCAGGTGTCGATCGGGCCGAGCTCCCGCTCGATCTTCTCGGCCGCTTCTTCGACCTTGTCGGAATCGGAAACGTCGGTCGGCACGACGAGCGCTTTTCCCCCCGCCTCCTCGACCTCAGACCTGGCGGCCTCGAGCCCGTCAGCGCCGCGTGCCAAGAGGCCGATATGAGCGCCTCTTCGGGCAAAGGCCCTCACGGTCGCCCGACCTACTCCGGCCGACGCCCCGGTGATCACAACAACTTCAGGTTTCTTTCCCGGCTGCTCCTCGCCCGTTGCCATGGTTACTCCTTGTCTGCATAGTAATCAGATGCGGTCTACATCGACTATGACGGCATCTGCGCCGATTGATTTGGTGGTGCTCGCGTCGACATCTCTCGAGTGGCCGCCGAACGTTCCTTCAGATACCCGGTAAGCGACAATCCGGCCGTCATTGTCGACCAGGAGATCATCGACGCGGCCGAGCTTGTTGCCACTCGTGCTGACGATCGCAAGGCCCTTGAGCCGGTTTGATGTGGATACCCACTTATCCCGTTCTGCCAGATCGGCTTCCAAGCTAAACGCACTACTGTCCTTAACCAGCACAGCATCGCGGCCCCAGGTTGTGACGTCGGTCGCCGCCAGGATTCGCTTCTCTTTGTTCAGCAAAGTGCCAAATGAGGTCACGATGGCCGCAACCCGCATGTTGGCGACGTCAATGAGGATGTCATCGACCTGCCCCAGTTTTTCCCCTGAGTCAATCGACAGGATCGCCTTGCCTTTCAGCTCGCCCAGCGGCCTGGAGATCGTTTCGCGACGTTCCGAAGTCTCTAACTCAGCCTCGGTGTCGGTGTAACGGTCACTCATAGTTGCCTCCTTAAACAGTCTTCTTACTTTCAGTCTAGGGTGCTGCTTCGGATAAGCCCAGAGGGAGCAGGGCAGCGGGTCTTCCAGAACCGGGAGCGTAACGCCCGAAGCGTCGTCAGCACCCGACTCTCGAGTTGGTGAGTCCGGCCACGACAAGATTGTGATTACTTCCCCGCCAGCTGCAGATCGCTCGCATCGCCCTTACGCCGGTGCCACAGCAGCAACGGGGCAACGACAACTACGGCATCGAGAGCAAGTCGCAGAATCGCCTGGACGGCATACGAAGCGAGCCACACTCCGTCTAACCTAACCTGCAGGTGAAAGGAGGCGGTGATATAGCCGACCAGCAGAACTGCTGATGAAGTCAGCTCTGCTGCTTGTCAACTTTGCCATCCCATCACACGGATCGGGACCGATCGGTCTGATCCGTCTGATGAGACGCGCGGGCGCAGCGGGATCGAATGAGGGGAGTTTGGGACGCGAGAGGGGATCGGGTTCCGCCGGATAACCCGGCGGAACCCGAGGGCGGACTCGAGCGGCTAGAAGTTGTAGCGTAAGCTCATTTGAATTTCCCGGTTACCGGTCTTGCTCGTCACCTTGCCGAATGTACCGGAGCGCGGATCGGTGTCCACGTTGCTCCAGTTCGGATGGTTGGGCAGATTGAAGAACTCGGAGCGGAACTCAATTCGCTGAGACTCGGTAATGGCGAAAGCCTTGAACAAAGCCATGCTCATGTTGTGGCTGTTTGGCTGGTACCCCGCGGAGTTCCGCGTTTGAGCCGAAAACGTGCCCTGTGCAGGAGTTGTTGCAATAGGCGCTCCGCCGGAAGTCGTCCTGAAGTAGAAGTTGCTGTCCGAGGCGCCTTCCGAGAATGCCCGGTCGCCCCTTGGCAATTCAAGATCCCCAGCAAGATTCCACAATTGGGTCTCGTTGCCGCTCCCGATCCCCGCGAAATCTTCGCCCGTGCCGATCTGGAACGGCATCCCACTCTGGAACTGGTAGACACCGGTTACCGTCCACCCGCCGAGAAAGGCGTTTCGCAGCCCGCCTGCACCTCGGAGGAAAGGTAATTCGTAGATCGCATTTACTACCAGGATATGGGGAGTGTCGAAATTGGACGGGCCCCAGTCGAGGCTCCCATCCAGAGGATTGAACATCCGGTAGCGCCGATCGGAGGCGTTGTCATATGACCGGGAGTAGGTGTAGGCGATACCGAAACCGAGACCCCGGTCGAAGCGGCGGTTCAACTCCAGTTGCAGGCCGTTGTATTCGGAACGAGCGGCATTTTCGGCCATCGGGATCTGGGCAAAGCCTTTGAACGGGCGAAGCACGTTGGTGTTGATCCCGGCGTTTTCCGGCCTGTACAGCGTGCCGACAGGCAGGCTGTTCAGGTTTCGTTCCCGCTCCAGATAGAGACCCGTGCGGCCGACATAGCCGACCGACAGGGAAGTGTCAAAAATCACCTGCCGCTCGTAATACACGTTCCACATGTACGACTGCGGGATCTTGAAGGTCGGGTCCATGGTCATGAAGAACTGTGGAAACCCGGCCGCACTTCCGCCGGCGGGAGCGTCGGCCTGGCCGGTAGCAATTGACACCATCGGCTGGAAAGGCGGGTTGCCACCCAGGAAAACGTTATCCGAAACTCCCGGCCGGGACAAGAACCTGCCGGCACCCGCCCGGATGACGTCCTTCGAACCGATCTGGTAGGCAAACCCGACGCGGGGCTGAAAGTTGGTCCACTGCCTCTTGGCGACCAGGTCGTCCCCGGAGAACAGGCGGTCGAATTCGCCTGTGTCCGCAATCGCCACACGTCCACTGGCCGCTTCCGGCCAGCCGTCGCCCGGAATCACGACGCCGTTGTAGCGATCACCGCTGAGGATAAACCCGGTCTGCGGATCCTGAACGACGGCGTTTGCCGGGTCATACCGGCTGGGATCGAATATCGCCATGTTGCCCCACAGGCTGTAGTAGTAAGGGGTCACATAGGTCCATCGCAGACCGTATTCCAGCGTCAGTGTCTGCGTGGTCTTCCAGCTGTCCTGAGCGTACCACTCGACCATGTTGCTTCGATACGGGGTGTTGGCACGAGGTCCGATCTCCGCGTACGACGTGAACAGGCCCATGGCAGTATTGGCGATGCCGAGCCCGGTCGTGGGAGCACCCGCCCGCGTATCGTCAAAAATGAACCGGCCGTTCTGGTTGTTGGTTCCGCCAGGCACGCCGGTCACGTTGATCTGGTCGAAATCGTTCTGCCCGGCCTTTTCGTAAAGTACGCCGAACTTCAGCGAATGCGTGCCCCAGATCTTAGTGAAGTTGTCGTTCACACTGTAAATCGGGCCCGAGGACGAGGCCGGGTACGGCCCGCCGTCCAGTTGCTGGAAATTGGAGATGTCGATCGTCGGGATTTTGTCAGGGATTTCTTTGCGGTCCGGAAAGAGGTACGGGTAATTAATCCCATACCTGCTTCGCTCGAACCGCCCGCCCTCTTGGAAGATGCCGATATGGACGACATCCACGCTGGCTGTCGCCATCGCCTCGTTGATCATCGTCGGGCTGAGCGTCCAGAGATGACTGACCGAGCCCGTACGGTTGGGCCGATCCCAGTCGGTGACTGCCCGATCGAGGCCGCTGCGGAAGGCATCCACGGAGGTCCAGTTGTACATAGACCCACGGAATCTGATCGACTGGTTCTCGTTCACAACGAAATCGAGGGAGAGCGTGTCTTTCCGCTGGTTCTCCGGCTGCGGGCGTGTCTGAATGAAGTTGTTACGGCCCTGCAAGAAGCCGGCTGTCGGTTCAGGGAAGGCGTTGAGGAAGCCCAGTCCGTTGGGACTCAGGCGTTCAGCAGGAATCACGTTATTCGGGAAAGGCTGACCGGTAACCGGATCGTTGACCGTGATCGCCTTTCCGAAGTAGAAGTTGGCGGGATCGAGCAACTCCGAGAAATCGCCTTGACGCATCTTCAAACTGGGAACAGTGACGATGGAAGTCACGTCGCGGCGGCGCCTCACCCATTCCTGGCTCCAAAGGAAAAACAGTTTGTCACGGTTGGTGTTGAACAGGCCCGGGATAAAAACCGGTCCGTTAACGTTGTAGCCGAACTGGTTGAACCGGCTGGCCTCGCGCTCGAGGCCGGCTCTGTTGCGCGACCAGCTGTTCGCGTCCAGCTTGTCATTACGCAAGTACTCGTAAGCCGTCCCATGGAAGCTCTGGCCACCACTCTTCGTGATGATTCGGATTTGACCACCCGAAGAACGTCCGTACTCGGCGTTGTAATTGGCCGTCAGAATCTGGACTTCCTGAACCGCATCCAGGTCCGCCGTCCCCACGCTGGTCCCGTTCGCGCGTGTTCGAATGCCGACTGCGCCGTCAAAGGTAATCAGCATGTCCTGGGTCCGGCCGCCATTGATCGAGAAACCTCCCGACGTCAGGCCGAAGCTAAATCCTGTCAAAGCGCCGTCGCGCCGCACCCCCGGCTTCAGCGTGGCCAGGAAGAGCGGGTTGCGGCCGTTCAGGGACATCTTTTCGATTTGCTTGCTTTCCACCAACTTGGCCACCGTCGCGCTGTCCGACTGGATCTGCGTGGGCGCAGCGACGACCGATATCGTTTCCTCAACGCCGCCGACATCCAGTCCGGCATCCACTCTCTGGTTGACGCTGGCGTCAAGCTTGTTACGGGTCTTGACGAACTTTTTGAACCCGGCCATCTCCACCGAGATGGTGTAGTAACCCGGTGGCAGACTCGCCACCGCGTAGTAACCTTCATCGCTGGTTACCGTCTTTCGCTCAAGTTGGGTAGTCTCGTTTGTGACCGTTACCCCAGCACCTGGCACCGAGGCACCGGTCTGATCCCGCACAAACCCAGAGATCTGAGCGGTATCGGACTGAGCCAAGACAGGACTAAAGAGAAGCAGACACAGGGCGACCGAGAGCACGGCCCTGTGGCCGAACGAAGTCAACTGCATTTTTAACTCCTCGGGATGCCTGGGACGCGCAGGGCTGGTCTCGGCCGGATGAAGGAACTGCCCCTCGGCGCTTTGCGCCCTCGACCGTGTGTATGCCACCCTGCAGTTAGAGCCTGTAACCATCTTAGACCATGTCCTCCCAGGCGTTCAAATCTGACCGGATGCAGACACACCTGCATCGACGGTGTTGAAACAGCGCGTGCATGCCAGCGCCGATCCTATCGACGCTGGACTCTGGAGAGTCCGGCCACAATAAAACGCCGGCCCCGACTGTTGCCCGGCATCAACAAACGGTGATATAAACCAGCAATCGTACGCACAGCGCTCGCCCGAAACATCAGCTGGAAGCAATGACAGTTTGTGAGGAGGGTTGACATGGTTGACACATCAAGGTCTCCGTTGTCCCGAGTTCTGGTTGTCCTGTTGTTGTCCGCCTGGGCTTTCATCGTCTTTGCCCTCGCACAGGCGCCGCCTGCGCCCGCCCGCCCGGCAACGCCCGCGGTGGTTTCTCCCGAAGTCCTGCCCGATCACCGCGTGACATTCCGGATCCGGGCACCGAAGGCTTCCGAGGTGATCTTGCGGGGAGATTGGATGGAGGGCGCTGCGACGGGGAAGCTCGCCAAGAGCGAAGACGGCATCTGGTCGGTGACAGTTGGCCCCTTGACACCGGATTTTTACAGCTACTCCCTGATCGTCGATGGGGTGAAGACACTCGACCCTCCCAACGCAATGATCAAGCAAGGGATAACGGGCGTGGACAACATGTTCTTCGTCTCCGGCCCCGACGCCGCCTTCGAGGATAACAACCCGGTGCCGCACGGCCAGATCCGCCTGGTGTGGTACAACTCGGCAACGCTCGGCACGCAGCGGCGGATGCACGTTTACACGCCGCCCGGCTATGATGCGTCCTCCAAACGTTATCCGGTGTTCTACCTCCTTCATGGCGGCGGAGATGAAGATTCGGGCTGGAGCACAATCGGCCGAGCGGGGTTCATCCTCGACAACTTGATCGCCGAGAAAAAGGCCCAGCCGATGATTGTTGTAATGCCTAACGGAAGCCTGCCGATGCCAGCCAATCTTCCCCGGCCCACTCCCGGTGTAACCCCAACCCCCGAGGTGGCAGCCGCGTACGCAGCAGCCCGGGCGCGCTTCGTTCCGGAGTTGATGAAAGAAGTGATTCCGTGCATTGAAAAGAACTTCAGAGTCCAGGCAGACCGGGAGCACCGCGCCATCGCAGGCCTTTCCATGGGCGGAGGCCACACTCTCCAAGTGGTGACTGCCAATCCCGACCAGTTCGCTTACGTGGCCGTGTGGAGCGCCGGCATCGGACAGAACCCGGCGGAATGGGAAAACACGAACGCCGCCTTCCTGAACAATCCGAAAATTAACTCCTGGATTCGGCTCTTCTCGATCAGCGTGGGGGAAAAGGATTTCACGCTGAGCGGTTCGAAAAGCCTGCAGGAAGCACTGAACAAGCACGGGATCAAGAACGAGATTCATATCAGCGGCGGCGGCCACACCTGGATCAACTGGCGCCATTACCTGAACGACCTGTCGCCGAAGCTGTTTGGGCCGATCAGCTGAGGGGGGTCTTCTTCGCAGTGCGTGGCCCTGAAGCGCCGCGGGGTTTCGATGCGGCTCACCGCCCAGCGCAGAAAAAGCGCCACTCAACGACCGCCCAATTTGGCGCCTTCCCTTCTCCCCTTTGTCCCTTTGGCGCTTCTGTGCGACAATCACGCCGGATTGCCGGGAGGGAATATGGGATACGTGGACAAGA
>Ga0105104_10002608_pt1 | contig 13068 bp, 12 predicted proteins | sample PPLLaktember2015_3_FD_87034 | JGI IMG/M metagenome (GOLD analysis project Ga0105104, IMG submission 87034) | Freshwater sediment microbial communities from Prairie Pothole Lake near Jamestown, North Dakota, USA - PPLs Lake P7 Core (6) Depth... | ecosystem: Environmental > Aquatic > Freshwater >...
AACAGGAATTATCCCCAGCAATGGATTGATGACCAGTATCCCGTTGGGGAATCATCATTTGGCGTTTCACTGATGACCCCTGTTGACAACTACCAGAAATCCCAGAGATCGGTTAAATATGCCCTGCTGTTCATCGGACTTACTTTTCTCATATTCTTCTTTGCAGAGGTAATGACCCGAATCCGTATCCACCCTGTATATTATCTCCTTGTCGGCGTTGCACTGTGTGTTTTCTATTCACTGCTCACGGCACTGTCGGAATACCTTGATTTCAGGTTGTCTTATTTGATTGCGGGAACCGTCATAGTCCTTATCATTGCGGTATTTACCCAGTCACTTTACCGGAAAAGGCTGATCACCACAACTGTTACTTCCGTGCTGGTTGCACTTTACCTCTTTTTGTTCGTCATTCTGCAACTGGCTGATTATTCGCTGTTGTTTGGAAATATCGGACTGGTCATAATTCTCACATTGGTCATGTATTTCTCCAGGAAGATTGATTGGTATTCACCTTTTAAAGCAATTCAATAACAATGCAAAAACATGAAAAGGACAGAAATGGAAAAACGGGATATGCCATTTAACGTCAATGCAAGGCTGCGCAGTTTGAACGCAGCCTTGCACGGGATCAGGCTGGTTTTTCATTTTGAACACAATGCAAGGATACACATTACGGCTCTTGTTGTTGCCATTGTCCTGGGAGTGTTCTTTAACATAACCCGCATTGAATGGATTGGGATTATTTTATGCACCGGGCTTGTCATTGTAACGGAATTTATAAACACCTCCATTGAAAGGATCGTTGATATTGTAGTGCCGGAATACAGCGACAAAGCGAAGGCGATCAAAGATATCTCGGCTGCGGCGGTACTTCTCGCCTCCGCCACAGCAATGCTGGCGGGCATTTTAATCTTTATTCCCTATATTTTCAGATTATTTTAGTTTCAGGCTTCCAACCTGCCTGCCGGCAGGCAGGCTTCCAGCTTCTGACTTCGGACTTCCGACTTTTTTATTTTTCAGAAATAATAGGTAACTTTCCTAATGGAGGAAAATCTGATCTTATATCATGTTAAAGAAATTTGAAAAATACCTGAAGCAAACCTGCCATTGTTCAACGGATAAAGCATTTCTTCTGGCAGTCAGCGGTGGTATTGACTCAGTGGTAATGGCGGATCTGTTTTTTAAAACAGGCCTCGAATTTGCATTTGCCCATTGTAATTTTCACCTGAGGGGTGAAGAATCGGATGGTGATCAGGTATTTGTTGAGGACCTGGCTATGAAAATGAAAGTAGCCTGCTATGTCAGTCATTTTGATACCAGTTCCTTTGCAGCGGAAAAAGGGATCTCAATTCAGATGGCTGCACGGGAATTGCGATATGCCTGGTTTGCCCAGTTGAAGGAGGCAAACGGGTTTGATTATATTGTTGCCGGCCACAATATGAATGATATTGTGGAAACTGCATTACTCAATTTTATCAGGGGCAGCGGCATCCGGGGCCTGTCAGGCATAAAACCCCGGAATGGTTCAATAGTAAGGCCGCTCCTGTTCGCTACACGGGATGAAATAAGGGAATTTGCCGAGGCCAATCAACTTCGGTGGCGGGAAGATTCAACCAATGCAGAAACAAAATATATCCGAAACAGGATCCGTCATGTTCTTATACCCCAAATAGAATCCATAAATCAATCCTTTCTTACAAATGGTATTGAAACGATTGCCCGGCTAAGTCAAACCGAACAACTTTTTAACCTGGCAGTTATGCTTGTAAAAAAATCGGTTTGGATAGAATTACAGGATAAATATCTTATTGATATTGAAAAATTGCAGGAATTTCCGGCTGTCGAAACATTGCTATACGAACTTTTAAGGGAATTCGGATGTTCCCGGTATCATATCCGGACCATTATCTCCTCATTTGATTCGACACCGGGAAAACGCTTTATAACCCGAACCCATTGTATTACACGCGACCGGACCCATCTGATCATCACGGCGAATACCCACCCGTCGGACGTGGAAATACAAATTGATCAGGAAACAGGGCTCATCACCCATCCTATCCATCTAATCCTGAATTTATTTAATATCAGTCCGGGCTACACAATCCCTTCCGACAGCCATTTGGCCATCCTGGACTCAGACCTTATTACATTTCCCCTGAAACTCCGGCGGTGGAAGGCAGGCGATCAGTTTCGTCCCCTGGGACTGAAGGGAACCAAGAAGATCAGTGATTTTCTGATCAACAACAAAGTATCTCTGCCTGATAAACAAAACATCTGGGTGGTGGAGTCAGGAAGCCAGATTGCCTGGGTGGTCAATCATCGTATCGATGACCGTTACAGGATCACACCCGGTACAAAGCATATTCTTTCAATTGAATACAAAATATAACCTAAGACCAAAGACAAGTTATGACACTCAGCCCAAAGAATACAGTATCACCGGAAAAGCTGACGGGTATGGAAAAAGCGTGGATCAAGGCACTTGATTCGGATGATCCCGGCATTGTTACCCCGGCGATTTATGAGATAAGGAATTCGGGATCTGTTAACATGATACCCTATCTTTTTAAAAAAATAAACCGGAAAACCCCTTTTGAGGTGAGGACCGAGATCCTAAGCCTATTGAGCGAGATCAAATCAGCAGATGCCGTGCCAGTGATCGTTACATCTCTTGAAAGCAGGGATTTCGGTGAGTACCTGGCTGCCCTGATCGCGGCATGCTGGCAGTCGGGTCTTGATTTCAGCGCTCACCTCCGGACCTTTGCAAAATTTTTTATACAGGGTGATTATATAACGGCACTGGAGTCATTTACCCTGCTTGAAGAAGCCTTCCCAAACGCCACCGACGATGCCAGGTTGGACTGTATCCGTTACCTCCGTGAATCGGAGCATCTTGTTCTGGTTGAAAAGCTGCCATTATACCGCGAATTAAGGAAGGTGATTGAGGAAATATAGAAAGAAACCCTCAAAATGATCCGGTAAAGCCGACCAGGAGTTTCATAAGGCCTTCAAAAGCATTAAGAGGAAGGGTTTCAGGCCTGTCATACAGGTCATGGTAAGCTGAAATACCTCCCAGGGTATAAATGAAAAAACAAGGGACTCCTTTCCTGTAAAAAGAGCAATGATCGCTGTTGCAGGCTGAACTTCGCTTGCGGATATCAGCCACAAACCGTTCTTTTGTATTGATTTGGCTCAACTTTTCAAACTGCCGTGGAAATTCGGTGGCATTCACAACCATGATCCCGTTGCTTCCTGTTCCCACGATATCGAGGTTGATAAGAAATTTCACAGATAACAGGGAAAACAGCGGATTATCAGTAAAATAGCCCGAACCGAGCAATCCCAGTTCTTCACCCGAAAAACAGATAAAAGCCACCGAGAACCTTTGCGGATGCAGGCTGAAATACCTGGAAAGATTGAGTAACAAGGCAACCCCGCTGGCATTGTCATTTGCGCCGGGAAAATAAGTATTCCTTCCCATTGTACCCAGGTGATCATAATGCGCGGTATAAACAAGAAATGAATCCGGACATACAGTACCCGGAACAAAGCCGGCGATGTTCCGGGTCGTGTAACCGGTGTGGAACCTGCTGTTAATTCTGAATTCAAGGTCAGGGATGCTGTCACGATACGAATTTGCACTTACCATGATATGGGTGATGGCGGCTTTTCGCCGCGAGGCACCAAAATTAAGCTTGTCGCCTGAAATTTCAACCAGGGCTTTCCATCCGAAAGGGTTTGCAAAGATAATTTCAGAGATCCGTTCATGCCATTCTGCCTTATCCTCTTTCTGACCGGGCTTCAATTCCCGGGAATCCACCAGCACCACCCTGCCCCGGGAATTATTCAGTGCAGTATTGTTTTCCGCATCCAACAAAATGGAAGCCGGAAGCCTGACAGGAATAAAATTGCCGGATATCCCGGGTGAGGAAGGATCCACCAGAAAATCCCGGCCCGGTACAAGGGTTTGATCATTCATTCTGAGTTTCATCGCGCCGGGAAAGGTATTCACATCGATCCTGAAGGATTGAAAGAAATCCTTTGTCAATGGAAAGACTCCCGCCTTTTTCAATTCATTCCTTATAAATTTTGCAGCCCGGAGATCAGCATGATTTACATAACCCCTTCCTTTCAATTCCCGGGAGGAAAGATGCCTGATCACTGACCGGGTATAGTCCATATCCTGACCTGAAGTCTTAAAGAATGCCATGCCGAGCATCAGGACTTGCAGGATAAATGCTGCCTGATATGCTGTTCGCCTGGGATTCCTGTCAGATTTTCCCGGTCTCATTGTCCCGGATAATTTAATGCCTGTCTAATGATAACTTGAGAAATATTTCATGAACTGGGAACGCTCATACATCGAAGGATCAGGTATTTGACGGTAGCTGAGTTTACCCCTGAATTCATCAATCGAATTGTATCCTTTTCCGGTCATCCACGCTTCGATTTCACCAAGCATGACTTTTACATGTTCTTCTCCTTTTTTGTACAAAACCGAACATACCTGTACCGCTTTCGCACCTGCGAGGATTTGCTTGATAACGGCTTTGCCATCATGAACACCGGTGGATGCGGCAATATCAATATTTTCAATTTTATCAGACAATATACCCACCCATCGCAGGGACAGGCGAATGTCGGAGGGGGAGCTAAACACATCCGAACTTGTAAGCTGCATGTTTTCAATGTCCATATCAGGCTCATAGAACCTGTTAAAAAGGACCACACCTGAAGCGCCGCGCAAATAGAGATTGTTAACCATTGCGGCCAGGTTGGTGAATTGGGATCCCATTTTCACCGCAATGGGAAGCCGGGTGACATTCTTTATTTTAACCACCAGATCATAATACAGATCTTCAATTTTTTCAGCCGACAATTCCTTGCGTGATGCCATAAAGAATATATTCAGTTCCAGTGCATCTGCGCCTGCATTTTCAATGTTTTTTGCAAAAGAGACCCATTCATCCGAGGATATGCAATTCAGGCTCGCAATAACAGGAATTTTTATGGATTTTTTTGCCTGTTCTATTAGTTTCAGGTATTCTTCAACTGAATTCATTTTGGAATATCCGGTAATATAATCATAGGCTTCGGGATAATCCCCGTTTTTTAATTGTGTCCCTGCTTCAAACCTGATCTGTTCCTCAAAGAGCGATTTGAGGACTACAGCACCTACGCCCAATTCTTCAAGCTTCTGTATTTTTTCGACAGACCCGGTCAATCCCGAACTGCTTACGATCAATGGAGTTTTAATATCCAAACCGAGGTAACGGGTACTTAAATTAACCATATTTCAGACATTTATTCAATTATAATTCCGTTTTCCAAAGATCAGGTTCCCTATCCGCACCATGGTGGATCCGGTTTCCAGGGCTATCCTGTAATCATCGGACATTCCCATCGACAATTCCCCGAATGCAGGATCGTTCCGGAAAAAGGACTCACGCGTTTCCGCAAAACAAGCCGCCAGCATGGAAAATTCCTGTTTTACCTGGTGCATATTTTCCGTAAAGGTAGCCATGCCCATTAAACCTTTGATACGAATATGGCGAAAACCTTGATATGCTGTGGATCTCAGCAATTGCCCGAGATCGTTCGCTGTCATTCCAAACTTGGTTTCCTCTGTGGCAATTCTTACCTGCATCAGGCAGTCGATCTGCCTGCCGCAACTTTCAGCCTCATGGTTGATCACCGAAAGCAGCTTCAGGCTGTCAACTGAATGGATAAGGGAAACAAAGGGGGCTATGAGTTTGACCTTATTGGTCTGCAAATGACCAATCATATGCCAGTTAATATCGGCCGGCAGGAGTTTCTGCTTTTCTGAAAGTTCCTGGGCTTTGTTTTCGCCAAAATCCCTGTGTCCTGCATCATAAGCCTCACGGATATAGGAAACCGGCATGGTCTTTGAAACCGCTACAATTTTTACATCCGGCGGAACTTCGTTTCGCAATCTGTCAAGATTTTCTGCAATGCCCATGCCTGAACAGGTTTGATAATTGTATCATCACCAAAAGTAATAAAAAAAGAATAGCTTATTATCGGCCAGTCAGGTATATTCAATACAGGACAAAGTCTACTTCCTTTTGCATTTTAATGCTAAAATTTAATAATATTGTATAAGCCGATGATGCCGGGAGGCATTGGTCGCAAATAAATTAATTGTACCAAAACTAAAATTATCAATTAACACCTACTTTTATGCGAATCGTAATTAAAAATGATGGAGCCGATGTTGGTAAATGGGTAGCATCCTATATTATCGATAAAATAAGGAAAGCATCACCTTCAGCTGAAAAGCCGTTTGTATTGGGACTGCCCACCGGTTCGTCGCCAATTCCGACATACAAGGAATTTATCATGAAGCACAAATCCGGTGACATTTCATTCCGTGGTGTAGTAACCTTTAACATGGACGAATATGTCGGATTGCCTGAGGATCATCCTGAAAGCTACCATTCGTTCATGTTTGAAAATCTGTTCAATCATATTGACATCCCACGTAAGAATATCCATATCCTGAATGGGAATGCTCCAGACCTGGAAAAGGAGTGCGAGAACTACGAGAAGGAAATTTTGCGGTTCGGCGGGATCGATTTGTTCCTGGGTGGTATGGGCCCTGATGGCCACATTGCATTTAATGAACCCGGGTCCTCATTAAAATCCAGGACCAGGGTAAAAACGCTTAGTTATGACACCATCCTGGCCAATTCAAGATTCTTCAACGGTGACCTGAAAAAGGTTCCCACCATGGCATTGACCGTAGGCGTGGGGACAGTAATGGATGCCCGCGAAGTATTGATAGTGGTTACGGGTTTCAATAAAGCCCGGGCTCTTCGTGAAGTAGTTGAGGGAGGGATCAGCCACATGTGGACAGTTTCAATGCTGCAAATGCATCCGAAGGCCATCATTGTTTGTGATGAATCTTCAACCATGGAATTACAGGTTGAAACCGTGAAATATTTTAAGGATATTGAAAATGTAGCCCAGCATTCCTTGCCGTAAGGTATCGCTCTTTTATATCGCAGCCAGTACACTGTCGGGAACCCAGCCTTTGTTCCCGTCAGGTATTTTTACTTCCTTCCATTGCTGAACACTGTCTACCAGCATTACACGTGTGCCTTCGTGCAGGACAAAGACACTGGTACCCTGTTCTTCTGGAGAACTCTTTACATTTACGACCGGCGCCATGATTATGGCGCTAAGACTGTGCCTGATGTTGTGTTTGCGGTTGAACATCATGATCATACCAGTCACTGACAAAACCAGCATGGTTACCCCGATCGAAAATCCGATTTTTTTAATCTGGTACCCCCGGCTTACCGCGTAAAAGAATAATGAGGCAAGTGATAACGCAAACAGGACCAGGCTCAGCAATGCCCATTGATCGGGTGACAGGCTGTCTGCCAATCCCGAAATCCATCGCCTGAGAAAAAAATAAGGAATATTGTCTATTTTGTCTACGATCCTTGTATTGGCTATGGCCAGGTTCTGCCGGATGTCATCGTCACCGGGGTCCAATATGCGTGCTTTTTCATAATACAGGATTGCTTTGGGCATATTATTCAGCTTGAAATAGGCATTGCCCAGATTGTAGAACAGGGATGATCCTTCATATCCCAGGCTGATAACGCGTGAATAGCAGTCAACCGCCTGATCAAATTGCTTATCCATGTAATGCCGGTTACCTGCTGAAATCAATGAATCAGTAAGTACAGACGCTGAAGAAGATAGAGGTTTAAGAACAGCCAAACCAAGCAACAGGTAAAAGACAGAAGTTTTTATTCGCATTAAGTTCATAATCTTGCCCATTTTTCAGTTTCCTTTCATCGTAACCTTTGCTGAAGCGCAGTTATTACCTCCAGCGCTTCCTGGTAAAGTTTCTCCTTGCCAAGGTTTCCCGAAACCTGGGCATACCTGGCCATTTCACATTCTCCGGTGACGCGGAACAATGATTCGATAAGCTCTCCGTCCACAGACCTGGATTCAAGTGCTGATTTGGCAGTCTCCTGTGACAATATGGAAAGCGGTATCCTAAGCTTATCGCTCAGGTATCCCCAAATAGCGCCCAGCAGTTCCTCATAAAACCGGTTGTTTTCACCCTGTTTCAGCAGACCTGCACTTTTCCTCAGCCTCCTCTGTGCATACCGGTCTGCTTTCCGCAACCTGATCCCGGCAATGTCAGTTTTTTCCCTGGCCATTTTACGCTGCAGGCCGGCAAGAATGAAAAAGATCAGTGTGATCAGGCCGTACATCAAGTAATACCACGGTGAATCCGCCCAAAAGGAATTTCCTGACCTCAGACGGGATGTTTTGATCTTAATAAACCGGATATCCTGATTGATCAGCTTAATATCCTCCTTGGAGATACCTGGAATGACAGCCATTAATGAATCCCCCTGCCCTTTTTCAACCTCAACGGAATAGGCCTGCGATCTCAGTGTCCTGTACTGTTCCGTGACGGGATCAAAATAAGTGAATTCAACCGGCTCAATTTCATATGTTCCTGCATTCCTTGGCACCAGGAGATATTCGAACGATTTGCTGCCCGAAAGTGAGTTATCCGCACGGGTATTGATAACCGGATCATATTTCTCAAAATCAGGGGGAATTTTCAGATTAAGTTCATTGATAAGTTTAATATTACCCTTTCCTGAAATGGTTAATTTGAGCGTAAGCGGATCACTCGTGGTGGTTTTCAGCTTATTCAGGGTTGAACTGAAATTAAAGTTTCCGACGGCTCCCCCAAAGGACGGAGAGGAATTGGCCGGAAGCGGTTTAACCTGAATGGTCATTGTTCTGCTCTTCAATTTCAGCGGGATTTCCTGAACATCGGGGATATCAAAATTCTCAAAAAAGGGATCAGCAAACCGCCTTTGAATTTCCTGCCTTACAGCCACATCCAGGTCAAAAGGCTGGATGGTTACTTCTCCCGTCTTTTGCGGAATGATCATCATCTTTCTCAGAACACCGGTGTAATATATATCACCATTCACAACCTCGCGCTGAAGATTCCGTAAAGGAGGCACCTCAATTGGCTCTGTAAAGAAACCTGTAAAATCAGGACCCTTGAAATTGTTATCCACTCCCGACAGATTAACCTTGGTATAAATCTTGACCGTTGCCATGATTTGTTCTCCGAGGTAAACCGATTTCTTGTCCAGCTGCAAACTGACGAACACATCCTTTTCATTTACCTGACCACTTTTCGCCGGTCCTGTTCCGGATGTCCCCGGATTTGTCCGTGCAGGTTGATTCTGGGCTGCAATCACTTCAATATTGACCGGATTTGAATGGTAGGTCTTGTTTTTGATCTTTGCTGTGACGGCCGGGATTGTAAATTTTCCTTCTTTCAGAGCCCGGAGAAAATAGGTATACTGGTATGTGGAAGAGGTTGTAATTTTCCCGTTCACCGAATATACACTTTGACTGTGTCCCTGGCTGGGGCCCCCGAGAATCTCTGCCATTTCAATATCGGGAAGCTCAAGTTCAGTAACCTCCTGATCGGAGGTAAAAGTAAGGTTAAACTGATCCCCAACCCGCATTGCGCTAGGAGAAGCTGCAGCAGTCAGTTTTACATCCTGAGCTGAAATACAGCCGGAAAAAGAAGAAAATATCAAAATGAATAAAATGAAACGTATCATATTTTAATAGTTCTTCTGCAATTACCAATTCTTTTCAACCGGTACTTTTTTCACATGTTTCTTATTTTCCTGAACCTTTTTCAGCACATTTTTTTCCTCATTTTCAAGGGCCTGCAGGATTCTTTCTGCATCTGCAGGAGAAATTTGTCCATTAACATTCTGTTTATCAGTAGATTGATTTTCATTCTTCTGCTGTTGCTGCTGATCTTTTCCCTGATCCTGCGGGTTATTATTCCGGTCCTTATCCTGTTGTGACTGATTTTTATCTTCTTTATTATCCTGCTTGTTATCCTGTTTATTGTTTTTCTGCTGATTATCCTGCTGATTCCTGTTTTGTTCCTGCAGCTTTCTCATGGCCAATTGCAGGTTATGTTTTGCATTCATATCTTCAGGCATTTTCCTGAGCGCATTTTTATAGGCTTCAATGCTTTCTTTATATTTTCCGGATTTATATAACGCGTTACCCAGGTTATAATATTGCCTGTTCAGACCTTCGTTTGATTTTTGTTTTTCAGCCAGTCCCATATAGCGTGAAGCGGCTGCCTCATATTGTTTTTCCCGGTACAGTGCATTTCCGAGGTTGTAATCTGCTGCCACAAAAGTGGGATTTTTTTCGAATGCTTTCCTGTACTGAATCTCAGCTTCCTGGTATTTCTTATCATCAAATTCGCGGTTACCGCGCCGCACAAACTTTCTTTCAGCCTGAGAAAATCCCTGGTAAACGATGAAAGGAAGTATGGTAATCAAAACCCATTTCATAATCCGTCCGTTTTAAGAAAACAGTTTAATTTTTTTGAGCCATCTGTTCTTTCTGGCCAGTATCATATATTCAAGGGTAATGAGACCGAGGGCAATCCAGGCGAAGACCGGGAATTGTTCTTCGTATTCACTGTATTCCTTATATTCAATCTCGGCCTTATCCAGCTTGCGTAATTGAGATAGCATGCCGCCCAGGCCTATCTCCCTTTCATTAGCCCGGTAATATTTTCCCCCGGCCGCTGATGCTATGTCAGCAAGCATTTGTTCGTTTAACCGGGTAATAATGAAATTACCTTCCTTATCCCTTCTATAGTCCTGGTCATAGGGGCCATCATTCAGCGGTATTCTGGCACCCTGTGGTAATCCCATTCCGATCGTAAAAATCCTGATGTTTTTTTCTCCGGCTTTTTTGCATGCATCCGTAACATCCCCTTCATGATTTTCTCCGTCACTGATGATCACAATGGCTTTGCTTGCCTTGCCTGTAGGATTAAACGAATTGATGGCCAGCTCAATGGCCGACCCAATGGCAGTTCCCTGCCTCGAGATCATGTTTGTATTGATGCCGGAAAGGAACATTTTGGCAGACAGGAAATCATTGGTAACCGGGATCTGGGTATACGCATTACCGGCAAATACAATCAATCCGAGCCTGTCATTCTCGAGTTTATCCAAGAGTTTTGACAATTCCTGTTTAGCCCTCTCCAGCCGGTTAGGTTTAATATCCTCGGCCAGCATGCTGTTGGACACATCCAGGGCGACAATGATCTCAATGCCCTCGTGCTTTACTTCCCTGAGCCTGGAACCGAACTGGGGTCCGGAAATGGCTATGATGATCAGGAATACCGTTGCGAGCATCAGGATCGCCTTGAGATTCCGCCTGGCTTGCGAATATTCCGGCATAAGCGTAGCCAGGAGTGCAGGATCACCCATCACTTTAAGATCCCTTTTCCTCCTGAAATACTGGAATATCAGAAGCAATGCCAACAAGGGTATTACCAGAAGCAATACCAGGTACTCTTTATGTTCAAACCTAAACATGCACTCTTTTCATTTATGTAATTGTCCTGAGCAGGGTATTCCGTAAGGCAATCTCCATAACTATCACAAAAAGAGCCAGGACGGCAAATCTCCTGTACTCTTCGTATTTCCTGGAATATTGCCTTACATCGATCTTAGTTTTTTCCATCCTGTCGATCTGCGCATAAATTTCTTTCAGTTTCTGGTTGCTGGTCGCCCTGAAGTATTCACCATGAGTCATGCTCGAGATCTTCCTCAGGATATCTTCATCAATTTCCACAGGTACCTGTTGATAGAATATATTTCCAAAAGCATCGCGCACCGGGTAGGGAGCTGTGCCCCGGGTACCCACTCCGATTGTATAAACCCGGATGCCGAAGGTTTTGGCTATTTCCGCCGCGGTCAGTGGGTCTATGGAACCTGCGTTATTGACACCGTCGGTTACCAGGATCACAACCCTGCTTTTCGCACTGTTATCCTTCAGCCTTTTAACGGCATTGGCCAGACCCAGCCCGATAGCTGTAGACTGATCCTCAACGATGCCCACGTTGATGTCCTGCAGGAGGTTTGTGAGGACAGCGTGATCGGTAGTCAGCGGACATTGGGTAAAACTCTCCCCCCCGAAGAGAACCAGTCCGATCCTGTCATTGGCCCTTCCTGAAACAAATTCGGTTGCCACATCTTTGGATGCCTCTATTCTGTTGGGCGTTAAATCGCCGGCAAGCATACTTCCCGAGATATCGAGGGCCAGCATAATATCAATTCCTTCAACAGTTTCATTCTCCCAGCGGTTTGTGGACTGCGGCCGTGCCACCACGACCACAAGCAGGGCAAAAAGAATTATTCGCAGTATAAAGGGTACGTGCCGGAGCAGTATCCTCGGACCCTGCCGGATCTGAGCAAACGCTGCAATCTCCGATACCCGCATGTCACCCTGAAACCGGTTGTGACGGTACAGATACCAGGCCACAGCCGGAATGATCATAACCAGCAGATACAAGTATCCGGGATGCGCAAACTGGAGGTTCCCCATATTAAGTTTCAATATGATTATGCACGGGTTCATTTTCGTTGGGACTTTCCTGTTTTAATACCTCTTTTGTCGGTGCGGTATTTTTGACAAATTCGACAGACTCGTTAAGCTGATTAGAGTTTTCATCCTGATCCGGTATAACTTTTGCGAACTTCACGAGATCAGCGAGTTTTAAAATATTACCCAGTCTCTTCAATTCCTGGTCTGGTCCGATTGACTTTTTCAGGGAATCCAGGATCTCATCCGTGGTCTGTTCCAATGCCATAATATTATACCTGTGCTCAATGTATATGCGGAGGATCTCAGTAAGCCTGATATAATACTGTTTGATTTGTTTCTGGATCCAGGTTTCCTTCCTGAGCTGCTCAAGCGCCCGCAAAGCCAATATATCAGCCGGCTCGGACAGTATCCTGGATGGAATGGCCTGGCTTATTTTCTTCCGTTTGCGTATCCAGTATATTATGAATAGTGTTATAAGGCCCAATGCAACAAGGATCAATGCATAAGGTACCACCTCGGCGATATTTAAAGGGGCCTTCATATTGGCACGGATATCCCTGATGGTGGTATCAACCGCCAGGGGTAATATTTCAAAATTAACAGGGGTGG
>Ga0105104_10002609_pt1 | contig 13067 bp, 22 predicted proteins | sample PPLLaktember2015_3_FD_87034 | JGI IMG/M metagenome (GOLD analysis project Ga0105104, IMG submission 87034) | Freshwater sediment microbial communities from Prairie Pothole Lake near Jamestown, North Dakota, USA - PPLs Lake P7 Core (6) Depth... | ecosystem: Environmental > Aquatic > Freshwater >...
ATTACCCGAGAAGTGATCAAGAAGATCATTCCATAGGGAATCGACGGGATCTATCGGCTTGTCGTTTTCGATAGCCGCAATTGCATCTCTAAACAACTGCTTATGATGGCTCCACTGCGCCAACTCAAGCCCGAGTTTAAGAGCCGATTTAACATTATCAAGTTCGCTCATTCCTTCCCCCTTGATTTGACTTCACCATGCTCTTCCCGGCAGTACGGGCATATCGACCTTTTCTGGATAGTGATTCGAAAAGATCTTACGGTATGACCGCATTCTAGAAGCAATACCGGATGTCTGTCGTATTGCGTTCCAGGTTTTATCCCTAAAACTTTCTTGTAAAGCTTTTTCTTGCTCGCCCCTCCATCGGTACGTTTTACACCGATTGCCTTGAAGCGCAACGAAACGCTCTGCTTCGTAATACCGAAAGCGTCCGCAATTTCTTGCATCGTGTGCCATGACCTATACATATCGGCCATAGCTTTATCGCGAGATTCTATTTCCTGAGAAGTCATTACGCCCCCTTATCTGATCCAGAGCACGTTCGAACTCCGGTTTCTTTTTCGCCATTTCATTCACAAGAGATTCGCGGAACTTTGATAGAGCCGTGCGCATTTCTGCGCTTGCTTCATCTCCGTACACGACCGCAAGCTCTAACGTTTTCTTTTCGATGCTATCAAGTTTCGAATAGTACCCGGCTATATCCGTCATGGTTCCCTCAGTCAAAAAGACTTGGTTCGTGAGTTTTAACTGGTTCAAATGGTTTCGGAGCTTCGACGTAACGCTCGACCATATACGCCTTGCGCGGTTCCTGAGGATCGATGACCGGGCAAACTACGTACCCGAGTATCGGTCCGCCTAACCGCGCGCATTCCGTATGCGCGGAAGCCTCGTCCATGTCTCCCGTCTTTTTTTGGCAAGACACCGAATCGTACACGGCGTATAGAATCGTATCGCTCATATCATGGCTTCCGTACAACATCCCATCTTTGCGACGGGCTGAAAACTATCTCGTATCCCGGCTGGATGTCTTCAATCGGGAAATCTTCCGGGTTCATCGCACGCCGAAGGGAGAAAATCGGGTATGCGTCGAAGCGGTAAAAAGCGTTTATCCGGCCGTCGATTTCGAGTACCGTGTTGATACTTCCCGGTCCCATCGTGTCTTTTGAAAGTGAAATGGTTTCCAAGAACACGTCGAGGTTATACGTTTCGAGCCCGATATAATCGGACCCTTCGTAGTACCGGTAGATTCCGTCTTTCTCTCCTCGTATTCCGAGACGATCGCACACTCCGGCGATGTACATCACCTCGCGCCGTCTTGCTTCGAACTCCGCCCGCACCCTGGTGTCAAGCTCTGCAATCGATTCCATCGTATCCCCCTATCATGCTACGGCGGCCTACGCTCGCCGGTATCGAGTCGTGGTCTATCACTCGACCATTATCAAACAGTTCTTGCTGTGCCGGAGTTCTGAACGATCCGCAGTCCCACGAATCACTTTCACCTGGTTTCCAAGACCATCCGCCTTCGTGCATCGCCCTAAGATTCGGGAAGGGGCACGAAGACTTTCCGTACAGTGGGCATTCATCGCATCGCTGGCTCATGATACCACCGGTTCCAGGTTATGTTCCCCGCACTTTGGGCATACTGGGATACCTTCATGGTCGCACTCGATATGATCTTCGTCGGTGATCTTACCGCACGATAAGCACTCAAATGCCTGTTTCGGCTCGCTCGTAACGGTAGAAAGATCGAGCATTCGTTTATCCTCAAAATGCTCGCAATGGTCGTATTCCCACTGGTCTATTTCGTCTTGGTATTCGTCCATTATGCCCATTGTTTCCCCCGCAATCAGTATAGCATATAGATATACTTTGTCAAGTTTTATTGTGCCGAATCCTTTGGACGGATGCTATATTTTCTACTTCTCCGTTTTCTATGATGTACCGCAATGCCACGGCTGCAATCTGTAATAGTTCATATTGACAACAGTCGGACATATTTCCTTTTACTGCGTCCCACCATTCATCGACTTCTTCTTGAAGGACGGCGTATTGTTCATGCGCGCTGTGATACTGGCCGTACTTGTCGCGGCCGAAAGCTATTTCTGTATCGAGTAATGGGAGAAGGTCTTCGGTCTTCATTGTAGGTACTCCTTTAGAATAGTTCATTGACTATTCGTTTCCTTTCGGATTCGGCTTGCTTCAAGTTTTCTACTCCTTGAACAAAGTATTCCGGCTTGAGTTCTCCGATAATCGCCTTCCGGCCGCGAAGTATTGCTTGATACCCCTCGGAGAATACTCCTCCGAACGGGGAATAAACCGTTTCGCCTGGATTGGTGTAAAGCCGTACCAAAATATCTATGACATCAAGTTGAAGCGGGCATACGTGGCGCTCGTCGTTTTCGTACTTGATCGTGTTGAGCGTGTAGGTCTCGCGGACGTGCGATAGTATCCCTGATGCGATGTCAATCCAATCATCCCGCGTAACTTCAGATCCTTCAAAGTCTCCTTTCTTGATCGGTTCTTCCGGTTCTCCAGGCTTTCGGAATATCTCGACGTAATCGAGAAGAGCCGGTCGACTCCATGACGTATCTTTTTCAAACTGCGTAAACGTAAGGCCCTTCGAGTGCGTTCGAATAGACTGAGCTTGAGGGTTTTTAGGAATAACGAATTCTCCGTGATAGACGAACCCGGCAGCTGAAAAGTTATCGATTATCTGGCCGCGAAAGTCCTTGACTCCGATGTACCCATCCTTTCCGAGAAGGGCCGGGACTTGCATGCAATGTACGGCGCATAATCGACCACGCTTCAATACGCGGAGAAGCTCGGGAATGAGGAATTGAAAATGAGTCCAGAATTCGGCGTCATCGGTTGAGTTCCCCATATCTCGGATAGAAGGCGAGTATGTGTAAAGCGAAAAAAACGGCGGTGAAAATATTTGAAAATCGGTTGATTCGTCTGATACCGTTTTTACCGTCTCGCATGAGTCCCCGAGCATGGCCTTGAACGATTCACCTTCGACGACCTTTATTTCCATTTTGTCTGAATAATGCACCGTTCCGGTTTGGATCTCGTCTTTCGTGAAATCTGACATTTCCTTTACAACAGCATCGATCATTTCTGCGTTCTCCTTTTCTTTCCGTAGCACGTTCGACAATATGGATTGCTCGGCGGTCGTGAGAACTAGATACGCATTGACCGGATGCTTTTGACCAAATCTATATTCCCGGCGAATAAGTTGATAATACATCTCGAATGAATCGCTTAATCCAATGAATGCCATATCGTGCGCATTCTGGAAGTTCATCCCGAACCCCGCGATCTTTCCTTTGGTGTTGAGTATGCGATGCTTCCCATGTTTGAAATCGATCATAGCCATCGCCTTATATTCTATCGAGTCTTCTCCTTTAACGGTTACCACGTCTTCAAAGGCTTTCGCAACGGCTTTCGTTTCGTCGTTCAAGCCGGTCCACATGATCCATTGTGATTGATCGTTTTCGACGTACGGAGCGATCGCTGTTATTTTATTGTCAATAGTTCGGCGGCGTTCGTCGATTCGGCCGGTCAGACCTTTCACTTTATCCGTGGGGAATAATTCACCATTAGGGATATATTCTGAATCGCAGAATACGGCTTGAATGTTAAGCGGAGGGAGTTCGAATCCTTCATCAGAGAAACCGATATCGGAGGGCTTACGAATAAATACGCACCATGTCGCCATCCATCGGTAAAAGTGAGTTTTAGAATGTCCTTTGAGTCTCCACCCTGAACCTTTGGCGGAATCGTTTACAAAGAACTTTGATTCCATTTCTTTGGCCGACATGATCCCTAAAAACTCAACTTGGTTTTTCAATTCATCGATATCGTTCGGACTTGGCGTTGCGGTACATGAAAGTCGGTATGGGGTATTCTTGAACAGTTCGAATATTTTTATTTTAGTCTTTCCGTATTCACCTTTAAGGATTGAAGATTCGTCAAGAACTACCGATCCGAAATCGTGCCCGGTGAAATGGTCAAGTCGTTCATAGTTTGTTATGTAGAGCCCGAGCGGGTCGTGGCACTCTCCGAATGACTTTGCATATTTCACTTCAACGCCTATTGACTCGGCCTCTTCTATCGTTTGTTCGGCTACGGAAAGAGGGCAGACTATCAATCCTTTTATATTTTTATGGTCGCGTAATATTCTCGCCCATTCAACTTGCTGCTTACTCTTCCCAAGACCGCAATCCTCGAATAAAGCGGCTCGCCCTTTTCGAATTGCCCATTTTACTATTGCGCCTTCATAGGCCCATTTCCCGGTTGTTAGAATAGGATTTATCTCAGACAACGGAATATCAAACCCGCAATCGTAATCTATTTCTACTTTCTTTTTGAGAAAATCAGAATACTCCACGTTTCCCCCCCTTGTGATCTTAACTATCGAAAGGCACGGAGTGTTATCCACGTGCCTCGTTTTTATATCCTAGTCCCGGTCTCCGGGTATACTTCGACACCCGCGATCTTCGTTTGAGCCTTCATCGACGTGACGGTTGCCTTGATCCGCTTATGATCCGGCACGGTGAAACCTAGTTCGTCCTTCATCGTGTAGGCCGGGTCGAGCGGTTCGGCGGTCGCTCGGTACTTCCAATAGGTCGCGAAGGAAGCACCCGCGATCTTCGGCATGACCATGGCGCGCGGAGGTTCAACCGGTATCGGTGCGGATATCAGTTCGTCCGCGCCTTTCTGATCTCCGCTTGCTTCGGCGTTGATCGCGGCCGCGAGTCGGTCGGCTTCCGCTTTCTTACGCGCATCTTCCCGAGCCTTGCGGTTTTCTTCATCGATGCGGATTCGCTCGGCATCGCTCCATTTCTTCATCCCGGCTCGCAACGCTTCGTCTGCCTTGAGGTAGTCGGCGGATACGGACGAAAGCGCGGACTGGACCGAAACACGAACGGCTTCCACGGTTCGCTTCACGTTAGCAACCGTGTCAACGTACGGCGCGAACTTTGCTTCGATCAAGCCCTTCTTGATCTTGATTTCCTGAGACTTAGCAGCCGCCAAGTTGCACGTATCCAAGTCGGTCACGTTCGCCCGCGCGGTGCACTCCGCAAGAAACTGCGCCTTGTCTTTGTCGACATCCGTCATGTCGATTTCGATCGTGGACTCGACGACCGAGACTTGCTTGAGAGCCGCTTTCAATGCTGGAACCATTTCTTCCATGGTTTCCCCCTTGTGATTAAGATGCTTTCAGTATACCAGATTATTGTTATTTGTCAAGCCTATAAAATAAAAGAAGCCCGCGAATCCGAAGATTGACGCGGGCAAGTACCGAGGCACAAGGGGGAACTCGGCGGGGCGGTACAAGGTGAATATACACGATGCTCCCGATCTTGTCAAATGGAACTAGCGAAGGCCTTTCGCAACATGCAATCGGCCTCAAACCAGCGTCCGGCGTTGACCCGGAATAGCCTTTGTCGCAGTTCCTCGTGTCACCGTTTCCGGTTCCTTCGGAAGGCTTGTCGGGGGCCGGGAGCTGCCTGGGTTACGACACTCACGTTACCCGGCTATCTTTGTTCCCCTGATAGGTCCTGCGTCGACCTGCCGCCTTACCCTTGCGGCCTCGCTGGTTCCCGCTACGTCTGCGGGCGACTGACGCGTATTTTCTGAGGGTGTCATGCCCTGGTCGGCGCTCACGATCCGACTCGTTCCGGTGTTCAGCCCGCCGGGAGACTATAAATCTTCGGTCGGTTCAGGTGCGCGCCACCCTTCACCACGCCGTCGACCGTTGCCTTTTTCCACACCTAATGAGGCTTTGACCCTCAGCGGGTCATACCTCCACGGCCGCCGGTCAACAAGGGCTTTACCCGGCGTTTATTGGACACGGCCGTTCGCTACTTTGCTACTTGGCCTATGGAATCGGCGGGAGTCGAACCAGCTTTCCGCTCTAGACATCGTCATGTCCAGTCGGTGCCCTTATCGGATAGCTTTTCCGATATGCAGCAATCCCATGTCCCGCGTATCGCCAACGGCGGCGCGGGCTACTACCATTATTAACGGGTGTTTGCCGGAATACTCCCCGGATGGAGACGAAGGGTGTTGCCCGCCCGCTCTCTGGCTACGGACTCCGCTGCCCACTGGGCGTATATCGCGGCGTGTTAGCCGCTGCGGTCACTGTGCTCCGCTGTCTACGCGTTGTTAGGCAGTCGCCGCCCTGCCTCACTTACTTCACTGCCATACCCCTGCTATGCATCAACCCGGCTTACCCTGCCGTAGGGGCTTGCTTACTCGCGGCTCTATTGCCCGCGTTATGCTCTGTCCGTATGTGTCACCATTATACCATTGTTTTCTGGTTTATTGGCAACATTTTTCTGGTACATTTCTTCCAGGTATTTCATCTGCAAGGAAACTTCTCGCTTCTTACGCTCTTCCTTCCTTTTGTTTCGAGCTTGGATACGAAGGAACGATTGCAATTCTTGATCGTGGATCGACGCACGAATGCTTTTCGCCCATCGCTTCACGTTGTACTTGTACCACTTCCCGATCCATGCGTCCCACTTGGCGCGGAGCTTCGGGAACAACTTGGCGAGAAGGCGGCGATACCATTTCGCGTATACCTGGTCTTTGCCTTTCTTCCACAGGTTGCGCTTTCGGGCTTCTTGCATGGCGAGCGCTCGCGCCTTCTTTGCGGGATTACTCGGAGATGGTCCGCGCGTACGGTTAAGGTATGAGCGCACGGTTGACTCGCTTACTCCGGCTTGCGCAGATATGAAACGAACGATCATCGTAGGCGGTAGGCTTCGCTCGATAGCGTCGTCCATCGCGGCTTTCAGTTTCGCTTTCGTTGACTGGTTCATTTCCCGCCTCTCTGGATCTTGCGCATACGCTTTCCCTTCCACGCAGGAGGAAGGCCCCCGAGGTTGAACCGATTTCGGTATTTCTGCGATATACCCATCGGGACATTCGATACGAGGCGACTTTCGCGACGATCTTGCACCTTGCGAGCATTGGCCCCGAACATGGCCATGATGGCCCCGATGAATCCCTTCGACCGCTTTTTACCGATACCGTTCATACTGTTCCCCCTTTGCAAAATATTGATTCGTAGACCTAGTCTTCACTACCCTTTAGCGTTGTCGCTAAGGGCCGTAGACGCTTTATCGTGCGCTCGACGTACCTTTCTTCAATACGCTTGTATTGCGCGGATGTAAGTCCGTTTCTCGATACTTCCTTAGCGATGATATGGGTGATCCATTTTTCAACGGAGTCGGACCCTTTACCGTAAGCTTGCTGTTCTATCTCGTCGCCGACGTTAGCGTCGTACCGAACCGAAAATACGCGCCGACCGGTCCTTGCCTCTTCGCCATTGCAAAGCACGAAAAGCGCATGACGGGAGAAGTTCGATAGCGCGTACTTTCCGAAGAATCCGAACAGGCCCGCACGCTCTTGTAGCTCTTCTGCCTTATCGGATGGCATGGAAAAGCTTATTTCTTTTCGGTTGTCTGACATTGCTTCCCCTTGTATTTACGTTTCGCCGACCGGTACCAAGACGGATGACTTCTTGGATTTGTTAGCCGGTTTCGTCGCATTTTCAGCGACTCATCAGGGCGATTACTTCGACGCTTTCAGCTCTTTAAGCGACTGGGTGCGCTTTCCGTCGCTGTCTCCGAACTTTCGGATCGACCGCTGCAACGCCTTCATGTTCTGCTTCGTGGTTCGTTTGTCTTTCTTGCACATCTTATCCCCCTTGCTTTCTCTGATCTATGTCCAGTATAAGGCCGGTATCTATCTTTTGTCAAGCGTATCAAGCGCTATTTGTGTTTTTATTTGAGAGACTAGCGCCGATACCTTAACAGGCGAAAAGGTAATAAGCATGGCAGAATTACACATTCCGCGATGCGTCGCCGCCTTGTTCAGCGGATGGTCGATGACTTCGCGCCCGTACTTTTCGATACACCATTTCCCGTTCATGATACGGTGCGCTATCTCGAAATCGTTAAGATCAAGCGGCCGCTCGCAGCAAGCGCATATCCCATTCTGCCGCTCAAATATGGCAAGGCGTTCTTCCCACTGGTCGCGGCGCTGTCCTTCGGTGCGTGCTTTACTTCGGTTCATTCACGATGTCCCCAAACCGGCGAAGGTATGCGCGATGCTCTTCAAGCTCTTCGGATAGATCGCCGTTTCCGTTCATGTCTTCAAGAAAAGCAACAGTGTCGAGCCCGTTCACCTGATACCGATAGATCATCGTCCATCCGGTGCTACCGCTTACCGTCTCGGAACGCATTTCCTTGATAAGCGTGCGCGATGTTTCTTTGATCAGTATCCGATTATCGATCGCGAGCAATGATAGATCAAACGCGATAAATCCGATGATAGCCATAATACCGAGCCACCATAGTTTATTGCTTCTCACTGGGTCCCCCTTTCTGTTTTTTGTCTTCTATCCGATCAAGCCCTAGACCGGGCTGTATACGTTCAAGGTATTCCCGATTCTTTTTGCACTTGTGGCCCATTCCGTCAACGATACTATTCTTACTCGTTAGCAAACGATGACAGATACGGCACCTCATAGGTCTATCCCGAGCGCTTCTAGCCTGGTTCGAATGGATGACCCCGCACCTTTCTTGAAATGCCCACGCGAGCATTCACACACGGCCCAATACATCATGTAAGCGTCTGCCTCGTCCGTAGTGTTAAACCGTTTACCGAATTGCTCACTTACTCGATTCAAATACTGGCTCTTGTCGTAAACGCTTGTCTTCGGAAGACGTATTCCGGTCATCGATTTCCACGTCTGCGTATTTACTTCAATGATCGGGACACCATAGGCAGCGAAGCAAGCTCGAATGATACCACCTACCTCTGCCTGAATGGTAACCGATCTACTTTGCGCATTGTGGAAAGTGTACTCCTCAATGATGCACAAGTCCCACTGCGTATTTTTAGCTATCTTGGAAAACTTAGCGAGATACCACGCAAGCAAGTCTATGCGCTCGGCTTTACTTTGAAACGCCGCTGAACGCATAGCATCGCCTCGAAAGGTAACGACGCCCGACGACCTCATAGAAGGATCAATCGATATGATGTTTAGGTCGTCGGCGCGCATAGATTATACCACCGGCTCTTCGGCTTCTTCGCCGTCTTCTTCGGTTCCTTCGATACCGTCCAAATCGGGCTGACCTTCTCCGACCGATCCGCGATCGACCTTCACGGCCGATACCTGGACGATGACGTTACAGGCCATGCCTTCGGCGAAGACGACATCGTTCGCCTTTGACTTGTCCCCGGTCTCGATCGTGACGGTCAGACCGCCGCCCTTGCTCGCGAACGTGGACACCTTCTTGATAGTACCGACCAGCGAAAATTCGTGTGAATACTCGATCGACGTTTCATTGGACATATTTCTACTCCCCTATAAATATTTCAACCTCATACGAGGATGATTTCAGTCTTTGTACGGAAGAGTCGAACCATCTTCCGTGTCTTTCTCTTTTTCCTTCTCAGCATAATCAACGAACCGAACGTAATCTTTCTGAAATGTTAATCGCACAGACCCTGTCGGTCCATCTTTGTTTTTCTCCATGATCAAATACGACTCGTTTATCAATTTAGGTTGCGCCTTGTCGTACACGTGCCATAGAAGCGCCGCTACATCTGCATCCTGTTCAAACTGAGACGACCATTGAAAGTCACCAAGCCCCGGTCGGCGTTCATCAGCATCGCGTCCAAGCTGCGCAAGAAGAACTACCGGAATATCAAGATCCCGCGCAAGCTCTTTCATGGACATCGAAACTTCCTCGGCGCTCGATCGTCGGTCTATCGCGCCCGGAACTCGTATTATCTGCGCGTAATCCACAAATAATACTTTTATTTTGCTTTTACGCACGAGAAGACGGGCAACGCTCTTGCAGTCTATCAACTTCGGATTAGCCTGGTCCCATAGATACATCGGAGCTTCGTACAATTTCCCCGATGCTTCCATGATCGACGAAAAGTCTTTGTGCGCCATATACCCGGAGTTTACTTTCACGCCGTTAACATTTCCAAGATCAGCGACAAGCCGATTTATAGCCGATCTAACGGATGACTCGGCGAGTATTATCCCGCTCGGTATTTTCTCTGTCACCGAAATATGCCGAGCCATGTTCAACGCAAGAGCGCTTTTCCCTTGACTCGGACGCGCTCCAATCACGTACAACAGCCCGTTTTGAAGCCCTTGCGTATACTGGTCGAACCCTTCAATCCCCGTAGCAATACCCGGAAGCTTCCCGCGATTATTATATTTCTGTTCGAGCCCTTCGATGTACTGAATGAGTCCATCACCTATTTTCATTATCGCCCGACGCCCCGATGATCCGGCTATAAGTTCGAGTTCGTTGTAAATGCTTTCGATAAGCTCTTCCGTCGGCGGTGCATTCACCGGTACTGCTCCAGTCGAAAGAACTTTCCCAAGGCGTTCAAGGTGCTCACGCGTCCATTCGTCTTTAATAGCGTTCTCGTACCATTCCCAGTTAGCCGCCGACCCGACCGTGTTGCACACTTCGACTACGTAGTTCCATTCGATATCCGGTATTTCTTCGGATATAATCTTTTCGTCCATCGCTGTACCTTTCCAGTACAACGATTGCATGGTTTCGAACATGGTCGCGTTTTTTGACCGTGAAAACATTTCTTTCGTCACGCTTATTTCAGTAAAAAGCGAAGGCTTTATGAAAAGCATTGAAAGCATCGATCGTTCGTATTCTTCCGTTCGTTGCACGACTTCCCCCGTTGTTTACTTTCGTCTCATGTCCTGGCCGCTGAATCGAAGTATAACACCGCCTTGCGCAAGGCGAGACATCGAATCTTCGGCTAGATAGTTTTCAAGGCAATCTGCGCACCCTCCACGCGGGCAAGTCTTACGATCGTGTTTGTTCGAAATTAGAATTATCGGAAGCCTTCGCGTATGCCTTTTATCCACGATATACGAAAACCATCGCTCATCCGCTTCCCCGCCCTTGCTTCGCCCTATCTCATCGATGACAAGAAGAGGCGTAAGCGCAAGCGGTTCGATAACGTCAAGCTCAGTTCGTTTGCATCCCGGTCGGTATGTATCCCGAATAGCAAGACCAATTTCGTACGCCGTCATTATCTTACCGTCCCCGATGAAGTGAAGCGCGGCGCATCCTAGATGGGTCTTACCGGTACCATTGGTTCCGATCATTACTACTTTTTTTATTCCACCATCGCATAAAAGCTTTACGACGTTTCTCGCATGTTCGAGTTGTTCATTAGGCGTTTGGAAGTTTTCAAACGTTGCTTCAAAGAACTCGCGTTCGATGTTCATCCGCGCGTTTACCGATTCGATGGTATCGTCATTACCACCGCGCGATTCAATAATGTCGCACTTCGGGCACGTCGTCACGGTTATGACGCGCGGCCCGACGTAGTATATCTCGTCTTCGTACTCGCCATGGATAGTGCATTGTCTGGTCACTCGTTCCCCCTTGGATATTGTTGATCGGTTACCACTATTTGTCAATACTTATATTTTCGCAATGAATATCGCTTATGTATTGGATTTGTTTTGTCACCATAAAAGTTCTTTCCCCTATGATATGAAACATACCCATGTAAGCATCTAGCCATTTACATTTTAATCTACCGGTCGGTCCTACAAGGTCAAATGTCGTTTTGTCGAACCCTATTTCTTTAGCCATGGCCTCACACTGCAAGATCGAAAGTTTTTCGTTTCCGGTTAAAATCTCAAGCCCTGCCATCTTGTCCCCCTGAACTATAGATATCGTAGCGCTAGGCGTTACGTTCAAGCCTCTCTCATATCAAGCATGGTTGACCTTTGTCTGGTCATGCCTGTTTTAGCCGGTTGCGATTTCCCATTAATCAGCTTGTTCAACTGTGTATCCGCGAGAATGGTCAAGAGTGAGTACCCTTGCGATACTATCCAATCGTCAGACATAGCCGCGTTTATCGCGTGTACGATCTTTTCCTCTGGAACGATATCCGCGACTGCCTTAACACGCTTTCGTACCTTCGGATACCAAGAAGCGTCGATTATGGGCTTTTCTCCTGCTACGCGGCCTTGAGTGTAGAGGGACTTGAAGTTAGTGAAATAGGCGGATTCCACCTTAGCGTAGTCCGGCCCTTTCTTCTCCGTTTTCTTCTCTTTCTCAGTTTCACCGAACAGAGTACCGGTGTGTAATTCTTCTTCTTTTGTAGTATTCAATGTAGTATTAGTATCTGTAATATTATCCTTTAAGTTTTCTTGGGTAGTGGTATTTAAGTTTTCTTGGGTAGGGTCATTAAATAATCTTAGATACCTATGCAAGATTTCTTTAGTACCTGGCTTGTATTCAAGCTCTGACTTTATGTATCCGCAGTCTATCAACTGCTTAACCCACATACTTATAGATGTTTTAGACACCTTATACAGCCCTGAAAAATAATCGTTAGTCGCCCAGCAAAAGCCCTTCGCGTTGCATAGAGCTGTGATCTCACCGTAAAGAAGCTTCGCGTTAGGCGTTAGACGTTCGTCATATCGGACAGTAGCCGGTATGATTGCATAAAATGACGGGCTTTCATTGGTCATTTTGTATCTCCAAGTATCCGGCCTAAGTTCCGTTTCTTTGCTATCGTCGTAAACTTTGAAAGCTCATCGATAAGCGCAAGTAACTTGTCCGCCGTTGGCTCTGGTAGATGGTTGTTTCCTGAGTCTGCACCGATGTTTACCTGTCTAGGTCCACATCTTTTTATAAGTTCTACCATCGGTTCAAGGTCAAAATCCATTATTGGTTCGATGGTTACAAACGTATCAAACCGATAATTCCATGAATTGAGATACCTCATTGCGTCTGATCTTCGCCGTGGCGATGGCGATTTTTTCATTATTTTTGGCATCCATCTATTCGTTTCTATGGTTGTGCAGAGTCGCGTCCCATTCGGAAACCCATGCGGATAAAAAGCAGAAAATCGCCCCGGATTTTTCGTCTGAAATAAATACTCATTCCCATGTCTTGCACAATGGAGAATTGTATTTTCAATCCACTCTCTAGGAATATCTTCCGCGAACATATCGCAGCTTGAACCAACGAAGATGA
>Ga0105104_10002610_pt1 | contig 13065 bp, 6 predicted proteins | sample PPLLaktember2015_3_FD_87034 | JGI IMG/M metagenome (GOLD analysis project Ga0105104, IMG submission 87034) | Freshwater sediment microbial communities from Prairie Pothole Lake near Jamestown, North Dakota, USA - PPLs Lake P7 Core (6) Depth... | ecosystem: Environmental > Aquatic > Freshwater >...
ATGAGGAAGAAGATTGCGGAAATGAAGAGGACAATCCACGGCCCGTTCCGGGACAGGTCGTGCAGATCCTGACGGAACGAGCTCGTCTGTCCTTCAGGCGCGCACACCCGCTCGCGAGTCGTGAGGAAGGTTACGACCAGCAGGACAACCGCGATCGCACCAAACACCGCCATCGTCATCTGGAAGCCAAGCGCCTGGCTGTATCCCAGCTTCTCGCTGTATCCCGGAGCGGCGGGGTCTGCCCCTAGCAGTTTGGCGAGCGGCAAGGTGAAGGTGGTGATGATCAGCATCCCTACGAAGGCGAAAAAGAACCGGTATCGGGAGAGCGAGGTCCGCTCTTCCGGGCTCGGCGTCATCACGGCCATGAGCGACGAGTAGGGGATATTAACGGCCGTGTAGGCGGTGGTAGCGAGGATGTAGGTCACGAAGGCGTAAATGATGCGGGCATTCAGTCCCCAGTCGGGGGTGATGAACATCGCGTAGGCCAACGCACCGTACGGAATCGCCATCCAGAGCAGGTAAGGTCGGAATTTTCCCCAGCGGGTGTTGGTTCGGTCAGCGATCATCCCGATCGTCGGGTCGAAGATCATGTCCCAGACACGTGTCACCAGGAACAGATAGCCGGCCATACTGGTCGGCAGCATAAATACGTCGGTATAGAAGATCGCGAGGAAGAAGCTCCAGGCCTGGTAGAGGATGTTGGAGGCGGTATCGCCCAGGCCGAATCCCACTTTTTCGACGATCGACAGCTTTCCGGCATTCGCTTCGGGTTGCATCAGTTCAGGGAGGTTAGCGAATCTTTGCGGCAACCGAAATCAGAAAGCTGGAATGGTGACAGTTTTCGGCATGCGAAAATATCGGGCTCAGAGAGCAGCTGTCTGCAACAGTCATGGACGAACACGGACAGACACGGACGGACACGGACGGGTCAACAGGACACCGTGTCTGTGTTCGTCGGTGCTCGTCCGTGTTCGTCCGTGTCCGGCGTGCGGCACGGTCCTTAGTACTAGCGCGATTCTCGCCCCTGTGTCTCGCTATGCGAAATCGAACGACGGTGCGTAACGCGCTGTTGGGGGCACCGGGCAAAGCTCTTCTCTGAAAGCTACATCAAGCAGCTCGACGACATCTTTCGCACTGCAAAATCCAGTTCCTGAGTCAGGAAAGACCGTGCGCCGCATATCACCAACGAAGTAGCGCCCCAACAGGCTGGGCCCGCCTGGGCGGTGTTCCTCCATTTCGCAGTCCGAAACGTCCCTTTCACGCTGACTAACGTTCACGCTCTTCGGAGCCCGTCAATTAGAGTTCGCCTGTAACGAGGTCAACAAAAGGAGGTCGAAATGCGCCGTCTTCTCGCCTTCGTCATGCTCGTGGCTGCGTTTCTGGCGCTGCCCCTCTTGGCTCAGACCAACAAAGGCAGCATCAGTGGAACCGTTTTCGACGCCTCTGGTGGTGTGCTCCCGAGCGCGCTTGTGACAATCACCAATCTTGGAACCGGTCACAAGGTCGTGTTGGAGACCTCCGACCAAGGCACCTACATCGCTCCGAACCTCGATCCGGTTGAATACCGCGTTGACGTAGAGATGGCCGGTTTCAGGAAAGCCGTGGTCGAGCGCGTTAAGGTCGACACGGCCACTCCGCTGACGGTCAACGTGACTTTGCAGATCGGAGAGGCGGAAGCGATTGCGGTCGAGGTTGCGGCAGAGGCGCCGCTCACAAATGCCGAGTCAGGCACAGCCTCCCAGACGATCACCGAACGCCAGATCGCCGATGTTCCGCTCAATAATCGGAGCGTGCTCGACCTCGCCATGAGCGTGGCGAACGTGTCCGGCGATGCCGGCACCGAAGACCCTGACCTCGGATCAGCGATCCCGACGCCGGGCTACAACCTCTCTGTGAACGGCGGCCGGGCGGGGAGCACGAACATCCTCGCAGACGGAGCGCGCAACACCGGAGTTGGGCTGGCGCGGGCCGTCGTCACCTTCTCTCCGGACTCGGTGCAGGAGTTCACCGTTCAGACGTCGAATTTCTCGGCCGAATACGGGCAGAGCGGCGGCGGTATTGTCAACATGACCACCAAGTCGGGAACCAACAAGTTCCAAGGTAATCTCAACTGGTATAACCGCAACCCGGTTTTCCAGGCGGGCACCTACACCATGTCCCCGACCGTCCGGCCCAAGCGCAATCTTCGCCAGAATCAATTCGGTGCGATCTTTGGTGGCCCTGTCTGGATTCCCAAGCTCTATGACGGTCACGACAAGACCTTCTTCTTCGTGGCCTTCGAACCCCGCTACACATCGGAAAGTTCACCGAGCGAACCACTGTTGCCTACTGAGGCGATGCGGCACGGAGATTTCAGCAACACCGTGAACGTGTCCGGTGCTCAAGCGCCACGGGCGATCGCCGCCCAGTTTCCCCAGTTCACCACGAGCGATGTCGTTATCTATAACCAGTTCCTGGTTCAGAACGGCAAGTTCCTGAGACCGCAAGCCATGCCTGCCGGCTTGACGGCCTTCCCGCAATTCCCAAACAACGTCATCCCGCAGAGCATGCTGGACCCGGTGGCGCTGAAGATCCTGGGGAAGATCCCGCCGGCTGGTGATTACTTCGTGAGCAGCAACAACAGCCTGGCGAACTACTCCACCACCAATTTCACAAAGAACCGGGAACTCCGGCTGACAACCAAGATCGATCACGACATTACGAACAACAACCGGATTTCGGGCCGCTACACTCAAGTGCCGGTGAGGGCCGACAAGGGGTGCTGCGATTTCGAGATCGGGGTGAATGAGATCAACTCGGGCGGGACCGACTACAGTTGGTCCAGGCAGATCCTGATAAATGACACACACAGCTGGACGACCAAGATCAATGAGCTTCGCTTGAATTACACGCGCGGGCGGTTCACGCGCAACATGCCCCCGATGTATGACGTTTACTCAGGCAAGAACTGGTCTACCGAATTGGGGCTGCCGAGCATCACGACGGGCGGTCTCCCGTCGTTCATAACCGGACCCTGGTCCATGGGTTTTTCCCAGTCGCAGCAAAACGAAAACATCGAGCAGACCTACAACATCGCCGATAATTTCACGTGGATCCGCAGCAATACGACTTGGAAGTTTGGCGTTGACCTCGCCGATATGCGCCTGAAAACCGCGCCCATGTACGGGGGACCGGGCGGGAGATACGAGTTCAATCGAAACATGACCTGGACGAACAGCGCTCTGACGAACGGCACCGGCGGCGCCCATTTTGCGCAATTCCTCATGGGAGTGCCCAATCTGGTCACCATGCGCGATTCGCTCTTCACCTATTACTATCGCTGGAAGTCGGTGGCCTCGTTCGTTCAGAACGACTGGAAGGTCCGGCCGAACCTGACATTAAACCTGGGCCTCCGCTACACGCTCCAGTACCCCCGTGAGGAGGGAAATAACCTGCAGGCCGCCTTCCGGCCTGATCTGGCACAAGAATTTGATCTCCCTGCTCCGGTGACACTCGCGAACGGGAACGTGGTCACGAAGGCGCTCGTGCCGCCGCTGGCCTTTGCCGGCTATGGCGGCCGGTCGGAGTACCTCCTGCCGGTCGACTACAACGGCTGGGAACCGCGGTTCGGATTTGCCTGGGTGCCGAAGTTGTTCGGGTGGAATGGGGAAGGGAAGCTGGTCATTCGCGGCGGCTACGGCCTCGCGCACGCCAGCCTCACCGGGATGGACCGTAACGCGAACCCCGATTTTGGCGGGACGGCCGGATTCAACGGCGATACCGGCGGGGTTGACGCGAGTGTCGTCAGTGTCGATGGCATCAACTACAACACGATGATGCGGCTGTGCTGCAACGTGCCTGCGCTGGTTGCGAAGACGCCGACAGAAAGGCTGAAAATTCCCGAAGACGGGCTGCTCTATCTGGACAGTATCAACTACTACAACCTCGCCAGGACGGTCTCGGACAACTACTCGGTTCCGTACGTCCAGAGCTTCAGCCTGCTGGTCTCTTATGAGCTGCCCAGGCAGACCCTCATGGAAGTCGGTTACACGGGCGCGAAGGGAACTCACCTCTTCCTGCCGCCGATTAACATGGTGCCGCGATCTTATGATGTGGCCGAGTCCTTCTTCAGGATCGGGGCAAACCCGGATACGGCAATCAATGATCCGCTCGGGCGCAGGCAGCCAAACGGCCAGGTGTTCCGGATCAGCCAGGCCGACGCGGAAGGGAAGTATCTCGGCTTCCAAGGCCTGTACTCCTACCTCGACTCCTCCTCGAACAGCGTGCGCCATGGCGGGTATGTCAGTGTCCGGCGGCGCGCGGCGCAAGGCCTGACTTTCACGGCCAACTACACCTATGCCAAGTCAATCGATGACGCGTCGGACAGCGGCGGCGTCAGGTTCGTGGATTTCAACATGGTCCGTTCAAACGGCCAGGTGATGGCTGGGGGGCCGCGTTCTCTGGATCGGTCCGTTTCCACTTTCGACATAAAGCACGTTCTCAACGGCACGTTCCTGTGGGATGTCCCGGTTGGGCGCGGACGCCAGTTCCTGCCTCAGTTGCCCGGCTGGCTCGACCATGTCATTGGCGGATGGACGTTCACGGGATCCGGGCGTATCCAGACCGGACTTCCGCTCGTCATCGTGATCCGGGACGGCAATCAGCTGGCCGCCGGCAATCTGCGCGCGATCCGTCCGAACCTGGTTCCGGGCGTCCCGCTCCTGAACCCGCCGTGGAGCCGCAGTTGCCCCATCGGGACAGGTTGCGAGCCCTGGTTTAATCCGGCGGCCTTCACGCGTCCGGTGAAGGGCGAGTTGGGAAACGCGCCCCGAACGCTTGACGGAGCGCGCTGGCCGACCATGCACCTGTTTGACTTCTCCGTACAGAAGAATTGGCGGCTGAGTGAGGGCAGACGTCTCCAGCTGCGAATGGATGCTATCAACGCCTTCAATCACCCCTTCTTCCAAACCGGCCGTGACAGCGACAATGGGGAGATTTTTGCGGCACCGAGCGAGGCTACGCTCAGCAACGGTGATTACGACGCCTGGAGGAACTACTCGCCCAGCACGCGGCCGGCGAGGTCGACGCCTGAAGGCGCTGCTCTGCTGGCGCAGATCAATAGCATGATTCGGGGCTACAACACGAACCCTGCCGGCCAGTCAGCGGCTATGGTCCTGCCCAAGGACTTCTTCGTGACTCCGGTTCCGCAGGGCTTCCATTCCATGAACGCGAATCAGTTCGATATCACCACTGTGGAAGGATTAAAAATGTATCGGCTGAGACAGGCGTATACGCCCGATCGCTGGGGTTATTTGGGCGTTACAAGAGGCGGAGGGTTGGCCTCCCCTTACACTCCGCGGTTTATCCAGTTCGCTCTAAAGCTGTATTTCTAGCCCTTGGCGCAGGTGGACCCGACTTTTCGGTCGGGTCCACCTGCGTCCCCTACTCGATCGCGAATGTCTTGCCGTCTAATTGCAGGTTCTGACGGGCCTCCTCAAATGTGAAAGTCCAGTGGCCCACGAAACTGCGATTGAGGCCGTCATAATTCAATCGCAGTTGGTACGAATACGGAAGCGTCAGCCCTTCCACCGTCTTGAAGTCGGCGAACTCCTCCGTCACGGTCCAGATTGTGTCGGGGTCGGAGCTCATGGCCCTTGCGTCCCGATCGACGGATGGGATGCGAAGCTCGTACTGCGACCTCACGTGGCGAAAAGTGTCGGGCTCGAAGTACAAAGCAATGCTGAAATCGCCCCTGGCGGCCCGGTAGCGAAGCTCGTGCAGTTCGCTGCCTGCGACCTTCTTCAGGCCGCGGTAATCCAGTCGGGCCTTGCGCTGCTTGACAGACAGCAGGGGCCATCCGACGGAAGTGGTTCCTCCGATCAAACCCTCGGATATCAGGACGTGTCCGTAGTCGTGGAAGAACTGTGCGAGAGGGGAACGGACTCCGGCCTGAACCATTCCGACCGATACCCTTTTCCCGTTTGAAACCAGTTTCTCGACCGGATAGTTGAAGTCCTGAAAGACCATGCTCAGACCGAATTGCAGCCCTTCGGAAACCAGAGCGGCGGTGCCGGCCACGGTACCCGTCTGCCCCACGCGGAAGACGGCTGTAACTTTGCCCTCCAAGACCCGGTTTTTTGCTGCCGCAATTGCCTCCGCCGATCCCAGGGAGGCAAGATGCCGGGCGAGCAGCTCCTCGGTTCTCATTTTTGGGGCCGCGTTGTTCGCCGCCGATCCAGAAAGAGAGAGCAGGAGGAAGACATTCGAGAAGGCCAATAGTCGCCGGTGAGCGTGTTTAGTCATCGAGCACCTCCACTATGGATTCCGCTCAGTCAAATGAGAATCGCGCTTCTCAGCGCCCGGTCGGGTTCGTCGGACTCGGTAGCCAGTCGCTGGCTGCCGATTGAACCTGGCGCCTGAATTCGAGGGGGTTGGAGATGTCCGCGAAAGGTTCGCGGGTGCCGCCGGTGCCGGTGACGACGATTGTGCCGAGGTTCAGCATGCGGGAGAGCAGTCCCTGCTCCACGCCGATCGTCTCCAGTCGGCTCAGCAGCAGTTCCAGTGTGTGACGCTGAAACAGCCCGATCTTGACCAGCACCCTCTTGTTTGTGACCACGAATTCCGACGTGACATATCGGACGTGTCGGACCAGCGCCAGACCTAACCCATAGAGCAGGACCAGCCCGCCCAGCACCCAGATGGGGATCAGATCATAGACCAGGCCCAACGCGACCAGCCCGCCGCCCAACAGGGACAGGAGGGCGGGGGACAGGAAGATGATCAGGTGAAGGTGGGCCCGATAAACGATTTCTTCTCCCGGAACCAGGTTCTTGTCGACGTATCCCATCGAAGCCTCCGCGATCGGGTGTGATTGTCGCACAGGCAGAGGCAAAGGGGCAAAGGGGCAGAAGGGGTGACAAGGTGACAAGGTGACAGGGTGACAGGGTGACAGGGGGGCGGCACCGGTCGAGCGGCGGTTGAGTGATTCGCGCTTTCTGCGAATCGTATCGAAACCCCGCGGCCCTGGAGCGCCGGTAGTTGCGTCCGACTCTTTCGGAGTGCGGCGGCCTTGACGCCGCTTTGTGTTCGCCGGCCTTGCCGGCGGCCTCAAAGAGAATCGCTAGTGCCGGGGGCCGCCGGCAAGGCCGGCGAACACAAAGCGGCGTCAAGGCCGCCGCACTCCGAAAGAGTCGAACGCAACGACCGGCGCTCCAGGGCCGCGGGGTTTCGATACGATTCGCAGAAAGCGCGAATCACTCAACCGCCGCTCGACCGGTGCCGCCCCCGCCGGTCAGCTCACCGGGCCAAACAGCTTCGGGGCGAAATCATTGAGGTAATGACGCCAGTTGATCCAGGTGTGGCCGCCGCCGCTGATATGCATCTGGTGCTGGATTCCGTGCTTCTTCAGCACTTCCTCCAGGTTTTTGGAGCCGTCTAGCGCGAAGTCTTTATCTCCAACGCTGATCGAGAACAGCTTCACCCAACTGTTGACTTTCGGGTTGTCGAGGAACGCGGAATTGGTGGTTTCCCATTCCGCCGCATTTCGCCCTATTCCGGCGCTCCAAACGCCGACGTAGGCGAACTTGTCCGGATTGGCCGTAATCACCTGCAATGTCTGGCCGCCACCCATCGAAAGCCCGGCGATCGCACGATGTTCCCTGTCCGCCAGCACTCGAAAGTTCTTTTCAATTTGCGGAATCACCTCTTTCATCAGCTCGGGGACGAAACGAGCCCGGGCCGCCGTGTAGGCGGCCATCACTTCCGGCGACGGAGTGACACCCGGAGTCGGCCGCGGAAGGTTGGCGGGCATCGGCAGGCTTCCGTTGGGCATCACCACAATCATCGGCTGGGCTTTCTTTTTGGCAATCAGGTTGTCGAGAATGAATCCTGCCCGGCCGATTGTGCTCCAGCCCGAATCTTCGTCTCCGCCGCCATGGAGGAGGTAGAACACCGGATACCGTTTGTCTGAGCTGTCATAGCCCGGAGGAGTGTAGACATGCATGCGACGCTGCGCGCCTAGCGTTCCGGAGCTGTACCAGACCAAGCGGATCTGCCCGTGAGGCACCGGGTTATTGTCCTCGAAAGCCGCTTCGGGACCGGAGACGAAGACTATATTGTCGACGCCGGCTATCCCCTGTTTAATGAACGCGTTCGGCGGGTCGAGCGTCTTAACTCCGTCCACTGTGAGGCTGTAGCTGTAGAAATCGGGTGTCAGCGGTCCGACTGTAGTCGACCATACACCGTCTTCGCCCTTGGCCAGTTTCTCGACCGTTGTGCCTTCCATCCAGTCGCCCCGCAGAATCACGTCTGACGCTTTTGGCGCCCGGATACGGAATGTCACACGGTGATCGGGCAGGACCTCGGGGGAGACAACTGCCGGTGTCGCTGGCCGGGCAGGTGCCGGCGGCGTCTGCGACGGGGCGAAAAGTATCACCGCCCAGGCGGACAACAACAGGACAACCAGAACTCGGCAGATCGGAGACCTCGTAATGTCGACCATATCAACCTCCTCACGCTGTCAGCGCTTTGATATCACTGTTGCAGGGAGCGATCAAGGTTTACACGCTGCCTGCGCCGCTCTGTAAAGGGACTCCAGCACCAGCACTGGATCATGACTATCGATCTTGACTAAAATGGCGCATAGCAAGTCCCTATTGACACAGAAAGAAACTCAACCAACCCAACGCCGGTCCCTCAACAGACCGGGGAGGAGGTTTTCATGAGTCACGAATGGTCCCGGGCAGGACTAATCGCCCTGCTGACAGTCGTCTGCTTTGGCATCGCTCCGGTCTCAGCAGCGGATCAGACTTCCGAAGGGGAGCGGTCCACCGGCTCACCGATAATGCTGATGCCGAGCGAGGTGAAGTGGGGTCCTTGTCCGCCTGCTGTACCTCCAGGTGCTTTGTGTTCGGTGATCGAAGGTGATCTCACCGCGGCCGACAAGCTCTTTGCCTTTCGCCTCAAGATGCCGGATAACTACCGGATCCCGCCTCATTTTCACCCGGCGGATGAGCATCTCGTCGTACTCTCTGGCGTTTTCAACATGGGAATGGGGGACACGTTTGATACCAATGCCGGCCACGCCATGCCTGCGGGCAGTTTCATGGTCATGCCGAAGGAACAACCTCATTTTGCCTGGACCAAGGGCGAGACGGTCATTCAGGTGTACGCAATCGGGCCCTGGGGACTGACGTATGTGAATCCCGAGGATGATCCGCGAAAGCGGCTCCCGAGCGAGTGACTGCGTCCGGTTTCGCAGCTGTTCGGCGCTACTCGATTTGAACGCTCGGGTGCACCTGTCATAAGATATGGGCAAGGCTCAAAGCAAGGTCCAGGGGTTTGGTCGAGGCGCAAAGACGCGCCGCAGCATTTCCTTCAGCCGACCGAACTCGGTCCTGCTGGTTCACGGCATCCCGAGGAGTTAAACATGCAGTTGACTTCGTTCGGCCACAGGGCTGGGCTAGGAGTGGTCCTGTGTCTGCTTCTGTTCAGTTCTGTCGTAGCCCAATCCGATACCGCTCAAATTTCTGGTTTTGTCCGGGATCAGACCGGCGCGTCGGTACCAGGCGCCGCCGTGACGATCACGAACGAAACCACTCAACTCCAGCGAAAGACGGTGACCAGCGACGAGGGTTATTACGTCGTGGCCAGTCTTTCGCCTGGGTACTACACCCTGTCTGTCGAATTAACTGGGTTCAAGAAGTTTGAAAAGACGCGCAACAAGCTCGACGCCAGCGTGAACCAGAGAGTGGACGCTGCGCTGGAGGTCGGAGGCGTCGAGGAGACCATCTCGGTTGTCGCCACGCCCACACAAATTCAGTCGGACAGCGCCATGGTGGCGAAGCTGGTGGAAAGCAAACAGATCGAAAAAATGTTGCTGAATGGCCGCAACCCGCTTTTGCTCGCAACGCTTAAGCCGGGGGTGCGGCGCGAGGGTGCTTTGACGGGTTTCAGCTTCGGCCTTACGTCGGGGGGATACTCGATTAATGGAGGCCGGACCCAGGACATGCTGATCACGTTCGACGGGGCAGTCGGGATTCGAACACGCGCGAACGGAACCAGCATTGGGACGGCCGACATGGATTCGGTTCAGGAGGTCCAGATCCTGACGGCCAATTACAACGCCGAATATGGCCGTTCCGCCTCCGGCCAGATTCGTATCATTACGAAGAGCGGAGGTCAGGATTTCCACGGTTCCGCCTACGAGTACTTCCGCAACGACGTACTGGATGCCAACAGCTGGTCTCGAAACCGGCAAGGATTGGAGCGCGAGGCCAGCCGTTTCAACCAGTTCGGCTATATCGTGAACGGGCCCGTTTTCATTCCGGGCGTGTTCAACACCAACCGCGACAAACTGTTCTTCCTCTGGAGCCAGGAATGGGTCAAGCGGCGTCGGGAGATCACCTCCATTGTCACGGTTCCCAGCCTGCAAATGCGTCAAGGGAACTTTTCGGAGCTGCTCGATCCCGGCAACCCGTTCTTTGGAAAGGTGGTCACGGTAAACGACCCCCTCACGGGACAACCGTTCCCGAACAATATCATTCCGGCGGAACGCCTGAGCGCTAACGGGATCGGTTTCCTGAACGCCTATCCGGAACCCACAGCGGGGTTCCTGCAGGGGCGCAACAACTTCATCCAGACGCGGCCGCAGCCTGAGGATCAGCGAAAAGACACGCTTTCACTCGATTACGTCGCCAATGAACGGCATTCGATCAAATTCCGTGGCTCGATGTACAACTGGACCTCGGTGGATGCTTTTCGCAGCGGCCTCGATCGGGCCGTTACTGACTGGGACCGGCCCAACCGGACTGGGTCGATCAGCCATCTCTGGTCGATCAGCCCGACTATGATCAACGAGGCCATGGCAACGGCGAGCGTGGATGTCGTCCACATCGGCATCTTCCAAGAGGGCGGGCGTTTCCTGCGAAGCCAGTACGGGATCAATTACCCTTACCTGTTCCCGGAGCGCAAAGAAATCCCCGACAAGATACCGACGATCGACATTTCCAATTTCCAGCAGCTTGACGGCGGTCCTTACCCGGCCTTCTCGTCGGGTCCCGTCTACAACGTCTCGGACAATTTCACGAAGATCCTGGGTACGCATTCGCTCAAGCTCGGCATTCTGTACGAGCGTGCCGGCCAGAACGACTTCGACCAGATCAACGTGACAGGCGTTCCAGGTGGAACCAACAACCAGAACGGGCGTTTCATCTTCGATGACACGCGGGCAGGCGCTCCGAGCACCGGGCTGGGTATTGCCAATACCGCTCTGGGCCTGTTCACCTCCTATGCGGAAATTGGGCCCCGAGCCTATACCCCGTACCGGAGCAACATGTTCGAGTGGTACGCACAGGACAGCTGGAAAGCGACCCAGAGATTGACGATGGAGTATGGAATCAGGTGGACCTACGTGACTCCTTACTACTACAGTCTGTGGGGCAACATCGCGATCTTTGATCCGAACAGGTACGATCCTGCCAACGCGGTGGTCCAGGACCCGACGACCGGGTTCATCCTGAGCGGTGATCGTTACAACGGCGTCGTAATTCCCGGCGACGGCTGGCCGGAAGCGGCTCAGGGCCGGGTGGCTATCGCCGACACGGGCGAGTTCGACCGGCTGTTCTCGGGCGAGGACCTGGTCGCCGAGAGACACTGGGGCAACTTCCAGCCGCGGCTGGGGTTCGCTTACCAGCTTTCGGCCAATGATGTGATTCGGGCGGGCGCCGGAAGGTTCATGGCCAAGCCGGGCGTTTCCGACAACGTGTTTCTGGGCGGCAATCCGCCTTTCCAGCCCATGATCTCGATTGCGACCGGCCAGGCCGATAATCCAGCCGGCGGACAGCCTTCGCTGTTTCCGCAGTTCTTCATGACGATGGATCCTGCATTCAAGATCCCTGAGGCGTACATGTGGAACGTGTATTACGAGCGATTGCTGCCTTTTAACTCGACCGTGTCTGTGGGTTACGTAGGTCGCGCCGGACTCTACCTGGAGCGGGAACGCAACCTGAACACGCTGCCTGTCGGAACGCTCTACAGGCCCGAGAACGCAGGGATCAACACCAACGTCCTGCGACCTTTCAAGGGTTTTGCCCAGATTCCGATGGCGGAGAACGCGGCGCGCTCCGAGTATAACGGCCTGCAGCTGGAGCTGAATCGGCGCTTCGACCGGGGTCTGGCGTTCGGAATCGCGTACACATACTCGAGCTCCTACGACAACGCCTCGGATCGGCGCTACCGAATGCTCAATCCTCTGGACGGCAGTCTGGACTGGGGACCGTCAAACTTCGACACCCCGCACGTCCTGGTTGTGAACAGCATTTACGAATTGCCTTTCTTCCGCGACGCGGGCGGCATTCAAAATGCTCTGCTGGGCGGGTGGACGCTTTCCGGCATCTATCAGTATCAGAGCGGAAATCCGTTCCATATCGGCACCGGCGAAGACTTCGCTGGCATCGGCAGCGGCAACGAAACGCAGCTGTGGAATCTCGCGGGAGACATCGAGTTGTCGAGCGGCGACCGCGCGTTCTCGGAGGGCGCTGGCGACAGTAACTTCTACTTCCGTACCACGGACTCCGGCGGCGCACCGATAGCCACGACGCCGGCACAGGGCACCTTCGCAGCTCAGACCCGGAACTCCGCCGGCTACCATCCGGGCAGCCACAACATGAGCATGGCGGTGTTCAAGTCATTCGCTCTCGCCGAGTCACACCGGCTGGAGTTCCGTTCCGAGTTCTTCAACCTGCCGAACCACCCGAACTGGGGCACCGTCGAAACCAGTCCGCGCGCCAGTACCTTCGGCAAGGTGACGAGCAAGACCGGAAATCGCGAGATCCAGTTGAGTCTGCGCTACAGTTTCTAACCGCTCGAAACCAAACCATCGGGTCTCCGCCAGGAGACCCGATGGCGCCTTTTCAGAAGACCGCGCTGCGAAGCTGGAGTCGCATTACAGAGCCGCGCACGCAGTGGAGGGCCGCTGAGTGACTCCAACTCGGGAGGGGCGTCCGCTGGGAGCGCAGGCGTCTCGCCTGCACTGGGGTCGCAGGCGTCTCGCCTGCACTGGGGTCGCAGGCGTCTCGCCTGCGATGC
>Ga0105104_10002612_pt1 | contig 13061 bp, 12 predicted proteins | sample PPLLaktember2015_3_FD_87034 | JGI IMG/M metagenome (GOLD analysis project Ga0105104, IMG submission 87034) | Freshwater sediment microbial communities from Prairie Pothole Lake near Jamestown, North Dakota, USA - PPLs Lake P7 Core (6) Depth... | ecosystem: Environmental > Aquatic > Freshwater >...
AAACCGTAATACCAGCAATTTCCTGCTGGCGGGTAACGGAAACAAACCTGTATATAATAAGAAAAAGGTTAGCGTACACAAGACCGCAGCGATAAAAGCGCCGGCCGTGATAGCTGACGGATGTAATATTGGGGCGGGGGTAAAAATTAAGGGCGGGGTTATATTAGGTAAAGACTGCTTCCTTGATGAAGGCACGGAAATAGAAAATTCCATTATCTGGGATGGTGTTACGATAGGCGCCAAAACACAGATCCAGGGATGTATTATCAGCACCGGGACGATAATCCCGGATGGCCAGATCCTGGAAAACAGTATCATAACACCCGGGCAGACTGCCCTTCTAACTAAATAAGGTAATTACGGTTCAATAACAAAATTTTAAAGGAGCACCATGGCAGGAGAAGAAACCAAAAGCGCCGGCAAGACAAAAAAAGAATCAATGGCAGAAGTAATGTTCAAGTGCCGGCTTTGTGAAAAAGAAAAGCCTATTTCAGAAATGAAACTGATAACAAGATTCAGGCCGGTTATCGTTGTGTGCCGGGATTGTGAAAGCACCCTCCGCTAACAAATAAGGAACATATAAAAAGGGGACGTGAGGTGAAACCATGGGTGAAGAACTCGGGAAGATTGAAAAACCTGCCGTAGAAAGCTTTAAAAAAGGTAGAAAACTGTTCTTCGTGCCCGCCATTTATTCCGCCGAGGGTGTTCCGGTGGAATACATCGGGTACCTGAATAAATACTGGGGCCAGGCGGGCAAACAGCTTGAGGAACTGGCATCAAAATTGGGTAAAGTAAATAGAATTTATCATGAGCTGATTGATGCCCCGGGCGATCAAGGAACGGAAGGCATCAAAGAGCTGAATGAGAATAGTTTTGAAATTATCAAGTCTTATATTACCAGAGGGGCTCAGCTGGAAGCCCTGGAAGATACGGAATTACTCACGGAATTCATGGACTGGAGCCGCTGCCTGATGATAGGACTGCAAAGTCCTAAAGTGATGTCTAAAATTTATGAGTATTACGTTGAAGCGGTTAAAAAAAGAAACGAACAGATCTCAAAGAAAATAGACAGTTCATTAAAGGAAAATGAGATAGGGATTATCTTGATGAGAGAAAATCACCAGATCCAATTCCCTGCTGATATAGAGATATTTTACGTATCTCCCCCGGCGCTGAATGATATCAAACGCTGGATCAGGGAACAGGAAAGTAAAAAAGATAAAGAACCTGCCGGGTAGGAGTATTACCGTCTAGCGGGTAGAAACTAATTCTTTGCTTGACCTGGTCTGCTTAAATTCCAATACCGGCTGCTTGACCGCATGCACCGCGCCGCATTGAAGACAGCAGATAGATGTGGTTTCTTCGTTTATTTCCACAAAAAGTTCGCCGCTGCAGCGTTCACAATCCTTAAGTATATCGATATTAAACATATCTGCCCCCTTCCGCATTGGTCTCCGGCTTGATAATCAACCCCGTTTATACTATGCCGGGTAAATAAAACGGTCCCTGAACCATTTACGATTGGTGTATTTGGTTCAATTGTTAAAATTGTAAATATTTCATGTCACATAGTTATCACGTTTTTATTCCGGCTAATCACAAATTAATCACAATTTGATTTCAAGTTCATAATTATAGGAATATTTTGACAATTGAAAGTGAAATAGAATAGAATTTGTCCAACGATGACATAGTAACTAAATATTACTATTCCGGAGGTAAAAAATGGCTGGAAAATACGATAAACATTTTGCTAATCCGCCCCACACCCGCATGACTATGAAATCTGACAACAGCGTTGTTTTTAACGGGCTGTTCGTCCATAAGCAGTTGCTAAATTATGATTTTACTTTTGGGCATCAGTTTGTTACCACACCTTTTAAAGGCGATAATCCACCGCATACCCATAATTTTCAGGAGTTTATTGCCTGGTACGGGACCAACCCGGATGACCCGTTCGATTTTGGCGGTGAAGTTGTATTTTACATGGGCAAGGAATTGGAAAAACATGTAATTACCAGGCCGACCGTCGTATCTTTACCGCCCGGGCTTGTCCATTGCCCGCTGGAAATAACAAGGGTCGACCGCCCGATCATTCAACTGGAAATCATGCTGGCTCCTCCGGCAGGCGCCGAACCAACCCGTGAGCCCTATTTCAAGAAAGACGCCGGCTTTAAACCCCAGGATGTCATGAACTTTAAAGTTACACCTCAAAAATAATAATTAGACTTTGTAAGTCAAATAAAAATAAAACAGGAAGGAATGAATATGCCTAACTATCCAGAAAACTGGGCACAGATGACACCGGAAGAAAAACGGCAATCCAGGTTGAATGCCACTCTGGACACATCTAAGATGCAGTTCCCGAGCAAAGAAGCGGAAAAGGCTTATAAAGTCCGCCAGCAGCGCATGGTAGATGTTTATAATGTCAGAGAACCGGATAGAGTACCGGTAAACCTCCCTACCGGCAATCTGCCGCTAAAAATGTTCGGTGTTACTCCATATGATGCAATGTATAACCCTGCTAAAGCGCTTGAAGCGTGCGCCAAATTTAACGCCAAGTACAGCGCGGAGTTAGAGACTACTGCCATGCCCTGGATGATACCCGGTAAAGTGCTTGACCTGATGGATTATAAGCTTTATGCCTGGCCGGGCCACGGATTAGCCAAAGACGGCTCTACCACGTGGCAGTTCATCGAGGGTGAATATATGACCGTCGATGAGTATGACGACCTTATCCGCGACCCGTCAGATTTCTGGATCAGAAAATATATGCCCCGCGCCTTTGGAATGATGGAACCGATGCGGATGTTCCAGCCTTTTACCAACATTACCGAGAACGTGCATGTCATGCAGTTCATGCCTTTAGCTACGCCCCAGGTGCAGGCGATGCTCCAGAAGATGATTGATATCGGGAAAGCTTTCCAGGAGGCCCAGAAAATCCAGATGCAGGCTATGGGCATGTCCGCTGTAACCGGCGGGCTTGGCGGCGTTACTTTCGCCAAAGCCCCGTTCGATATCCTGGGCGATACGCTGCGCGGCACGACCAATATCATGAAAGATATGTTCCGCCACCCCAAGAAATTGCTCGCGGCTCTGGATAAAGTAGCCGATTTCCAGATAGCCACCATCCTTAATTCCCCGGGTTCGGAACGTTCCACCGTTGTCACCTATCCGCTCCACAAGGGCGCGGACGGCTGGATGTCCAAAGCACAATGGGATACCTTCTACTGGCCTTCGCTCAAGAAAGTCATGGACGCCTTCATAAATGAAGGCCTGATCCAGAGCATGTTCGCGGAAGGCAGCTTTAACACACGCCTCGATTACATCGACCAATTCCCGAAGGGCTCGGTCATCTGGTACTTCGACCGCACAGATATATTCAATGCCAAGAAGATCCTGGGTAAGAAATGCTGTATCATGGGCAATATCCCGTCTTCCATGCTCGTTACCGGCGAACCTAAAGATGTAAGAGAGTATTGCAAGAGACTTATCCTGGAAGTGGGCAAAGGCGGCGGCTACCTGCTTTGCGGCGGTTCCACGCCGGAAAATCCCAAACTGGAGAACCTGAAGGCAATTGTTGAAACCGTGAATGAATACGGTTGGTACAAGAAATAGACTTAATAACCGGTTAATAGTTAATAGTCAGGCCGGCTGTCTGTAAAAGATGGCCGGCCTGACTTATTTTATTGAGAAAAAAATGTTACCGTGTGACCTGTACTTTGATTTGTTGGGCAATATCTTTATTGATCGATGCAACTTTATTTCCCGTTTTTACCGTAAGAGCGGAATCGTATCCGGGTAATACCGCACCGGTTACCGATATACAACGTCCCATGGATAACCCCAGACTGCAGAGATAGCGGTGGGTTTCCGGTTTACCGCGGACCTGTATTATCTCTCCGGTTTCGCCTTCATCAAGGTTTAATAAAGACTTAATACTTCTGGACGAGTTTATGAAATTCATATTGTCCCTCTGTAATATATAACTTACTTTTATTGTAAAAGGTTATTATTACGATAATATTTAAAACCGGTTAAGATATTGTTAAGTTTCTTCTTATGTTGAGTACAACACGCCTGTTGAGTACAACATGTCGCGTATTGTAAAATACTAACGTAGATTGAACTTGTTTCCGCGTTTAGACGGTATAGAGGAGCATCATGAATCCTATCCCCAAGCGTTATGAAAGCGCCGCAATTGAAGAAAAATGGCAGAAATACTGGGAAGAAAAAGGTATTTATCATTTCCAGCCGGATGATACCCGTCCGGTTTATTCCGTTGATACGCCGCCTCCTACCGTATCCGGCGACCTGCACCTGGGGCACTGCTATCACTACTCTCATGCGGATATGTATGTACGTTTCCAGCGCATGAACAACAAGAACGTTTTTTACCCCATGGGCTGGGACGATAACGGTCTGCCCACGGAGCGTCTCGTGGAAAACCGCATGGGCATCTCCCCGGAAAAAGTCGGCGCGGAAGCGTTTCTGAAGGCGATTGCCGAAACCAGTAAACAACTGGAAGAAGACTATGAAAAGATGTGGAAGCGTATCGGTTTAAGCGTGGACTGGAAATATACTTATTCAACCATCGGTGCATTTCCCCGTAAAGCAGCGCAATTCTCGTTCATTGAGTTATACAAAAAAGGCCGTTTATACACCGCTTCATCACCTACTATCTGGTGCCCGGTATGTAAAACAGCCTTGGCACAAGCTGAAATTGCCGACCTGCAGCGGGACACCAACTTTTACACGATCGCGTTTAGTTGCGAGGGACAGACATTACCGATCGCTACTACCCGCCCTGAATTGCTCCCGGCCTGCGTGGCGGTTTTTGTGAACCCGGAAGATAAAAGGCACCAGCACTTGATAGGTAAAAAAGCTATCACGCCGGTTTTTAAGAAAGAAGTACCGATTTTAGGAGACGTCAAAGCCGATCCGGAAAAAGGCACCGGCGTGGTAATGTGCTGTACTTTTGGCGATACGACGGATATCAAATGGTGGCGGGAACATAACCTGCCTCTTTTAAGCGTTATTGACCGTACCGGGCGCTTAAATGAGTCCGGCAGCTTTTTAACCGGTATGAATGTTAAACAGGCCCGCAAGCGCATGGTGGAAGAACTTACTAACAGCAACCTGTTGCTGGAGACCAAAGCCACCAGCCAGACGGTCAGTATGCATGACCGCTGCGATACACCTATCGAGTACATGGAAACGAAGCAGTGGTTCATCAAGATACTGGACGAGAAAGAACGCTTGGTTGAAGCAGGCAACAAAATCAACTGGCACCCCGCCCATATGCGCGCCCGTTATGAAGACTGGGTAAAGAACCTCGAATGGGATTGGTGCATCTCCCGCCAGCGCTACCATGGCGTACCGTTTCCGGTGTGGTATTGCGCCAAATGCGATAAAGTCCAACTGGCCGATGCGGCGGACCTGCCCGTTGACCCGCGTTCTAGCCAACCGTCCAAACCCTGCTCTTGCGGTAGTACGGATTTTGTGCCGGAAACCAGTGTCATGGATACCTGGCAGACTTCTTCGTTGAGTCCCCAGATCGCCGGTAAATGGCTCGATGAAGAGAAACTCTTCCATAAAGTCTTCCCCATGTCCATGCGGCCGCAATCACATGAAATAATCCGGACATGGGCTTTTTACACGATAGTAAAGTCTTTGTACCATGAAAACATGCTGCCGTGGTCAGATGTCACTATTTCCGGTCAGGGACTTGATCCAAAGGGCCACAAGATAAGCAAGTCCAAGGGCAATGCCTCGGACCCGAATATCATGTTTAACAAATATTCCGCGGACGCCGTTCGTTACTGGTCGGCGTCTTCCAAACTCGGCGAAGATTCGATGGTGAGTGAAGATAAAATATCTTCCGGGCAAAAGCTGGTTAATAAGCTATGGAACGTTGCCAGTTTTTCCAATCAGTTCATCGAAGGCTACGTTCCGCCCAAGGCGGCGCCGGTCTTAATGCCCACGGACAAATGGATACTTTCCAGATTAAACCGGCTGATACCGGAGGCAACCAAAGATTTTGAAGAATATAACCATGCCTCCGCGAAAAACCGCATCGAGTCTTTTTTCTGGGAAACATTTACCGATAACTATATGGAAATGGTCAAGACCCGGCTTTATGATTTTCCGGCCGGTTCCACGGAAAGAGAATCCGCAAGGTTCACCCTTTACCAAGTCCTGGAGACACTGATAAAGCTTTTTGCTCCTTTGATGCCGTTTGTTACTGAAGAAATATATCAGCTACTACTGAAAAAAGATAAAGACGCTGCCTCCGTTCACATATCCCGCTGGCCTGAAGCCGCGGATAGTTTGATCAATGACGATGCGGAATCAGTGGGGGCAATTCTAATTGAGGTTGCCACGGCGGTAAGGCGGTATAAATCAGAAAAGAAAATCCCGATGGGTTCGCAACTGGAGATGCTTAAAATAAACGCATCCAAAGAAGCCTATGCTGATATATTGCGTTCATGCCTGGTAGATATCAAAAGCGTTACCCGTGCCAAGCAGATCGAAATTAATATCAGTAATATGGATACAGCAATCGCAGTTGCAGAAATAACATAATTAAGTGAAAATGAATAAGTATCTACACTTAGCCACTTTTAGTCCGGGCTATTGATATAATTATAAAACGGCTGAATGTGGGAAAGGTGAGGATATGGGGTCGGTTAACTCTACTCTAAAAAAAGAGTGGCGGCTGATAGCCTACATCATCGGGCTATTACTATTATTTGTGTTGTTGTGGGTCTGGCGCAGTGTCCTTTTACCGTTTGTCCTCGGTTTTATATTTGCCTATCTCCTTTTACCGATTATCCGCTGGTTGGAAAAACGCCTGACCTCGAAAAGTAAGAGACCAAGGTTCAGGAATTTTATGCGGATAATCACTATCGTGATCGTATATCTGCTGGCACTGGCAATCGTCGGACTCCTGATTTTTTATGTTATTAACGCTACCGGCAATGCTATCAACGATTTTCAGGGCGATGTTACACAGCTTATTCCCAACGGCCTGGATACGATCAGAAATTGGGTCAAATCCCTCCCGTTCCTCTCATCCCCATCGATGCAGGAACGAATCGATTCATATTTCCAGCAAGCCAGTGATGCATTACCGGGCGTACTCATTAATTTTTTATCCAGCGGTGTAAAGATAATTTCTACTTCAGCAAACACCATCATCGGTTTTATCATTATGCCGATCTTCATGTTTTTTATACTGAAAGACTGGGAAAAAATCCGTGACCGTTTCTACGAAGGCCAGGCGCCGTGGTTAAGGAAACATAGCAGGGCAACTTTTTCTATCCTGCGAAATGTGGTAATCAGGTACATGCGGGGGCAATTATTCCTCGGGCTGGTAGTAGGCGGTTGCGCATACATCATGTTACTGATATTCGGGATACCATTCGCGCTGCCCCTGGCAATATTTTCGGGATTGACGGAACTCGTGCCCATGATCGGCCCCTGGATAGGCGGCGGCCTGGGTGTCCTGGTAACGCTGGCGGTAGCACCGGACAAGGCTTTATGGGTGGGTTTGGGATACGTTATTATTCAACTTTTAGAAAACAATATCCTGGTGCCGCGGATCCAGGGCACACAAATGGAAATACATCCGGCGTTCGTGATTTTACTTAGCGTTCTCGGGGCATATTTTGCCGGAATACTGGGATTTATTATCATATTGCCCGCGACCATGGCGATCATCAAGTTTTACCGGTATTTTAGATACGCAATCAATAATAATGACCAGGACCGCGCTAAAACCGACCTTTCCGATGACTACTTTTCCAGCGGCGTGTAAAAGTAAAATGATTTCTCTTTTTGCCGATTGACGGTAGCTGCGAAAATAACGCATAATAATAAAGTCCTGGAGATATTTTCGTATTATAGTTAGCCTTATTATGTAAACCATTAGTTCCCTGGTTTTATGTGGAGAGGTGTCCGAGTGGTTCATGGTGCCGCTCTCGAAAAGCGGTTTTCGCGCAAGCGGAACGTGGGTTCGAATCCCACCCTCTCCGCCATTACGTGGATGAGTAATTTGTAAATGGTAGTTTGGGTTTTCTCTCCCTCATTCTAAATACTCACACTCATCCACTCCCAAAAGAAAAAGTATACGTTATTCTTGATTTTGAAATTCTGGAAGTAACTAAGGCACTCGGCGTTTACTCTGCATGAAGATTAACCGATATTTAGTAGTTATTGAGCCGCCACTATAAATTTACCATAGAAATCTGCTACAATAAGATATCCGTGGAGAGATGCTGGAGTGGCCGATCAGGCACGCCTGGAGAGCGTGTGTAGCCGTAAGGTTACCGTGGGTTCGAATCCCACTCTCTCCGCCATTTATTTTTATGTGGTACGTTTACGTTTTAACAAGCGCGGTAGATAAAAAACTCTATATCAGTTCAACTGATGATATCAGCCGCGCGCTCAATGAGCATAATTCCGGGCAGGTAGAAGCTACCAAAGACAAGACGCCTTTAATCCTGGAGACCTATATTACCGTCAAAGACCAGGTCAAAGCCCAGAAACTTGAAGATTACTTCAAGACCGGTACCGGCCGCGCCATACTAAAGAACCGCATACTGTAAACGATTGCCCTGTGTAATTTCTTCCCCGTGATATGCTTTAATTATCCATGGACATAGGAAAAACCTTGTATGTTACCGACCGGAAAAGCTGGCGGTCATGGTTGGCAAAAAACCATGATAAAGCCAGGGAAATCTGGTTAATCTACTATCGTAAAGAAACTGGCAAGCCGCGTATCTCCTACAATGACGCTGTTGAAGAGGCCCTCTGTTACGGTTGGATCGACAGCATCGTAAAAAAGCTCGATGACGAGCGTTTCGCACAAAGATTTTCTCCCCGTAAAAAAAGCAGCGGGCTTTCACAGGCTAACAGAGAACGGATTATAAAGTTGATCGCGCAAAAGAAAATGACTAAAGCCGGCCTCGATGCGGTTGCCCACGTTTTTAAACCGGATACGGGTACAGTGGAAGAACCTGATATTCCGCCAGATATTTTACAGGCTCTAAAAGATAACGAAGAGGCCTGGGTAAATTTTCAGAAATTTCCTTTATCTTATCAGAAAATCCGCATCGCCTACATCGACAGCCGCAGAAGACATAGCCGGGAGATGTTTGAAAAAAGCCTGAAACACTTTATCCGCATGACGGCATTGAACAAGAGAATCGGTTTCATGCGGGAAATGGATTAACGGGCCGGACACGTATGTCCCCATGGCACAGGCGCTTAATTGTTATCGTCTCTACCCTGTGTTAGAATTTAAGTACTTTGAGCAGCGATATTAAATACTGGGTAGGCTTTAATAATATCCCCGGTATCGGGCGGGTGCGGCTGGGGCAACTGGAAAGCTACTTCGGCAGCCTGGAACCGGCGTGGAAAGCCTCTCCCGGAGAGATGAAACGCGCCGGGCTGGATAGTCCGGCATTACGCGCTATCGAGCAATGGCGGGACAAGATCGATCCTGATACCGAGATGGAAAAGCTTGTCCGGCATAACGTCCGCGTCATGACCTGCAAAGACGGTGATTATCCGGGCAGGTTAAAAGAGATTTACGATTATCCCCCGGTCCTTTATATCAAAGGCTCTCTCCTGCCGGAAGATGAATGGTGCCTGGCGGTGGTCGGCACGCGCCGGGCAACGGTCTACGGCAAGCAGATTACAGAAGAGATGGTCACTGACCTGACGCGCAGCAATATCACCATTGTCAGCGGCCTGGCTAAAGGTATCGATACAATCGCGCACCGGACCGCGCTTGAAGCCGGCGGCAGAACGCTCGCGGTATTAGCCAACGGACTGGATATTGTTTACCCGGCCGAGAACCAGTTGCTGGCAAAAAACATCATGGAACACGGCGCCCTGATAAGCGAATATCCTTTGGGCGCCAAACCGCGTGCGGAAAACTTCCCGCGCCGAAACCGTATTTTAAGCGGCTTGAGCATGGGTGTGCTGGTAACAGAGGCTGATGAGAATAGCGGCGCGATGATCACCGCCCGTGATGCTCTGGAACAAAACCGGGAGGTCTTTGCCGTACCGGGAAGTATATTATCTCCCGCCAGCCGGGGCACGAACCATGTAATCCAGGCCGGTGAAGCCAAGCTGGTAACCAAATATACGGATATTCTGGAAGAATTGAATCTTACAACCGTCGCCCGGCAAATCGAGATGAGTGAAATACTCCCGGAGACCGAAACGGAAACCATGCTTATCAAGCAGCTGGGGGCTGAACCTTCACATATCGATGAGGTATGCCAGAAAAGCGGGCTGCCGGCAGCTACGGTGAGCAGTACCCTGGCAATGATGGAACTTAAGGGGCTGGTGAAACAGGTGGGTACCATGAATTACGTGCTGTCCCGGGAAATGAGACAGGCATATAGAGTGAGAGTTGATTAAGATTATGAGCAAGAAACTTGTTATTGTAGAATCCCCGGCCAAATCAAAAACCCTGTTGAAAATCCTGGGCAAAAACTATGAAATAAAGGCATCGCTGGGGCACGTCAGGGACCTGCCGCGCGGCCAGATGGGCATCGATATTGAAAATGGATTTATGCCAAAATACGTCGTGCCCAAAGCCAAGACCAAACTGGTAAATGAATTGAAACTCGCGACGAAGAATGCTTCAGAAATATTCCTCGCAACAGATCCTGACCGCGAAGGCGAGGCTATTGCCTGGCACCTGGCGGAGGTAACTAACAAGGATAATAAACCGTTTCACCGCGTTACTTTCCGTGAAATAACTGAAGAGGCTGTAAAAGAAGCTTTCAAGCACCCGCGGGAAATAGACATGCCGCTGGTTGATGCGCAGCAGGCCCGTCGCATATTGGACAGATTGGTGGGTTATAATATCAGCCCCCTGCTCTGGAAAAAAGTAAGGAAGCGCCTTTCTGCGGGGCGCGTGCAATCGGTCGCGGTGAAGATCGTCGTTGACCGTGAACGTGAGATCAAAGCGTTCAAACCGGAAGAGTATTGGGTTATCGAAGTTGAGCTAAGTAAAAAGAAAGAAAAGCCCAATTTCCGGGCCACGCTTATCGGCCTTAGCGATGCCAAAAAAATGGCCATTCATACACAGGAAGAATCCGATAGAGTTAAGAACGCCCTGGAAAAAGCCGACTATGCTGTCTTGAAGATTGCGACGAAAAAAGTCACCCGCCAGCCGGCCGCGCCGTTTACGACAAGTACCCTTCAACAGGAAGCCTGGCGCAAATTACGGTTTACCGCCAAGCAAACGATGGCTATCGCCCAGCAGCTTTATGAAGGCTTACCGGTAGGTGAAGAAGGCAGCGTGGGCTTAATAACCTACATGCGTACGGATTCTACCAATATTGCCCAGTCAGCCATGGAAGAGACAGCCGCCTATATCCGCGAGACTTACGGCGCAACCTACCTGCCCCCGAAACCCCGCGTTTTTGTTACCCGCACCAAAGGGGCGCAGGAGGCACATGAAGCTATCCGCCCTACCCGGACCCACCGTGAACCGGCAGAAATAAAGAAGTACCTTACCACCACGCAGTTCCGTCTTTACGACTTAATCTGGAAACGCATGGTCGCCAGCCAGATGGCGGCGGCGCTTTTCGATAATACCACCGTTGATATTGAGGCGAAAAACCGCGATAAGTATCTTTTAAGGACGGCGGCATCCGTTAATACCTTCCCCGGGTTTATCACGCTTTACAGTGAAGGCAAAGACGAAGCCGATGAAGAAGCCAGGATAACATTGCCTAAACTGGAAAAAGGCGATGCTTTGGACTTTCTCGGCATTTACCCGGAACAGCGTTTTACCCAGCCGCCGCCGCGCTTTACGGAAGCAACGCTGGTTAAAACCATGGAACAATTCGGTATCGGGCGGCCCAGCACTTACGCGCCCACCATTTCCACCATCCAGGAGCGCGGTTACGTTAACAAAGAAAAAGGGGTATTTATCCCTACCGATCTTGGATTTGCCACCAACGATTTGCTGGTACAGCATTTTCCTACCATTATCAATGAAAAGTTTACCGCGGATATGGAATCCGAGCTGGATGATATCGCCGACAACGAACGTAAGTGGCCCAGCGTTATCCAGGACTTCTATGAGCCATTTAATAAAGAACTCCAGGAAGCTGTGAAAACCGCCGAGAAAGTAAAACTCCCGGATGAACCTACGGGCGATATGTGTCCTAAATGCGGCAAGCCTCTGCTCGTTAAGAGCGGGCGCTTTGGAAAATTTATTGCCTGCAGCGGCTACCCCGAATGTAAATATACCCAATCATTCCAGGTAAAAGTCGGCGCCAAGTGCCCCAACTGCGGCAAAGATCTCATACAAAGGGTGAGTAAAAAGCGGCGCACTTTCTACGGCTGCACCGGCTACCCGGACTGCAAATTTATTACTAACTTCAAACCTTTACCGCAGCCCTGCCCGCAGTGTAAAGGGTTACTGACACTGCACGGCAAACAGGCATGGTGCATCAAGTGCGAATATAAAGGCAAGGCGGAAGAGCCAAAAGAGGCGAAAGAACCTGCAGCGGTATCCGGGACTTAAAACATCAGAGCAAACATAAGAGACGTGATGACAGACTACTGGGTAAAGTACAAGCTGCAATTCCTCGATTACCTGAAGGCTGAACGCAACGCGTCTCCATATACCAAGCGTAATTACAACCGCGACCTCGATAACTTTGCGGCTTTTGCCCGTGAAAACGAGATCAAGACCCCGTTAAGAGTTGAAAAATTACTGGTGCGCAGCTATCTCAATCATCTTAACGAGGAAAAATATGCCCGTTCCAGCATTGCCCGCAACATGTCCGCCTTGAGGTCTTTTTTCCGTTACCTGATGCGTGAAGAGATTATGGGCAAAAACCCCGCCGCTCTGATTTCCTCCCCGAAACTGGATAAACGCCTGCCGGCTTTTCTTACCCTGGAAGAAGCCGAACGGCTGGTAGAGTCACCGGACCTCACGAAACCGCAAGGCCAGCGCGACCGGGCGTTATTGGAACTGCTTTACGCTTCCGGCATGCGTGTCAGCGAACTGGTCAGCATGAACC
>Ga0105104_10002613_pt1 | contig 13059 bp, 14 predicted proteins | sample PPLLaktember2015_3_FD_87034 | JGI IMG/M metagenome (GOLD analysis project Ga0105104, IMG submission 87034) | Freshwater sediment microbial communities from Prairie Pothole Lake near Jamestown, North Dakota, USA - PPLs Lake P7 Core (6) Depth... | ecosystem: Environmental > Aquatic > Freshwater >...
AGGGATCGTGAAGCCCCCCGGGGGGCGAGGCCCGTAGGGCCTCACGAAGGGGGGCTACCATGGTGCATTTTTCCGAATGGCTCACTTGACAAAAACCACAGTTGCTTATGTGGACCGATTTAGACCTTCTAAAGGGGAGTTGTGTTGAGCAGCGAGAAGCGGTGTGAGAGCATCTTACTCGTGGAAGATTTCCCTGGAGCGGCGCGGCAGATTGTGGAATCCGTCGGTCGCCAGTATGAGATCGTCCATCTGGGGGCCTTTGATGTGGCCCGGAAGCTGATCTAGCATATCGCCTTCGATCATTACATTTTCGATATCGATTTTCCCGACACCCATGCCGAGTGGCTGCAGTTCATTCACGAAACGATCGAGCGGCGCATCGATCCGTCCTACATTGCTAGCAAATATTATAATTACGGCAACGGCCTGCGCTTGTTCGATATCGTGCGCCAGACCTGGGGCAACGATGTGCATGTGCTATTTCAATCGGGGAGTGTGTGGGGGAGCTACGAGGAAGCAGTCAACCACATGAAACTGCAGTGTCCGAACATCTCGTTTTTGGGGAAATATCCCTTTCTTCAGCAGCCCTTACACTATTTCCAGCTGTCGTTACCCCATTAGGTTTATGGGCTTTAGCCTCATCGGCCACCAGAGGAGGTGACGCCCCGGTGATGTCGTCTAGCTGATCGACAAACCGGACCCTGGCCCCAGGGATGAAATGGCCATAGGTGTCAACGGTGACCTGAATGCTATGGTGCCCTAGCTGGGCCTGGACATAGGCCACACTGACACCCCTGGCCAACAGGAGTGAGGCATAGGTGTGACGTAGGTTATGGGGTTTACGGTAGGGAAGGCCGCTGGCCTCCATAACGGGACGCCATATCTTGTAGTGAAAGACTACCGGGTCCATGTTGGGACATAACCAGGCCGTTGGTTCCAGGGTGGCGATCAGTGTCCTGATGACAACGGCTAGCTGGGGCGTGAGGTCAACCACTCGTTCTTTACCGCTCTTGGGGCTGTTAAAGCGGACATTTCCTGTTGCCCCTCTTAGCTCCATGTTCTCTTAACAGGTGCTTGACGCTGCTGCAGGTCTATATCCCCGGCCTGTAGAGCAAGTGCCTCCCCTATCCTGAGGCTCGTTCTGACCAATAACAGCAAGGCTCATGTATAGCGACCGTGCAACATGTGGTCATCTCACGAGATGATCGACTTCCCGATGACCGACTTGCTGGACGCTGATATCTGCACGAGCTGGCTGGAACGCCACCTCCACCCCGAGGGCTTGCACTGCCCGCACGGCGGGCGCTCGGATCGGCGGCGATGCCGTGCACCGCGCCACTTGCCGGCCTACCGCGGGCGGGTCGGCGCGGGCTCCTCCACCCTGCTGACCGGTACCGTCTGCGCCAAGACCCGTCAGCCGCCAGCGCCCCTCGTGCGGTGGCGGCGCGGGCTCGCGAAGGGCGCGCCCAGGGCCCGCCTCGCACGCGAGCTGAGGCGGTCACGCCCACAGCTGCAGACCCTGCGGCCGCGTCTCCACGCCCACCGCAACGCTACCGCCCCCACTGATGGCAGGCCGGGCACGGCCTGTGACGCCGACGCTCGGGACCCCCACGCGGGGGAAAACAAGCCCGCCCCCTCCTGCTCCCCATGATCCGCCCCGCCGGCGTGCCCATCCGCGGAGACGGCATGGGACCTACGCCAACGCTCGTCCGCCGATGAGGCGGATCAGCTCTCGGAACACGGGCGAGCCACGCTTCTGGGTCGGCGCCCACGCCAAGACGCGCACGTGCGCGGCGGTGATCGCAGCGCACGTGTCCACCGGCCGCACGCCGCTCTCTACCGACGCGTGGCAAAGCTATCGGGGGCGTCATCCGTCCCCTACCACCGTCTGCCACGGTATCCATGAGTGGGCCCGGGAGGCGGATGAGGACGGCCGCCGTGCGGCCCACGGCCCCTCCTGTGCAGGCGCTGGCGCGGCGCTCCGCACGTACCTCCGTGTCTTCCGGGGCGTCCACCAGCCGTCCCTGCATCGGTATGTGGCCACGTATGCAGCCATGGTCAATGCAACACGCGTCACATCGTATCTGATCCGACGGATGTGCGTCGGTCCCTGGTCAGCGCACACTGATTACACATGAGCCAAATATTTTAGGTCAGGGGAAACATTTTCAATGCTTAGACAGCCTTTACATAGACAGGGCAAGGGTAGTAGAAACATTTTCGGGTGGATGATAAAGACTGCAACAATCTGTGTAGCAGCGTCTACTATCCCCCAAGAGCAGCAACACGCTCAACAATATATCCTTGGCCGGTCAGGTATCGCAGTGATGAGTAGCCGACAACAGACCTGACTGGCCGGGGTGTGGTTGTCGTAGGTAGTAATCAGGATTGGTCCTATCACGGATCAACCTGTTTTATTTGAGTAGTGTGTTAAACACTTGTTAACAAAGGAGTTGTAACCTATGCGTGATGCCCGTCTAATCGGTGCCCGTCTCAATAAGCATGAAGCCAAGGCTGTAGAGACCCTGGCCCAGGACAAAGACATCAGCGTGTCAGAGCTGGTCCGCTCGCTTATCCAGCGAGAAGCTGAACAGCAGTATAAGCATAAGGGGGCTGAGCGTCCCCATGCGTCCGCTCATTAAATTGTTAGTCACCCTCCGGGCTGTGATCTCTCATAGCCTCTCCCAGCCCACCATTTACTCATCATAGACAAGAAAGAAGTGATTATCCGTGTCCCGCAGCACACCCCCCTGCGCTACAACCCCAGCGACATCCTCGAACGGGCCTGGGCAACAGTGACTAGAAGGGTCGCCGCCGACCGCCTTGGCCTCCTCCGCCTTGGCCTCTACCAGACCCACCAGGGCGGCGCTCTGTGCGGCTGTCAGTGCGGGGACGCGCCTCATTGACATTGAGCGTCCGCCCCCGTACCTCTTTACCATTGAGGCCGCTGATGGCCGCTTGGGCTTCGGATGCGGTAGGCATTTCCACGAAGCCAAATCCTCTCGACTGGCCACTAAACTGATCCTTGATGATGTTGACAGACGCGACGGTCCCAAACGCCTCAAAAGCTTCGCGCAGGTCCGCCTCTGTTGCGTCGTAGGACAAACCCCCCACATAGATATTCATGCACGCCTCTCCCGTATGACATACGTGACCCAAGGCATACCATGCCATGGTCAGACCCATGCGGCTTCTCTACCATCCCCATCGATCACCCTACAGTCGCGCCTGACTCCAGGGCGTGGACCTCCGGGCGGTCACAGCAGCGACCAACTTGAACATAGCCGACACGGGCATGACCATCCTCGGCCCAGCTCGCCCACCCATCCGTGTAGATGGTGACGTCTTCCAGGATCAGTGCCCGTGTATGCGTATCAGTCGTTGGGCAATGCACCTCGATGCGTGCCGCCTCATAGTGGCGTGGTGGCCCTCGGTCCTCTCGTGTTGACCATTGCATGGCTATTCCTCCCCTCGGTTCGTCTCGCCGGTCCCGCCTCCTTGCCTCCCGTGGTGACGCCAGGGTGCAAGTATTGGCGAAGTCTTTCGCATTGTCATGGCGCATAATTAAATCGAGTCCGTATGACAATATACAGAAATTTAGCGATCCTGACCAATGAAACCCAGCCCAAATCTGAGGTGTGGGCGGGAGGGGGTGCATAATCCTCATCCACACAAATCCCTAATCCTTTGTTTCTATAGGGAGCCGCATCACCACATGACCCCCAACCTCCCCCCGCTGGATATAAGGAGATAGTAGTTTGCTTACCACCGCTACAAGTAAACCCCGTATCAGCGGCTTCCATTGCCGCCAATTACAGAAGGATGCCTACAAAGCCCTCAAAGCCTTTATGGCCCTGACGGATGCTACCACAGAGGAGGCTCTTCAGACTTTCATCCAATACTCAACCTGGGCCTGGCAGCATCCCCAGGAGCGACAGCGCCTCACAGAAACTATACAGAAGTGGAAAGCTCAGAGACCCAAAGAGGAGGTGAGCATTCACAGCTTTTCCTTTGACTAGTCGCCCCATATACATGATCAGTGTCATAACCCACCGCTGCCTCTATCCGGGAGGCAGCCCCCACCCGCCTGAAAGGATAACCTACCCATGAGCACCACCCAACAGTCCACCGAGTGCCTATCTGTTATCTCTGCCGATGACCCCTATTATTTGATTGTTCGCTGCCTTGACTTATCGGTTGATGGTCAGCTCCGCAGCCTGGTCCATCTCTCCGGTGGCTGTCGCCTCGATCAAACCACCTACCGCTTCCCCTATGGGGTCATTTGTCGTTTTGCTGGTCGTCAGCAGCGAGGGGGGCGGATTGTTATTAGTGTCGATACCGATATGGAGCAGCAAAGCTGCGACAGTACCGCTACAGTCCCCAACCCCCGCTTGTGTCCCTGTGGTAAGCCGTTAACAGGCCGGGCTGATGGAAAGACCTGCTCCCCAAAGTGCCGACAACAAGCCTCTCGGGCAAATCCGGAGAGAATTGCCAAAAAGAGGGGGTCAAGAAGTGCGACAGCTATGATCCATAGCAACCATCCCCCTGTCACACCTTGTAGAGGAAACCAGACGTGCTGACGGTAGTGTCAGGGATACATTTTTTAATCTCCCTACCCCCAATTTATTGAGCCAGGCGTCCAGAGACTCGGAGGAGTTTAACCGCCGTCAAGTGGTCAGAGGGCGAGTGTAATGGCTAGACGCAAACACCCCCGCCCCATCTGCAGCTCTGTTGAGCGACAAGCTTTGATGGACCTGCAGGCCGATAAGTGTGCCATCTGCGGTAGAGACGATGTAGACCTGCATGTTGACCATAGCCGAAGGACAGGTAAGACCAGGGGCTTACTGGGTCGTCAGCACAACACAGCCTTGGGCATGTTTCACGACTCGCCCAAGCTCCTCCGTCAAGCCCTCAGCTATCTATTGAAGCCCCCAGCTCGATCATTATCCGTTTCAACCCCATAACCGAGCCTTGCCACCTGAGCCACCCCGCACCCAAAGCGGGGGTGGCTCAGGTGGCATAGGCGAGGCTTCGGCCTACGCACTTATGGGGCTTCGGCCGTCGACCCCATTGTTATAAAGGAGTCATCGCCATGTATGAGGTCAGTAGTAAAGGCATCAGTCCTATTTTCCCGTGTAAGCAGCTATACGTAGTTGATGGTCAGGTCACCCACAAGGGAGAGCCAGTCAAATGCCATTGGTGCAAATGGTCTCCCCAACCTGATGACATCGCCGGGGCCGATGGCCTCCTACTAGGTGGCTTCACTAGGGTCAATGCCCTAGCTCATCTGGCCCGCCGTAGACACTATAAGTTACTGATACATAGCTGTCAGGGACGTCGGGCCAATCCTCTACAGTTGCTATCTATCGCTGGTGGAGAGATGGAGCCTCAGCCCCAAGCCAAGGCTAAAGCTAAGGGCAAAGCCCAGCCGGTGGAGGTGGGTTAAGGATGCTACACAGTGATGGCTGGGTTGCTCCTATGAGCATGGCAGCCCTCAGCATAATCACCTCGCATTCCAAAAGCAAACCAAATAAAATAGTGGCTAAAATGTGCCTCGATAGTTGGCGTCCGTGGGCCTTGTTCTTCGGGGTGTATTATGCCTCTACTTGATCAAGAGAATTGTATTGCCCGTCTACGTGCTGTTGCGGAGAAGTTGTCAGGCCACCAAGATGTGGATGTCCCAGGAATTTTAGCCCAGGTGCTCGGCGTGGACCCGAATACTATAGAGTTTCATCGGCGTTCGTTGCAAGATGGCCGAGAGCTGGGGAGGTAAAGAATGCTCACCTACGGGATTGGGCATTAGAAGTTAAGCCTAAAGTTGTTTTAAACATTAAGAGTTTTGACCGCGATCAGAGAAAAGCACTGATCAAGTTAGTTGCTTAGATCAGCAGTCTGCGGCTTTTGTATATGGGACATGCCAAGGAGTGTCTGTTAGGCAGAGCGGACATCTTGGCTCTTTAACTATTGATCCCATTGCTCTCTAACTTAATGATCAGAAGGAAAAAGATTGGCATATTGATGTGGAGGGTGATCTGTTCTGGTTTCCATTTGATCACTATACGATTGTGGGTCATGTGGAAAAGACCAAAAATTTTTTTGTTGATGGGCAAATATTAGACCTGAAGCGCACAGTATTTGTCCGTTGGAATACGCTTGAAACATCCAAGAAACATATTGATTTAGACGCTACTGTAACTATTCACTTTTCCCGGTCCTGGTGCTTATGGTCCCTTGCCTTTATTGTTTTAGGAGGTGCTGTAGTTTTAGGTTTCGGTGTCTCATCAATCCATCGAGGCTCTCCTCAATACCTCACGGTTTTTGCTCCTCTCTGGACATTGCTATCGCTGCGAGCAAGCATTTTTAATCATATTAGTGCTCCCACCATATACGATAGCATAGCAGTTGCAGCTTTCCTTATATCTCTAATCTTGTTTTGCATACCGGCTCGTCATCGTAGAGTTCGTACCCATTAGCCCGTTGACTGCCCAAAACTCTGCGGGAACGAACTCCTGAATTGTTGTCATACTTATATTTCTTCTGAAAAAAGGATCTTTTATAACCCAGGGGACTCCAGATTATACGTGGCAGCAGGCAGACTGATGGCCAACCGGATCAGACCCCTCAAGTGTTCCTCAGAGAGGCCGATAACTCCTCAAATCCAGTCACCCCGACTAAGCCATAGAGATAGCAAAGCCCAGCCGATTCCCTGTTGGGGAGCGGCTGTAAAGAGGTGACGCCAGGGTGACGTTTTAGCCCACAACCCCCCACTAGAAGGGCAATAAATGGCCCTTTCACTAGCCCAGCAGAGAAATATCCCTTTCTTCAGCATCCCTTACACTATTTCCAGCTGTCGTTACCCCGCCCTACGCGGTCCCAGCCTGCGTGACGCATTCCTCCGCTAAGGAAGCTTACCGAGAGCTGTTGTCCAACGCCCACTCACAGCCGTTTGGTGCGTTCTCCGCCTCCCATACCCTAACGCTCTCCCACAGGAAGGCTAATGCAAGACCTCTATTGGGCCTTAAACCGACCCTCATGTAACAGGACCAAGCAGGTCTGAGGAGCTCCATGACCTGAGTAATGAAAGAGTTCTCTTATCACACCTTTCATCTTTTTGGGTTCCAGGGGTACCGGAGGAGACCTTTTGTTGCTTAGGAACACTGCTGTTGTGCTCAAAAACTGAAAGGGAATTACCCATTCGCTTTTATCCGAACGAGTTCAGCTGTGCGCATTGCCCCTGATAGCCCAATTATGGGGATTCGTTCTACTTCGACTGCAAGATCATCTCACCAACCGACTCAGCCTGCTTCTCCGTCTCCGCAGGCGTGTGTTTCGGCAGAGCGAGAGCGAGCCCGGCCGCCAGCAGCGGCAAAGTGGCGGCGATGTCCAGGGCGCGCGACACGCCAATCGTCTCCGCCAAGGTGCCAAAGCCAATCAGCAGCACCCCGGCCACACCCCAGCCGAGTCCCATCACCAGACTCGATGCCATGCCGGCACGCGATGGCACTAGCTCCTGCGCCAAGGCGATAATCACCGAATTGGCTCCGGACAGCGTCGCGGCGGCCAACACCAGCAGGAGCAGCGACATCAGGCCATCGGTGCGGAACATACCATGCAAGAGAGGCACACATAGCAGGCCTGAGGCCAGAATCACCGTCTTGCGGCCCCAGGCGTCGGAGAGTGAGCCGCCAACCATGCCGCCGAGGGCCCCGGCCATCGAGAAGAGTGCTAAGGTGACCCCACCCGCTGCCAGCGAGCGGCCCTGCATGGCCAGGAAGATCGGCAAGAAGGTGACCACAGCGATGCGGGCACACTCGCGGATGACAGCGATAGAAAAGAGCAACGCCATGGACTTCTGGGTGCCTTGGAATGCTGCCGCCAGTGACAGGACTCGCCGTCGATGGGCCACATCACTGGGAACGTTCATGTACATGCCGAGCAGCAGCATGAACAAGATTCCTGGAATCATCGCATAGTAGCTGCGCTCTAATCCCCAGAGATGTACAACGCCGATGATCGCCAGCGGTCCGAGCGCAAAACCCACGCTACCACCGAAGGTAAACACCGAGATTCCAAAGGCTCGGCGTTCGCCACTGAGCACGCCGGCCGCCGCCACGGCCTGCGGGTGAAACGCCGCTGAACCCACGCCCGCTAGGAGCAGCAAGACTCCCACCAGCGCAGCGTTTGGGGCCACGCCGATCAGACTCATGCAGACGATGCTCAGCAATGGCCCTAAGACAATAAACAGGCGTCCATGAATGCGGTCAGAGGCCATGCCGTAGATCGGCTGGAAGACCGCGGAGGCAATGGAGCCGATCGAGGCAAGCCCGCTTGCCATAGTCAGCGACAGGGAGAGCTTGTCGATGAGCAGGGGAAGAATAGGCGCGAAGAAGCTTCCATAGCAATCGTTCAGGAAATGGCCCCAGGTGACCAGGGCTAACCGTGACCGTTGAAATCTACCCAGCGTATGCATGATGTGTCAGACTCCTCATCGACTGACGTCGCTACAAAGATGGCGTTCCAGCTTACAGATCGCGACGATATCCTTTCAAACAGACGTTTAGTCGCGGGGCTTACCTTAGCTTGGGGCCTATAGCGCGTCAAGGAGAAAGATGCTACGATGGGACCGTTAGCATTTGAGTCTCTTGCAGAGCCCCAGCGCCACCAGGGCAGTTACCTGATCAGCTCCGGAGCCTCAGCGAGTGCGGCGTGGGGAGCGATGTCGAGATCGTCATCGCTGACGAAGCTTTCCCCAACACCTTTCCATGGTTGACTGACAGGTGTGGCGATGCGTGCACAACGGCTCATTCTGTGTGGATTTGGCAAGGTTGGCCAGGCCTTTGCCCAGCTCCTACACGAGCGGCGAGAATTACTGCAGACCCGCTATGCGCTCGGGCTCAACCTCGTGGCGGTGGTCGACATCGGCGGTGCGGCCCTGGCTCCGCGGGGATTACCGATGATCCCTCCGTCCGAGCTGCTCGCCCATGTGAAGACCGGTGGGACCGTGGAGGGATTTGGCGACTTTGGCATGCCCGGCGCTACTGGGGAAGCGGTGATCGACAGCCTGGAGGCCGATTTGATCGTCGAAGCGACGCCGACCAATCTCATCACCGGCGAGCCCGGCCTGCGTCATATGCGTGCTGCTCTGCGCCGGGGCCTGCACGTCGTCGCCGCCAATAAGGGTCCCTTGGTGCTGTGCTACGCTGAGCTGCAGGCCTTGTCTCAGGAGCACCAGGGCCAACTCTACATGAGCGCCGCGACGGCCGCGGCCCTGCCAACGCTAGACGTGGGGCAAACCTGCTTGGCAGGGACCCAGATTCTCAGCATCGAGGGCATTCTGAACGGCACCACCAACTTTATCCTGACGAAGATGCAAGACGAGGGTTACCAGTATCTGGATGCACTGCAAGAGGCTCAGGCCCGCGGCATCGCAGAGACGGACCCGACGCTCGACGTGGAGGGGTTCGATACCGCCAATAAGCTGCTTCTCCTCTCCAACATCTTGCTCGGAACCGGATATGGACCCAACGATGTCAGCCGGCATGGCATCGCACACATCACGCCACAAATGGTCATGGACGCCAGGCGTGTGGGAAAATGCCTGAAGCTGATTGGCCGGGCTGGTCTGAGCCACGGCAAAGTGCGCTTATCGGTTGCCCCAGAGGAACTAGCGCTCGACCATCCACTGGCCTCCGTGCATGGTGCCGAGAAGGCGGTCACATACGAAACCGACACCATGGGCCGAGTGACGGTGATGGGAGGGCCATCTTCACCAACGGGCGCCGCCGCAGCACTCCTCAAAGATATTATCAACCTGAGTCGGGCCACTGGGCACGGCCCGTAGGTCTACTATTACAAGGCCCCGTTTCCGCTTGAGACCGCATCACCGCACGCTTGTCTGATCCCTTGTGACAGAGCAGCTTGTGATCCTACTCCCGTTCGACCTCCAGCGCGGCTAGCAAAAAAATTCCCCCAGCCGCGCATCACATCTGCGGAGTCGACCTTTACCGGGCCGACTACCGCTTTGGCTCATTGCTCCACGATGATTTGCCCATACATCCACGGGTGCGGCCTGCAGATGTAATAGTAGTTGCCGGGAGCGTCGAAGGTAACTGCCTTGGATTGGCCAGGATCGATATCGCCCGTATCCCACTTGAACTCCATGTCCGTGGCGGTGTGTGGCAGATCACCGCTGTTGGTCCAGGTTACTGTCGTCCCCGCCTTGATGCGGATGCGGCCCGGCCCATATCGGTATTCGATGTTATTGACACCGATCTCGACCTTATCCGCCCCAGCGGCGATTGGGCCTGTGGGCCCGGCAACGGTCGGTGGCGGCGGGGGCGGCCACAAGGCATGGACCTGCCCCTTCAAGGAGAAGGCCCACACGGCGTCACCGTTGGCGCTGCCGATCGACTGGTTGCCGCCGGTAGTGATGGCCACGAATTGTTCGCCGTCGACTTCGTAGGTGATGGCCGGTGCATCAGCGCCAAAGCCGGTCTGGAAGCGCCACAGCTCCTCGCCTGTGCGCGCATCCAGGGCGTGGAAGTTACCATCAGAGCCGCCGCGGAAGAGCAGGCCTCCGGCGGTCGTCATCGAGCCTCCCCCCTGCCCGGTCCGATACGGCTGCGTCTGCTGCCAGACGATCTTGTTCGTCTTGCTGTCGATCGCTGTGAACGTGCCAGTCTGCGGCGAGCCGATCGGGGCGGCCTGGCTGCCACCGTCGTAGCGCTTCCCCAGCTTGAACTTATCGCCGTATCGTGTGAAGGCACTGGTACGCACAGTGCCCGGCACGTAGAAGTAGCCAGTGTCGGGGTTGTATGGCATCGGCGACCAGTTCGTGCCGCCGATCCCGGATGGTTGCATCAGCACCGGGGTTTCCCAAAAGACGTCAAAGATACACCGTGCCTCCGGATATCCCGGCAGGGGTGCCGCGCACTGCGGCACCGTGGCGTCGCCAACGGGGAAGGGCTGCGTCTTGGCCGTTTTCTGCCGTGGCTCCTGCGGCACCGGTCGTTCTTCAATGCCGATCAACGGTTTGCCATTAGTTCGGTCTAGAATGTACACCCAGCCTGTGCGGCCGGCTTCGGCGATGCCTTTACGCGGCTGGCCATCGATCACGGTGTCAAACAGCACCACCGGGCTTGCCGCATCGTAGTCCCAAAGGTCGTGGTGCACCTGCTGGAAGTGCCAGGCGTAGGCACCCGTCTTGGCATTCACCGCCATGATCGAGGCACAGAACAGATTGTCGCCCTCACGCATCGAGCCATCGTAATCGGGCCCACAGTTACCGGTAGCGAAGTACACGAGGCCGAGCTCCGGGTCCAGCGCCGGCGTGTTCCAGATCGCCGCTCCCCCACGCATCGAATGGTCGGTGCCAGCTGGCCAGGTGTCGCTGCCAAACTCCCCCGGGGCGGGAAGCGTATAAGCACGCCAGAGGATCTCGCCTCGCTCCGCGTTTAAGGCGGTCAGGCGGCCGCGGATGCCAAACTCGCCGCCGGAGATGCCGATATAGATCGTGCCGTCATAGTAGATGGGCGCGCTGGTGATCGTGTAGCCATGCTCCCACTGTTCGATGGGCGTCTTCCACACCAGCTTACCAGTCTTCATGTCCAGGGCCACGACGTTGGCATCGAATTGCCCGAAGAATACTTTCCCCTCACCCAGGGCCACGCCGCGGTTAACCCAACCGCAACAGACGGTGCTGATCTTCTGGTCGACGCCGGACCAGTACTCCCACAGGATCTCCCCCGTCCTGGCGTTCAGCGCAAAGACGTCGTCGTTGCCAGTAATGACGTACATTACGCCATCCTTGACGAGCGGTGTTGCTTCGAAGGAGTACTTGCCGCCCAGTCCCGAGCCCTTCAGTCGAGTCATCCAGGCACCCTTGAGTTTCTTGACGTTGGAGGTGTTGATCTGCTTCAGGGTCGAATAACGCTGATTGGTCAGGTCGCCGCCATTGGTGAGCCAATCCTTTCCTGGCGACTGCCGCTGCAGTCGGTCGAATTCCGGATCGACCGCCCATGCCAGGCTGACCATGCTGCACAGCATTGCCGCCAGTATGCCGAACACCAGACCGCTGTGCCCCTCTTTGGCTTTCATGGTAGGTCCCTCCTCCCGCGCTACCGTTCTAGGATCTTGGTCAGCGCGTCCACCCGCGCTCTGGCGGTCCGTCCATCCTGTTGAGCGATGACGCGTTGACACTGATGCCATCTATCAACTCGGGTTATGCTCGTGGCTCGAAACATTCCCAATACGTCCAGGTTCACCAGTTGATCTTGCTCGGGTCGCCTTGATAGAGAGAGCGCACATAGGCGAGAATTTTCCAGACGTCGTCGTCTGGCAATTCCTTTCCGAAGACGGCTGGCATGGTTTGCTGCGGAATCTCCCCTTTGATCAGTTTGGAGAGGGTTTCGTCATCGCTACCGAATTTCCACTCGTCGTCCAGAAGCGCTGGGCCCATGCCTCCTCCGCCCCCTACCCCGTGACAGCCCGAGCAACCGATCTGCAGGTAGAGCGTTCGGCCCTGTTTGATCGCCTCTGGGTCGCCGGTGTATGGATTCAGCTTGTTTGGCTTCGCCAGATCCCCAGCTGTGGCCATCCCGAACGTACTGAGAAGTAACGCGAGAGTGAGCGAGGCACACAGCCATACGTGCCCCTTTATCATCTTGCTTCTCTCCTTTCGCTCGCATCAGCGGTCAAGCCGGCCAGCCTTGCTCGTCCTGGTATATGGGCGGCCTCTCAGTGACGATGTACTCCTCCCTCTCGCTCGCGCTTTCCGCTCGGAGCCTCTGGTTTTGCGTCTCCATCCGAGACCTCAGCCACCACCAACGGCACGCCATACTCCTCGAGAATCGAGCGAATGGCAGCGGCATCCTTCTCGATGACCTCCTCCAGCTCGGCTTTGAGCGCTCCCTCCCCCTTGCGTACCCCCATCGAGATCTCGAACCCGAAGGGGGTTGCAGGGCTGCCGCCACGGAGCGGCGCTAATTGCAGCGGCGCGGAGCGTTTTTTGACGTAATAGCCGGCAAAGGGTCCCCAGACGAGCGCCACGTCCAGTTTCCC
>Ga0105104_10002614_pt1 | contig 13052 bp, 11 predicted proteins | sample PPLLaktember2015_3_FD_87034 | JGI IMG/M metagenome (GOLD analysis project Ga0105104, IMG submission 87034) | Freshwater sediment microbial communities from Prairie Pothole Lake near Jamestown, North Dakota, USA - PPLs Lake P7 Core (6) Depth... | ecosystem: Environmental > Aquatic > Freshwater >...
AGCGCTGTGGGTCGTATCGTCGTCAGCGGCCGCGTACAGAATGTGCAGCGCGGCGATACGATTCGTCTCAATGTGGAAATGCGCGCGCCTCTCCGCTTCACAATGGATAAACTTCACGCTCCCGACGTAGTGCAAAAGATCGAAAACTCCGATGCGAAGGATGTCCAGTCGGGAACACTGATACTCCGCGTCTGGAACCGGCTTCCTGTCAGCGGACGCGCCTATCTCGTTATGTATCGTGACAATGCTCGCACACAATCCGAATCCGGGGCGGATGTAGACACCGTTTTCAACGTGGATATCCCCGCACCCGTGATCAGCAACGGCCGCGCAGTCAGTACAGTTTTCTTCGAAACCGTCGTGGAACTGAACGACCATCTGCTGGAATATTTCCGCGTTCCGCGCGATTCTAACGGCATTCGGCCCGATAACGCCCAGGTTCCCCCCTTCTTTGTTCGCACGGATTTGACTCTGCCCGGCACCAACGGCGATACATTAATTGCTCATGCTGGCGATTATATTAAGATACAGCCTTACGCCGATATAATGTATCGCGTCAACACGGGAGATGAAGAATGAAACAAATCCTCTTCTTCTCCCTGCTGCTATCGGCTCTCACCGCCTGGGCACAGGATCCCGAAACCGCCGGAACCGCCGGCGTGCATGACTTGGAAGCTAAAAGTCCATCGGCTTTGGGATGGAATCCGGCCGTCCTCTGCTTTCAACGCGCCTTCCGTTATAGCTTTGAACTGCCGTCCAGTATTGCGGGCAGCGTGGCCAATAACGCCTTCAGCGTCAACTATTGGAACGATCACGTCGCGGGCGACCGCTATCTGACGGATGCGGATAAGCGCTCGATTCTCGACCGCATTCCCGATGACGGAATGGAGGCGAACGCGCAAGGATACGCTCCTTTAGCCGGATTCGGCTATAATTATTTCGCGGCGCGCATCGCATTTCGTTCCGGTTCCAATTTGAATCTGCCGCGGGAAGTCGCCGAACTTGCTCTTTACGGCAACGAACTCAACCGTCTTTACAGCATCGCCGACCTGTCGGGAGTTAGTCAGACTTTCCTCGATTGCGGCGTCGGTTTCGGCTACCGATTTGAGCAGGATAAAATTCCGGATTTGTTTTTCGGCGCCGGGTTTCACTACTATCAAGGACTGTTTCTTTTTAAGCTCGAGCGAACGAACGGCAGCCTGATCGTAGACTCCTCCATGATAACAGGCTCCTCGGTAATCCACTCCTTGGATTCACGGCGCGGCGACGGCGTCGGTTTTGATCTCGGATCAGTGGCCGTCCTGTCCGACCAATGGGAGGTCGGACTCTCCGCCCGACAGCTTGGAGCGCGTCTCTCATGGGATGTGCGCGACAATAATCGCGTCTCCTTCTACACGGACAGCACCGGCATCCTCGTGGATTCGCTGGCGCATGAAGGGTATGCCGAACGAGCGTTTCATTACGAAGATACGACGTATTCCGGCGGCGCGGTGGAAACGCGGCTGCCCGCGATTATTCAGGCGAATGCCCGCTACCGACTCAATCCCCGCTGGATTCTGATGGCGGAAACGGCCGTGCTTACGGAAAGCACCTCCTTCGGCAAAGCCGGAGTGGAAGCGGGCGTGGCGGCTCAATTTCTTCCGAAACCGTTTCTTATGCTGCAAAGCGGCATCCGCTTCGGCGGCCCGTGGGCTTTTCAATTTGGCCTCGGCGGCGGATTGCGCTTTAAGCATTATGAATTGGACTTGGGAGGGACTTGGAACGGCGGCCTGGCCAGCAATGCGCAGGGCATTGGATTCGGACTGTCCCAGCGTCTGAAATTCTGAAATTCATTTCGCCGTTTCCGCCGAGCGGGGTCGCTGACCCCGTCGGAATCTTCTCGTATCGTCTTCATTCTTGCCGCTTTTCTAACCGGCAAGAAGATGCCCCAGAAAAAACGCCGTGCAGAATCTCCCTGCACGGCGTTTACTTTTCTCGATGCACAATCTATTTCGGAACTCGAATAACGAGTACGATTCCTAAAAATCCAAACACGATGTTTCCGGCCCACGCCGCCAGTTCAGGTCCGATCGTGCCATGATAGCCGATAATCTTTCCTACCTGCATAAAACCGAAATACACAAAACAAACCAAGAGCGAGAGACCGAAACCCAACACCAGTCCGCCGCGCCGCCGGAAGGCCGCGAACGGCACGCCGAACAACACGATAATCACGGTGGCAAACGGCTGCGATATTTTAAAAGCGAGATCTACAATCCACTTCCCGGCGCGCACTCCGCTCACCTTCAGCCGTTCGACCATGTTGCGAAGGTCTATGTAATTGAGTTCTTCCGGTTCGACGTTTACTCGTGCCAAATCGTCCGGCGTGATGGACAAGTCTTGGCGCGGCATCGAATCCAGACTTGCAACCGTCACGGTGCCGTTCGCAAAGCTGCGAATCTGCACGCGTTCCAGCACCCAGTGATCTTTGTTGTAATGCAGTCTGTCCGCGGTTACCCGCCTTTCCAACCGGCCATCGGCAAACATGTGCAGACTGATCCGCTCCCCCGTTCGTTGATCCGCGTTGTAGCTCTCCATTTTCAGGAATTCCGTAGGACTGACCTGAATATAGAGCCGCCCTTGGCGCGTGGATGTCGAAGTCTGCGCCTTCTTCACCTCGGTTCGGTACAGTACCTTGCGTTCGTGATTTGCGGCGGGAACCACGCTCTCGCCGAACAGCAGCGTCGCACCGCTGAGCGGCACCGCCACCATCAGCAGCAGGAACAGAATCCGCCACAAACTATAGCCCGCCGACTGCATGGCCGTAAGTTCGTTGCGATACACCAGACCGCCCACACTGAACAGCGTGGCCAGCAGCACCGAAACCGGAAGCGTCAGATAGATGATATAGGGAAGGTAAAGATAGTAATAGCGGAGAACGACGTGATACGGAGCCTTCGCGTCAATGAACTTGTCCAATTGCTCCGTGCTGTCCACCGTAATAAAAATAACCACGCTGGCCAGCAGCGCAAAAATCAGAAACTGAAAAAACCGTCGCAGGACGTAGCGGTCGAGTGTTTTCACGGGCGGGCGAACATGTTAATCGCTTTTTCCAACCTGCGCAAAACCGTCTCGCGTCCAAGCACATTCATGAGTTCAAAGAGACCGGGACTCACGGTTTTCCCTGTTAAAGCCAGACGGATCGGGTGAATTAATTTCCCGGCGGATAAACCATGACTCTCGCACCAACCGCGCAAATGCTTTTCGAGGGGTTCGGGATCGAACGACGCCGCGTTGTCTAAATCAAAACGATATTCCCGCAATAGTTCCGGCATCTTTCCGTCGGGAAAATGCTTGGCGGCGCCGGCGGAATCATATTCCACGGGATCGGTAAATAAGTAAGCATGATCCGTAAATAAATCCCGCGGCATGCGAATGCGCGGCTTCATCAGCGGCCAAAAAGCACGCAATTGTTCGCGGGTAGCCGGCGCTTCGCCGGAATGTGCGATCAGATAATCTATCGCTTCTTCATCGGACAGCAAGCGGATATGTTCGCCGTTCATCCATTCCAGTTTAGCCGTGTCGAAAACCGCGCTCTTCGCCTGAATTCCGCCCAGCGAAAACACGTGCTTCAATTCGCCGACGGAAAAAATTTCGCGGTCACCGCTGCCCGGCGACCAACCCAACAGCGAAAGGAAATTGAAGAGCGCCTGCGGCAGAAATCCACGATCCGTAAACTCTCCGACCGACGTTGCTCCCGTGCGTTTGGACAGCCGCTGCTTGTCCGGCCCCAGAATGAGCGGCACGTGTCCGAACTGCGGAACCTCCCAGCCCATCGCCCGGTAGAGAATGATCTGCTTGGGAGTGTTGGAGATATGATCGTCTCCGCGCAGCACGTGAGTGATCCCCATGTCGTGATCGTCGCACACGACCGAAAGATGGTAGGTGGGCGTGCCGTCGCTGCGCAGCAGAACGAAATCTTCCACTTCCGCGCCGTCGAACTTAATCGGGCCGTGAACTAAATCATTCCACTTCACTCCTTCGACAGAGGCGGAAACCCGCACCGCGTAAGCGTCTCCGCGCGCGAGCCGCTGCGATGCTTCGGCGCGCGCCTTGTGCACGTCGCCGCGAACACGGCACCTCGGCTCCTTGCGGGCTTGCGATTCGCGGCGCATCGCTTCCAGTTCTTCGGGAGTCGTGAAATCGTAGTAGGCCGCGCCGCGCCGGATGAGTTCCTCCGCCACGCCGCGGAATCGTTCGTGATGGTCGGATTGGTAGACTACGGGCTCATCGGATTCGATCCCCAGCCAGCGCAGCCCGTCGAGAATCACTTCCGCCAATTCCCCGCGCGAGCGTACCGGATCGGTGTCTTCGATCCGCAGCAAAAATTTTCCGCCGGATGCGCGCGCGAAAAGAAAATTGAATATCGCCGTGCGGGCGCCGCCCACATGCAGATAACCCGTCGGACTGGGCGCAAAACGCACGCGAATGTCAGACATCGTTTTCGTCCTCGACACGCGTTTCATTGGACGGCGCGGGTAGCGAAGGAATATTATCCGTCACTTCAATCCCGCCAAAAAGTCTTGCTCCAAGATTATAAAACATCGCCGTCAGCCCGCCGATCATCGCACAAATCAATGAAAACACAAGTCCAGCCACCAGCGCCGCGACAATCATCATTCCGCCGCTGAGCTCCGTCAGGCCCTTCGCTTCCGGAGGCAGCAGGGATGCGCTCCCCGATCCTGCCATCATGCGAAAGATAAAGGATTCCAGCAAGCCGAAAATTACGCCGCCGAATAGGCCGATGACAAAACCGATTCGCACCGCGCTCCACGGTTCCACTCGCAGGATTTCCCGTCTCATCTTACGGTATCCCTTCTTGCCGGAGCGGGTCGTTCATAGGTAGCCGGACGCAGCGTGATGTCCAACTGGGAATTGGAAGGATCAATTAATATGTTTTTAAAAGAACGCGTTCCGTCGGGCCAGCGCGCCTGCAAGTGGTGAAGTCCCTGCTCAAACAGAATGGTTGCCGGTGTGGCTACGGATAATTCCTTATCATCCACGACCAGCGATGCGCCGGCGGGATCGGAATTGATTTTTACGATTCTCCAACTCCATGAATGCGGAGTCCCGCTGACTTGCGGAAGCTTCCGCGTATCTCCGCGTTGAATGGGCGCTAATAAAAAAGTCACGCGGGTCGTCTCGTTGGGTTGAATAGTTACACCCTGCGTCGGCGGAACGGGACGGTAGCCGTCCATCCGGACACTGACGATGAACGAATCCGCCGGAACATCGGAAAGAAAGGCATTCGTGAGCAGATCGGTGGGACGGCGATTGAGTATGACTTCCGCTCCCGTGGGTCGCGATGTCACAATCAGCACTCCAGACTGATTATGCAGCACCGCCCAGATTCCCCATAGAACGGCCAGTCCCATGGCGATGCTGGACAGCAGCAAACCGAGAACGACCCGGCGGCGGCGGGCGGGATCCTTTATCGCATTACTCATCTTCTTGGTTCCCTGATAGGGCGATTCGCAGTCATTTCGGAACACACACCGTCAATTCATTTAGTGGCCGGCGCAGTTGCGCGCCAGTTCGCGTGTCAGATAATCGAACAGCGACCAAATATCTTCGGTGTCTTTGATGCCGCCTACGGTGGAAGGAGCGGTCATGATTCGTATTCCGGTGTCGCGGGTTAGCACCGCGGGAATGCGGTCGGATGCAAACGGTTCCTTAAAAAATACGCGCGCGTTCTTCGCACGAATCGCCTGCTCCAGTTGCGCCAATGCCACGGGCGACGGTTCCACGTCCGGAATCGGATTAATGATTCCCGCCACGGTCAAGCCGAAATCCCTCGTAAAATAATCCCAGCTTGAATGCGTGGATACGATAGCCGTTCCGCGGCATGCGCCTGCGATGTCTTTCCAATGGGCGTATGCGCTATCCACGCGCGCAACGAAAATGCTGCATCTCTCCGCATACGTATTCGCATTCTCGGCATCGGCGGCTTTCAGCGCATCGCGGATATTAATCGCAATCCGCGGAAGATTTGTCGGTCCCAGCCAGTAGTGCGGATTTCCCGCCGGATGCGGATCGTGGTGCACATGACCATGATGTACATGATCGTGATGTTCTTCCGCGCCGATAATCTCGATTCCTCGCGAACAATCCGTGATTGCCAGCCGTGAATTCCCCGCACTCGCTATCAGATCATCCGCCCAGAAATCAAGAGCCGCTCCCACCTTCAGATAAACCGAGGCCTGCTGCACCAGCACGACTTGACCGGGTAAAATCTCAAACGCATGCGGATCCTGATCCGCGCGGCAGATCGCTTCGACTTGCACCAAATCCCCGCCCACTTCTTTCGCGATGGAAGCCAAATCGTTTGTCGAGGTCACCACGCGCAGCGGCGCTGCAAAACTTGCCGTTGAAATGAGACAGAAAAGAACAAACCATATCCACTGCGTTGATTTCTCATTTCTCATTTTTCATTTCTCATTTATCTTTATATGGCAACCCCTAAGCTGCAAGAAAAGCTTAGGGGTCCAAAGACTACGCTGATGCAGCGCAAAATAAAACTATTCTGACGACATTCGGCAGATGGATTCGCAAAAACATAAAGAGTCGTCAGTTCCTTAATAACAATCTATGGAAAAGGGGGGATTCTCCGTCTCGCTTTCTGCGAGACGAGACCTCGTTCGTCGAAGACGAACGGGGAACCTCCGGTAAGTGTTTTAGCCCCTACAACGGTTTAGTCCGCTCCGACAGTGTCGGAGCGAGATCTCGATCCCGCAATGCGGGATCGGACAAACCGCTGCCTTCCCACCGTTCCCTGATGAGCCGCGAAATGAACTTTCTCCCATGCACGGTCTTAAACCACTCTTCCCGTTTCATGGCTTCCGATCGCGTGGCGAAACTCTCCTCGTGGAGAAGTATCCACGGCCGCCATGCCTTTGTGGATTTCACAAAGCCGGCATTATGTCTTGCCAAACGTTTCAAGACATCTTCCGTTTGACCGACATACGTTCTCTCGTGTCCCTGCGAGAGCAGAATGTAAACAAAAAAACTCACGGAATCTTGCGGAGAGGGGGGGATTCGAACCCCCGGTAAGAGTTTTAGCCCCTACAACGGTTTAGCAAACCGCCGCCTTCAGCCACTCGGCCACCTCTCCAAAAATCAATATTGTTCTTTTTCCCTACAATGGTTTAGTCCGTTCCGACTCCGTCGGAACGAGATCTCGATCCCGTAAAACGGGATCGGACAAACCGCCGCCTTCAGTCCGTTCCACGAGATCTCGATCCGTTTCCACGGATCGGACCACTCGGCCACCTCTCCAAAAACCAGAAATGTCTTTTATCCCTACAACGGTTTAGTCCGCTCCGCCTATCGTGCCGCTTTAATGAATTTGATGTCTCTTTTTAGCCAGTCATTCACAATCTTCTGAACCTCAGTATTCTTCTTCCCTGCAAATGCACGCAGGAAATCCGCGATCTCCGGATCAAGATAAACCGGGAAGTTCAGTTCAACGTCGGGGCGGTAGAACTTGCCGCGTTCGCCCTTAGAAAAATCGTACTCTTTCTTCATGGCGTTCTCGCGTCGTATTGCGTTTGTTCTCTCTTTGTCGCCTTGCGTGCGGAAATGATGCGAATCCTGACAGTGGACTGGTTTACGTTTTGATAGGTATGCGAAACCACAAGTACGATTTCCGTACTATCCTTTCCTATGGTGATCCAGCGATCCTCGGCCTGATTATGTGCCTTGTCGAAGAGAGAAAGCGCATAAGGATCTTTCAGAATCGTCCCCGCTCGTTCAAAGCTCACGCCGTGCTTTTCAATGTTTTGCTTAGCTTTTACCGGATTCCACTCGAAGAGGTATTGCAACCGTTGCTTCTCCCTTCCGCCTTCATCCTTTATCCTTCATCGTGCGGAGGACGGGAGACTCGAACTCCCAAGGGCCGTAAAGCCCGGCGGTTTTCAAGACCGCTGCCTTACCAGTTAGGTCTAGTCCTCCCAAGGGCTTTCCCAAAACGAAAGCCTAAAAATATAGAACTTTTCGGCGTGAAAATCAACTGCAAATGATGTATCTTTAGCGTTATATTACAGTCACTCAGCCCTGAAAAGGTTTCATGACCCGGACTTCATTTTAAATATGACCTATTTCCGTTACATATTTCGCGAATTTTTCCCGCCTTTTATCTTCAGTTTAAGCCTGATTATATTTTTGTTTGTAATGAATTTGCTATTTCAAATGCTGGGTAAAATCGCAGGCAAGGGGCTTCCCTTAGGAACTATTGCCGAGTATTTTTTCCTCAATCTGGCCTGGATGGTGGCCATGGCCGTGCCGATGGCGGTTTTGGTAGGAACTCTGACCGCCTATGGCCGCCTGTCCGCTGACGGTGAAATTACCGCCCTCAAATCCTCCGGAGCCGGGCAGTGGCGGCTGATGGCTCCGGCCGTCATGATCGCCGGAACCGTGGCCGTTCTGGTCGTGATGTTCAACGTCCGCTTGCTCCCGCAGATGAACCACCGCTCCCGCCAGCTTCAGGCCGACATCCGCCGTAAAAAGCCCACGATGGTGCTGGAGCCGGGAGTTTTCCTCTCCGATATTCCGGGCTATGTTTTAATCGCGCGCGAAGTCAACCAGCAGACATCCGAAATGCGCGATGTCGTAGTCTATCAGGAAACCGATCCCGACTATGCCACGACCATCACGGCCAAGCACGGCCTGCTCCGCTATGAAGAATCCATCGAGAGTTTTGAATTCCTGATGCGCGAAGGTCAAATTGACCGCGCCTCCCGCCGCAAGATTTCCGAATTCCAAACCACCGCCTTCGGACGCGCGATCTTCCGCATCAGCGCGCCGGAAATGTCGCTGCGACGGACGGAATCTTCGTGGCGCAGTGAACGCGAATTGACCACCGTGCAATTGGTGGAACGACTCCGCTCCATCAAGAAGACGCCGAAGCCGAATCGCAAGGAGATCAACAGTATTGAGGTGGAGATTCACAAGAAGTTTTCGATTCCTGCTGCGTGCTTGGTCTTCGGTATTCTCGGTTCGGTCTTAGGTCAATGGGTCAAGCGCTCCGGACTTGGGGTCTCCGCCGGATACAGCATCTTCTTCTTCCTCATCTATTGGGTCTTCCTCATAAGCGGGGAGGATTTCGCGGATCGCGGCCGCGTGGTTCCGTGGCTCGCTATGTGGCTGCCGAATTTTATCTTCCTCGTTTTGGGAATCGGCCTGATCTGGCGGGAGCGAAAAGGCCAAATGGTTCTGCCCATTGACCGCATCCGCGCTGCTTTAGCGCGGCGACGGGGCGAAGAAACCAAGGAGACATAGTCTTATTTCCCCCCGTGGACGGGAGGATGGAAGGGGGGCGTATTTATCCGCCGAGGCATGTATCCTTGTCCGTCTTTGACGAGATCTCGCCAAGGTCCGTTTTCCGAATTGTGAACTGTAGCGCCGCACGGCAGTGCGCTCTTTCTCGCCGAGCAGGGTCTCCAGACCCTGCCGAAACCGCCGGGGCGGGTGTGTCCCCCGCCCGCAAGCATATTCATTTTTTTAGAGGGCAATCGTGGGTAGGCATCAGGATCGGCAACATGGAATAAATTTTATGAATCGTTCGAACAAGAAGGACGACTCAAGGCCTTGCTATCTATTCGGTGGCAGGGTCTTTTTGTTGGGAGGAATGAAGATGGTTGGTCGCGGGATAGTAGTATTGGGTATATACTTTTTGGTTGTTGCATGCGGATTTGCTCAACCGCAGCCGCCAGCGATTGAATGGCAGCGCCGCTATGGTGGCACAAGGGATGACAATTGTACCAGCCTTCTCCCTACGGTCGACGGTGCCTATCTTATGTGCGGATCGATTTATATCCTGGGCGATAGTCCAACGTATGATGATTTCTGCATCATTAAAGCCGACGTAGATGGCGATTCGATGTGGTGCCGGCATTATGGAACTGACGGTTTGGAAGCATGCTGGGCTGCGCGGGAAACATTGGACGGTGGCTATATTCTCGCGGGAGACCAATGGTCAGATAATACCATTGGATTCGATTTCATGATCTTAAAAACGAATGCTCAGGGCGACTGTTTATGGAGCAGAACGTATGGCAATTGGGATCATGATCTGTGCCACGATGTTCAGCCGACACGTGATGGCGGATACTTTCTTGTCGGAGAATCTAGTGATGAAGAAACCAATGTTGGCGTCGGCTGGCTGTTGAAAACCGATGCTGGTGGAGATAGTGTGTGGAGTCGAGCATATCGCATGGCAAGCGGAATGAATAATGATCGATTTGCTGGAATCCGGCCAACATCTGATGGGAATTATATATTGGCAGGAACAACTATGATAAATAATGATTCGCATTTCTGGTTGATAAAGATAAACGATATTGGTGACACCCTCTGGACGAAAACATACGGGAGACCGAATACGACTATATGTCGAGGAGTTCGCCAAACTACCGACCAAGGTTATCTTCTCTATGGCTGGCACGCTGTGGGAAATCGTAGATGGGACTTTTTCGTAGCAAAAACGGATAGCGTAGGTTATCTGGAGTGGAGTAAAACCTACGGGCGGGAAGATTCTGAAGAAGATTGTTATGCGGCTTGCCAGACGTCAGATGGTGGTTTTATTCTGGTCGGACAAGCGAGATTTCCGGACACATATTTTGCCGACGGCTGGATTGTTCGAACAAATGCGGACGGAGATAGCCTGTGGAGCATGCGTATAGATAACGGCGTTGGTCATGATCATTTCAACGATATACTGCAAGTCTCTGATGGCGGATTCGTGCTTGGAGGGCATTCTGATATTTGGCAGGATAGCATAATACAGGAACAAGCCCAAATGTGGCTGGTGAAGCTTGCGCCGGAAATGTCCGCAGGTGATGCGCTGCATCCCCGCAGTATTTATTTGCTCTCTGCCTATCCCAATCCCTTCAACAGCGCCACGCAGATTGCATTCACTGTACCTGTGACGCAACGCGTTTCTCTTCAGCTCTACGATGTTTTAGGACGCGAAGTGGCCGTGCTTTTGGATGAAATAAAAACGGCGGGGGCACATCGCGTGAGCTTCGACGGCAGTGGATTGGCATCGGGTGTGTATTTCTGCCGGATGGAAGCGGGAAAGGAAGCGCGGATGCAGAAAATCGTTTTAATCCGGTAGGGGCGGACCCATGTGTCCGCCCTCATGGCCGCCACATACATCTCGATTAGGCGGCGGGCTCCGTCCCGCCGCGTCATCCGGCATGACAGAGCATGCCGGCTAATCGGGACTGAATCCCCGAGACACACGCGCCGCCGCGAGGCAAAGTGTCATTCTGTTTTCCGTCTGCGGAAAACAGAATCCCTGACGTCGTAAGGGATTCCGTTCGCGGACGAACGGAATGACACGCCATACACGGCGAAGATTCCGGCACAGTGAAATCACCCCCTACCCCCAATCGAGTTGGGTGGAATGGAAAACGCGAGGGGTAAGGCCCCCCGCACGGCGAAGAAATGCAAGCGGCGGTCTCGAAAGAGACCGCCGCTTGTTTTCGAAAAATCGTGGCTATCAGTCTACCGCAATCACCAGTTTCGTGAACTGGAATTTCTCAGTCTTCTGCAGAACAACGGTGGCCGTTTGCTTGTCTTCGCTGAGCACGACTTTATAATCCGTATTCTCGACATACGAACGCGGGAAAAGCAGCACTTTGCCGATCCGTCCCACTCCCAAAGCCGAAGCCGCGAGTGTGATGCGATTGTCGGCCCGCAGATCGAGTGAATTGGGATTCTGCATCTTGTCCAGATCGGAGGTTTCCCACTTGCCCAGCGTCGGCTTGCGAATGAGTCCCTGCTTGCTCAGTTCCTTCAGGGTTCCGGTCACATACGTAACGGAGTTCATCTGACGAGCGAGAGTCTCATTCTTCAGACTCATTTCCGTCATCTGCGCCATCGCGGTCTTGCGTTCTTCATCTAAAGAGCGGATTTGATCCTGCAATTCGGCGCGGCGCGTTTCCAGATCCTTGACTTCCTGTTCTTTCTGATTGCGGGCCTGAATCAGATTCTGCCGCTCTGTGTCAATCCGCCGCTTGGTCGAGCGGGCCAACGCGTTCGGCGACAGCCGGGCCGTGCCCTGCGTGACAAACGAACCGAACACACCTTCATTGTAGTAGCTCCACACCTCAAAACCGGGCAGCAGCTCCGCGGTCAGCGACGTCTGCTCGATCATCTTGACCGCGTCTTCTTCGAGCACGCCCTTCTCCAGCAAAAACTCCAAACAAACTTTGAAGTGGCTGTCTCCCTGTTTGACCGTGTACGGTGCGGGCAGTTTGGATCGCACGTCCAATAGTTCCTGATTCAATTGATCCATCTGGCCGTTCAGAGTAATCACTTCCTGAAGCAGACCGCGATAAGAAACGTCCTTCTCCTGCTGTACGCGTTTGGCCAGAGTCTCGGCTTGCTCCGCGGTCATGCCCAGGGATGAAATCGCGGTGGTGTCGAAACTACCGTCCTGATGCGATGTGTTGTACTTGCGCACCAGATCCATAATCTTTCCTTCGCGGTCGGAGATCTGGGTATTCAGCTTATCTACGCGCAAGACCAGTTCCTGGAAGTTCTTCACTTCCGTCGGTTGGCGGCGAGAGAGAAAATGAAACACCAGCACCACCACCACTAAAACCACAACAATGATGCTGACGATCAGCGCTACACTGCCGCGGTCACTGCGACGGCGTAAGGCAAACATACGGGGTATTCCTCACTTTAAAAGAGGCTGGGTTTTTGTCGTTTGATTGTGCGCGTTCCCGAGTGCTTCGCACACGGCTCGGGAAGCGGATATTTGCGGTTGAAATATTCTGCGCGGACGCGCGGGCACGCCGGCGTGGCCTGACCGTCTCCATCCTCGCAAATCTGCAGAACGGTGATCCCGCGCGGAACGGAAAAATCATCGTTCGGATAGTCCACAGAATCATAGGCCGCGCGGATGAACGTCGCCCAAATCGGCAGCGCTGCATGTGCGCCTTCCATGCCCCGGCCCAAAGATCGCGATGGATCGTCCAAACCGACCCAAACCGCGCACACGAGAT
>Ga0105104_10002616_pt1 | contig 13045 bp, 14 predicted proteins | sample PPLLaktember2015_3_FD_87034 | JGI IMG/M metagenome (GOLD analysis project Ga0105104, IMG submission 87034) | Freshwater sediment microbial communities from Prairie Pothole Lake near Jamestown, North Dakota, USA - PPLs Lake P7 Core (6) Depth... | ecosystem: Environmental > Aquatic > Freshwater >...
CCATTTCCTGAACCTCCGGGAACGAGGGAACTCGGTTGGGGCCGAGGAGTGACAACACGTGCTCGCTGATATCGGCAGCCATGTCCCCGACTCTCTCCAGATCTTTGACGATCTTTAAGGCCGGTAGTCCTCGGTCTTGGTTTCACGGGGATTGGTGAATATCTGCTTGGTGTCCCCGAATTCGATCAACTCACCGAGATAGAAGAACGCCGTGTAATCACTGACCCGCGCAGCCTGCTGCATGTTGTGAGTCACGATCACGATCGTGTACTCGCGCTTAAGCTCTTGAATCAGTTCCTCGATCCGGGCGGTCGCGATGGGATCAAGAGCGCTCGCGGGTTCATCCATGAGGATCACCTCCGGACGGATGGCGAGCGCCCGGGCAATGCACAGCCTCTGTTGTTGACCACCGGAGAGATCCAGAGCAGAGGCCTGGAGCCGGTCTTTCACCTCATCCCAGATGGCGGCGATCTGAAGGCTCTGCTCCACCCGTTCTTCAATCGCGCTTCTGTCTTTCCAACCGTTCACGCGCAGCCCGTAGGCGACGTTGTCAAAGATGCTCTTGGGGAACGGGTTCGACTTCTGAAAGACCATCCCGACCCGGCAGCGCAAGGCGACGACATCCATCCCGGAATCATTTATATCTTCGCCGTCGAGCCGGATCGTCCCCTCGATTCGAATCCCGGGAATGATATCGTTCATTCGGTTCAAACATCGCAGGAACGTCGACTTGCCGCAGCCCGAGGGACCGATCAAGCCGACGACCCGGTTGGCCGGAATCGACATGCTGATGCTGGACAGAGCTTTCTGCGTCCCGTAGTAGAAGTTCAGATTGTCAACTTGAATTTTCACTGGTTCCGCTGCTTTCGTCACTCGAGCTCCCTACCCGGCCTTCTTCAGCTCCCCGCCCACCGGCAGGGCGAAATAAAACGTCGATCCGCGCCCCAGTTTGCTTTCGACCCAGACCCGGCCCCCGTGGACCTGAACGAGATGCTTGACAATGGCGAGACCGATTCCGCTTCCTCCGGTCTGACGTGATCGATCCTTATTTACCCGATAGAACCGCTCGAAGATCCGCTCCAGATCTTCGGCCGGAATTCCCACCCCGGTATCAGCTACTGCCACGATCAGTTCCTTGCCCGACTTCTGAGCTGATACCTTGATCTCGCCTGAATCCGTGTACTTGAGAGCGTTATCAAGCAAGTTGTAAAGGATGCGACGCACGAACGCTTCACGGGCCAGGAAAACCTCTGCTCCCGGCTGAATCTCACCTGAAAACCTCACCCCCTTTTCCGTAAAACGCGGACCGAGCTCCTTCTCGAGATCGCACATGAGTGCCCGAAGATTCACCTGTTGTTTCTCCAAACGCTCGGTTCCATTCTCCAGACTGGCCAGTTTGAACAGTTCATCAATCATCTGCGACAGCTGGAGGGCATTTCGATGAATTTTGGGAAGAAAGTCTCTGTGAGCGGCGGAAGCACACTTCTCGTCCATTACCGTCTCGGCATAGCCGCGAATAGATGTCAGCGGAGTCCGAAACTCGTGAGAGAGGTTGGAAACAAAGTCTCTTCGGGCGTTTTCCAGTCTGCGCAGGCGTGTAATATCGTGGAACACGACGACGACGCCCAAAATCTGATTGGCCCCCTCCAGTCGAGAAAAACGGGCCAGGAGGACCCGATCCCCCAGCTTGATCTCCTCCTCGTGCTCAGAGGTCTCCGGCTCACGCAACACCTTCGCTAGACCCGTCTCGACGGACGCAATACGGACAATCTCGAGGGCGGTTCGGCCTATAGGGTCACAGTCAATTCGGAAGATCTCAGTGAAAGCCGGATTCGCGCGAGTGATGCGCCCTCGGGTGTCGACAATCAGCACTCCCTCGGACATGCTCGCCAAGACTGCCTTCAAGTAGTTCTTCTCAGACTCCAGGAGCTGAGTACGAGCTTGAACTTTCTTAGCGAGCGTTTCCAAGGACCGAGCAACCGGACCGAGCTCTTCCGCGGAGTGAATCGCCACGGCAGGCGCGGCCTGTCCATCATCGATAGAGGCAATGTACTTCTCGATCTTCCTTTTCGGCTCGGTGACGGTCCTCCTCAGAGTGCCGAGGAGCGCGGCTGCTGCCCCAAAACCGACGAGCGCAAGAATGGTCAGTACAAGACGAAACGGCGGAGTAAGAAGGCGCCGTTCCGGCACCGGCATCGCCACCCTGACGAAGCCATCAGAGCGTCTCAGGCGGTGGGCCGAGTACATGAGCCACTTCCCCACACTCGTACTGTACCTGGTCCGCTCGCCTGAACCGGTCCTCCGGGCGTCCAGGATTTCCGTTCTGTCGGCATGGTTTTCCAGTTCGGCTAAGTGCTCACTCGAGAATTCGGAATCGGCAACCACTCGCCCATCCCCGGTGATGATCGTTATTCGATAGGGTGCGTGGCGGGCCATTTCGTCGACTAAGCGGTCGAGGTCGGGGGCGGCAGGGTCAAAGACGCTGCTTAGAAGCGCCGCCTGATTACGCAGTTCGCGGCGCGCGTCATTGGTTCGTTGGTCCTGCAGCTCCTTGCTGATGTGAAAACAGACGGCAACCATCGCCAGCCAACCGGCCCCAAAGGTCAGCAAGAGGGTTGACTTCAATCGCACGTTATTGCTCCAGCAGCACGGAATCGAGCTTGTAGCCAACGCCGCGGACTGTCTGAATGCAGGCGCCCTCGCTCCCGAGTTTCTCGCGCAGGCGCTGGATGTGAGTATCAATTGTCCTCGTCATACCGCCGTAGCTGTAGCCCCAGACCTTATCCAGCAACTGGTCTCTGGTGACTACGCGTCCCCGGTTTTCCAGCAGATAGACAAGAAGGTTGAACTCCGTATTCGTCAGTTTTAGCACTTCATCCTTAACCCGCACTTCGTAGCGTGACGAATCAAGAAGGATCCCGTCACAGCGCATGACGATTCCGGGCTGCGCGCCGGGTGACAGCCGGCTAAGGATCGCCCGTATTCTCAGCAGCAACTCTCTGACGCTGAAAGGCTTGGTGACGTAATCCTCGGCGCCCAGCTCGAACCCCAGTACCCGATCAACCTCCTCCCCCTTCGCAGTGAGCATGAGAATAGGAATTCGTTGTGTCTGGTTGTGAAACTTGAGGCGCTTCAGCACCTCCACGCCGCTTATGCCCGGCAACATGATGTCGAGCACAACGAGGTCGGGATCTTCCTTAAAGGCGATCTCGAGCGCCCGTTCACCATCCTTCGCCGTCAGCGCCCGATACCCCGCCTTGGAAACATGGAATGACACGAGCTCCAGTATGTCTTCTTCGTCTTCAACTATCAGGATTTTCTTCATCAGATCTCTCGAGCAGATGTCGAGCCTAGACGGCCACTGTCACAGTCGTGTCACAAAGACCCAACTCTTCCGTCACAGATTGGGTTTCTGAGTCGTTGCACGATTGTGACAAAGCGGTGACTTAACGTTGACAAGCACCGACTAACCTTTCCCGCGTGGGAGGCCCTGGGAGCGGAGCCGTCTCGGGGGAGCTCCCAGGAAAAACTAACTCAAGCAACGAAAGGAGTATTCATGAGGGGAGGGACCGCATTTATCCTACTGCTCTTGCTGCTCACGGCAACGCCAGCAGCGCAAACCGCCAATCCTGAAAAGACAGAAACGGCAGAATCGCCAGCCACTCCAACCGCTCACGAGCCGAAGACTGCATCTGACACCACGCAGCCGTCCGCCTCCAAGGACACCGAACAGAAAGTCTCCGATCTGCAGGGTTCGGTCGAAGGGACCAACGAAGGAATGGCTGAAATGAGACCGGCGATCGAGTCCCTGCGGAAGATCAAACTGACCGGTTACCTTCAGGCCCAATACCAGTGGGCCGAGTCCCCGGGCGCCCGCACATTCGCCGGTGGCGATTTTCCCGCTCAGACCGATTCCCGTTTCGCAGTGCGCCGGGGCCGTATCAAGTTTAACTACGACAACGTTCTTACGCAGTACGTGGTTCAGGTCGACGCAACCGAGCGCGGGCTGGCCCTGAAAGACGCATATGTTTCCCTAAGGGAACCCTGGCTCCAGGCATTCGGCTTCACCGCTGGTGTCTTCGACCGACCCTTCGGATTCGAAATCAGTTATTCCTCGAGTAACCGTGAATCACCCGAACGGACGCGGTTGTTTCAAACCCTTTTTCCGGGTGAGCGGGATCTGGGCGCGAAGTTCGAAGTAATGCCTCAGACCGGCTGGGGTCAGTATTTCAACTTCAAAGGCGGCTGGTTCGTTGGAAATGGAGTCGCAGCGGAAACCGACAGCAAGAAGGACTTCATTGGCCGCGTCGGCTTCCAGATCCCTATTGTCTCGAAGAGTCTGGCCATCGATGGAGGCTTCTCCAGCTACCAGGGCGCCGTTCGTCTCGACGACGGGAAATCGGCCTTCGTCCTCTCCTCTCCGAGCTCGTTTCAGACGGTCACCAGTCAGCGGCACTTCGAACGCGATTACTACGGGTTCGATCTTCAGCTCTACTATGACCTGCCCGTGATTGGCGGCATGTCCTTCCGAACCGAGTACATCCAGGGTGAACAGCCGGGGACGGCCGGCTCTTCGGCCGGTTACCGGGTAGGAAACGGGGACCTGTTCCTGCGCGACTTCGACGGTTATTACTTCTGGTACGTCCAGAATGTCGGCGAGAGGAATCAGTTTGTCGCGAAATACGACGTCTATGACCCGAATACCGAGGTGAAAGGCGCGGACATCGGGTTGGCCGCAAATCCAAAGCTGTCGGCGGCTGATCTCCGTTACGATACTTTCGGTCTGGGCTGGATCCACCACTGGGACGCGAACATCAAGTTTGTCGCCTACTACGACTTCGTCACTAATGAGAAGGTCAACGCGACTACTACCACGCTTCAACCTTACCTGAGCGATCTGAAGGACAACGTTTTCACATTTCGCGTCCAGTACAAGTTCTAGGCGGGTCAAGCGCTACAGCTCAACAACGGTTCACTTTAGGAAAGGATAATGTCATGAGCAGATCGAGAACGGCAGTGCTTCTGTTTTTATGTACCTTCTTCGTCGGGGCAGCAACCGTATTCGCCGCGAACAGTACGATTACCGTAAAAGGTTCCGACACGATGGTAATTCTCGCTCAGCGCTGGGCCGAGGCTTACATGACGGAGCACCCGGGGGTCACGGTACAGGTGACCGGGGGAGGTTCTGGAGTCGGAATATCGGCGCTGATTAACGGTACAACTGACGTATGCAATGCTTCACGGCCGATGAAACCCAGCGAGTGTGAGAAGCTGAAACAACGGTTTAACACCCTCGGGGTTGAGATCAAGGCGGCCAGAGACGGGTTGAGCTTGTATTTGAACGAGACGAACACGGTTAATGAACTGTCGCTCGAACAGATCAAGCTGATTTATCTCGGGAAAATCACGAGTTGGAAGGAAGTGGGCGGCCCGGACACCCGAATCGTGGTCTATGGACGCGAAAACAGTTCAGGGACGTACGTCTATTTCAAGGACAACGTCCTCGGTGGGGCTGATTTCACCGCAAGCATGCAAAGCATGCCAGGGACCGCTGCAGTGGTCAACGCGGTCGCCAAAGACAAGAACGCCATTGGCTTTGGCGGCGCGGCCTATGCCAAGGGCGTGAAGTTCGCCAAGGTCAAGGCGACGGCCTCGTCACCGGCCTATGAGCCGACCGAGGAGAACATCAAGAGCGGTGTCTACCCGATCACCCGGTTCCTGTTCATGTACACCTGGAGCAAACCGACCGGTGCGCTCAAGAATTACATCGACTGGATTCTGAGCCCCGAGGGCCAGCAACTCGTCGCCAAGGTGGGATATTTCCCGATCAGGTAAGCGCCAAACCCTTTATCCACGAATTAGACGAATCTGATAGATGAGTTCGTGTAATTCGTGGATGAAGGGTTTCCGGTCCTTCGGAACCCCAAAATGCAGAAAAGAGACCACTCGTCCTCAATTCACCGCCGGAATCTGGCCGATCACGCCGCCCGCTGGACAATCCAGGGGATCGCCTTCGTCTCGTTCGCCGTCATCCTTCTCATTTTCGTCTTCGTCTTTAAGGAAGCCGCCCGGGTTTTTGACCAGGAAGCGAGCACGACTTCAAGCGAGTTTCTCCAATCCGAAACCTACGGAGAAGACCCGGCCGATACCACATCAGCCCAACTGCCGAGCACCCAGGCGGCCGCCGAGCTGTCGGCCCAGGAGACGGCTGGAGCCGAAGGGAGGGTGACGTTCCGCAGCCTATTGAGCACGGAATGGCAGCCGGTCTCCGCTCATCCGCGATACGGCTTATTGCCTCTGTTCGTTGGGAGCCTCAAGGTTACTCTCGTCGCGGTGGTCTTCGCCGCTCCGCTCTCGATACTCGCCGCTCTGTACTCGGCGGTTTTCGCGCCTCGACGTCTCAAGGAGACCATCAAGCCGGCCATCGAACTTCTGGCCGGCTTCCCCTCGGTGGTCATCGGCTTTTTTGCGCTGATGAGCCTGGCTTCGCTCGTTCAGCAGGTTCTCGGTTATCCGTACCGTCTGAACGCGTTTGTGGGTGGCCTCGGGCTGTCGCTGGCCGTCATTCCCATTGTTTACACCGTTGCCGAAGACGCGCTGGCAAGCGTCCCGTCGTACATGACTGAAGCCAGCCTGGCACTGGGCGCCACCCCTTGGCAAACGGCTCTCTACGTCGTCCTCCCGGCCGCAACTCCAGGGGTCTTCGCCGCCTTGCTCCTGGGGTTCGGGCGCGCTTTTGGCGAGACGATGATCGTGCTGATGGCCACCGGAAACGCGGCCCTCTTGTCCGCGGATCCGTTTGAGCCGGTTCGCACCATGTCGGCAACCATAGGAGCGGAAATGGCGGAAGTCGTATTCGGAGACACGCACTACAGCGTGCTCTTCCTGCTCGGCGCCCTCTTGTTCGTGATCACCTTCTCCTTGAACGCGGTCGCGGAATTCTACGTTCGAGATCGCCTGATGCGACGTTTTGGAGGCCGGGGATGAAAAAGCGCATAACCGGATGGCTCGTTGTCGGCGGATCGGCTTTGGCAGTTGCAATCATAATCGGGTTGATGGTTTGGCTCCTCATGGAGATCACATGGGGCGGTAAGGACTACTTGACCTGGACATTCTTCACTTCGGAGCCAAGAGAAGGAATGACTGAAGGCGGAATTCTGCCCGCGATCGTGGGTACCGTCCTGCTCGTCCTCGTCATGTCGGTAGCCGGCGTTCCGCTTGGGACCGTGACGGCTATTTATTTGAGCGAGTATGCGACTCACACGTCGATTTTCACCCGGCTGATCCGTTTTGCCGTTAACACGCTGGCAGGCGTCCCCTCAATAGTTTTTGGCCTCTTCGGTTTGGGGTTTTTCGTTCAGTTCATGGGAAATGGCGTAGACAAGGTGTTTTATTCGGGAAATCTCGAGTGGGGCCAACCGAACATCCTGTGGGCCAGCATCACGATGGCTTTCCTGACCATCCCGGTCGTGATCGTTTCGGTAGAAGAAGCCTTGAAGGCGGTCCCCGGAGACCTGCGTGCAGCGAGCACGGCATTAGGTGCGACTCGATGGCAGACTGTGAGCAGAGTGGTGCTTCCTCAGGCCGTTTCCGGCATCCTCACCGGGGCGATTCTCGCAGTCGGGCGAGGCGCAGGCGAAGTGGCTCCAATCCTATTTACCGGCGCCGCATACTATCTGCCCCACCTTCCCGACTCGCTGTCCGATCAATTCATGAACCTGGGGTATCACGTTTACATCATGTCCACGCAGTCTGCGGACGTGGAGGCCACCAAAGGGATTCAGTACGCCACAGTTCTCGTCCTGCTCCTCCTTGTATTCAGCATGAACCTGTCAGCCGTCGTGATTCGCTACCGTTTCCGCAGGCGCCTTCGTAACTGATAACAATGGAAGCCGACCAATTCGACCCGAAAACTAAAGGCCGTGTGAACAAGGCCGGAAGACATGTTAACCCGACGGCCCGCTCCTTGACTGCCCCATCACACCCCCCGATAATGATCTGTAAATAGGGCCTTGCCTTTTATCTTTTCTGCAAACACCAGTTCAAAGGTTCAGACGTTCAAGGGTTGATGTAGTTAGGCGGCGGCATCTGTTTCCCCACCAAATTGAGATCGATAGGAGGACATGGCATGACTGCCACAGACACCATTCAAGGCTACTTCGACTCCCTCAAGCAGAAGGGAGCCCTGAATCGGTTGATTCGAGTACTCGCCATCGTGCAGACTGGATGGCCATTGGCGAGTCTCAGTGCACAGACCAATCGTCTCGACATTCTGCTGGTCGGCCGCGTCATGGTGCTGGTCGTCACGCTGCCGCTGGTCGCGCAGGCTGCAGCCGCTCAATCGCCGCTCTTCGACTCGCACGTCCATCTGTGGAACGGCGATGAGTCGCTGCAGGCATATGAGGAGCAGCTGAAGGAGGGGCGGCTGGAGGTGACGGGCATCGGCGCCATGTGGTTCGGCGGCCCGAACCATGCGCTCGCCGGATCGCCGACCCAGATTCGGGCGGGCAACGATGGCATCATGGCGTTGGCGGCCAAGCACCCCAAGATAATGCCGATCGCTACCGTCCACCCCTATGACGGCCCGGTCGCGGTGGCGGAGCTGGAGCGAGTCGCGGCTAAGGGCATCAAGATCCTCAAGCTCCACCCGCACACCCAGAAGTTCGATCCCGACGATCCGCGTGTGCTCACGCTCGTCCGGCGCGCCGGCGACCTCGGCGTGATCGCGCTGATCGATAATGCGAACATCCTGCCTGGCGACAGCGAGAAGCTGTTCAACCTTGCGCTCAAGGCTCCCAAAACCAAATTCATCTTCACGCATCTGGGTGCGATGAATTTCCGCTTCTGGAATATGCTTAAAGCAGCGCGGACAGCCCAGGGCCTGTTTGGCGACAATATTTATTTCGACATTGCGGCAATCGTCGTGCTGGTCGCTGATTCGCCGATCGAGGACGAATTCGTCTGGACGATGCGCAATGTCGGGATCGATCGCGTGCTGCTGGGCTCGGATTATCCGCAATATTCGCTCGAGCAGAATGTGAGTGCGCTTGGCCGCCTGGCCCTCGACGAAAGCGAGAAGGCGAAGATCCGCTACCAGAACGCCCGCGGCCTGTTCGGGCTGCGGTGACCTTGGTCAGGCCGCCTGCGGTTTTGGGCAGCACTCCACTGTCCCGTTTCCCTGCTTGCCCGCTCTCTGGGAAACCCCAGCGCCTGGGCCGCCGCCAATATTTCCGGCATCTCGAATAAATGTCTGATGTAATCTGTATACCCCGACAGACTCTTTGTACATAAATTTCTCCTCGTCGAGGGGCCGCCAGGCAATTGCGACATGCTCGGCACAAGGTCGAGGAGTCCCCCCCATGAGCCCCCATCTCGTCTTCAGCGTTCGGTGTCCTCCGCCTGCAGGGGTGATATTCAGCGGCGGGCGGCGCCACGCTGCACACGTTCTATTTATTCCTCTTCAGGGCTGTTGTCGCTTTCGCTCGAGCTTCCTCTACTCTGAACTTGACGATGTTTTCGATCAGGCTCCAAGGCATTGGCCTATCGATGGGGAACTGAACCGAGCCTTTTGCACCTTTGTACTGAGAAAGCTCGTCCTGGAACGCCTCGATGCCGGATGGCGTCGGGTAGAATCCTATATGGTTCGTGTGCGCCGCGAAGTGTACCAAATTCCCGTTCAGAACGAACGTCGGCATTCGGTACTTGATTGCCTCCTCTGCCTCAGGTGCGACTCTCTTGATGGTGGCCCGTAGCTGTTTCAGAATCGCTTGCACATCGCGGGGAAACGCAGCGATGTACTCGTCTATATTCTCGGCTGAGCTGCTAGCGGTCTTCATTCGCTATCCTCCAATTCCACTGATCGGTAATTCTCCAGTTGACGTACCATGTCACCCTTGCTGCGCGGGTCGGCCGACGGCAGGGGAAAACTTCAGGCGGCGGCTGGACGGCCTTGTGAGATAGGAGACGATAAGCAGGGCGAGCAGGACAATGGCGGCCAACGGCTTCGCAATCCCGAGGACTATTCTAAGGTGCTGCGGGTAACCGGCTTTCGTGAAGCCCGAGACCACCTGCTCACTGCCGGTGAGATAGCTCAAGGCAAATAGCAGCATGATCCCGACAATCACCGTGGAGGTCCAGTAAAGAATTTTTCGGACCATATGTCCTCCTGAGCATCATCTGACATCAAGCGTCGCGCCGTTAGAGATCACGACGCGCCCTGACCGCCCGCCCATTCTCCCTTCAGCTTGGCGAGAACGAGCGACGTAAATCCATAGCCAAGTGCCACCCCTCCCCATAGCGGCAGAAAATTGAACCTTCCGTTTTCCCAATCGGCGGTGAAATTCGGCAGCGAGGTCAGGACAAGCGTCACGACACCGACGATGATTGTGAGCCACATCCAGCCCGGCTGCTTCTGTGAGCCGAAACGCCGTGCCAGGATGAACAAAGCGTGATCAGCGAGACAAAACCAAGTATGGGAGCGAAGCCATGAACAGTCGCATGCCAGCTCATCTCGGCCGGCACACCTTCAGGGGCGCCGGGCGGGAAACCAAGACCGGGGTCGGCCACGAAGACGCCCCCGATCATCAATGCGACACCGAGAGCGGCAAATAGACGCGGCACCCATTTCCTTCCAATGCCAACGTTCAGCACGCGACGCAATCCTACGGCACAGGCAATAAAGAGGAGACCGCTCAGTACAAAGTCGGCGATTTGTATCCACCCCCAGTCGCCAAGAGAGAGAAGACTTGCGGGGTGTCTCACAATGTCGAAGCCCTCGCGTGCAAAGGCCTGAAAGAGCGACAGAACGATAAAGAGTGGTCCGGCAATCCTGCCTGCCGCAAACAGATTAGAAGTCGATCGCAAAGCGTTACTGGCCATGACATTCCTCCGTGATGATCCTCCATGGATTCGGTTTTTGAAATTGGCCTCTACTGTTTACCCTTTACTGTATAGTCGACTGGCGTACCCCAGAATCGACATCGGATTTCACGGAATTTTCCTTCAGGTTGTAACACTACTGGGATTACCGTCGAGAGGCGGCATCCATTTCACCCGGCTGCACCCCTCACCAACATACCGATCGGGCGCTGGTTCTCGTGACTACCCTGCTGATAAACGCCAGGTCGGACCTGGGAGAACGGGTGGATGGTTCTGCAGAAGGAAGAGGAGCGGGACATCATCGAAGCGGCACAAAAAGACGATAATAAGATCAAAATCCCCTCTCGGCCGTCGCGCGAAGGATTTCCTGCTTTCGACGGTCCTTCTCCAAGGCCGGCCACTCCCACAAGGCGACCCCCCGGGAAGGCGGCAACAGCGCCTGACTGAGGTGCCGCTCGAATTCTGCGGCTGTCATTGTTTCGGGCCGATACGCCTCTTTGACCTGGATGGCCGGGATTACCGTCCGTCCGGGGCCCCGTCGCTGAACGTCTTCGACGACTGCGTGGATCCACCCTGCGTCTTGCCCGACCATATGCGCGTAGCACATCGGTGAGAGCACGTCGACGAGCTTTGCCAGGGAGCGGACGTCCTGGCCGACGATCGTTTTCCAAGCGCCGTTGAAATCCTTCTCGCGCCACGGAACCAGATGGACCACCAGTTTGATGTCGGGGCTTACGACGCGAGCTTCCCGGGCAATTGTTTCGACCACGGAGGTAATCGTCCGGCATTTCCAGTTCGACCACTCGGTCAGGTGGCTGGCAACGATCCACTGGGCCTGCTCTCTCGTCGTGGCTAGATTCCGGGGGATGGTGACCTGCTCGCTTGCCTGGAATGCCTGGAGGCAGTGAGGACAGAAACAGGAACTTCTCAACGGATCGAGTTTCGCGTCCGGCGGGACTTTTTCCCAGAAGATAAAATGGCGGATGAAGTCGATGCTGATTCCATCGGGCTCGACTTCGCGTACCATCCCCTTGATCCACTCGACGCGGCTCTGCCGGTAATCGGTCCGCGAGGGGCAGACGAACTCGACCCACTCATCACGGGCGCGTTCACCGTACCCGGTGATCGCCCATAGCTCGGGCTGCCTGGCGAGCACCGCAGGATTGAAGAAGATCGGGGCGATAATATACACACTCAGTCGCCGTCGCTTCGCGGCCTCCCTGAATCCGGGCGCGCGCACCAGGGCTTCACTTGCCCAGATTGTGTTAATCCCCATCCCGGACCAATGGTTGAAGAGCCTGTCAAAGTCGCCCTTGTATTCATAGACTTTCGCCCCGATCACCGATTTTGATCTCTCCGCCGCTGGGCCCGGGACCATCACTTCAGACGCCGTGGTCAGCGCGATTGCGAGGCAGCAGGTCGAGGCGCCGGAGGCTAGAAGCAAACGCCGCATTTCACCCCTCTTTCGCCCCTATTCTAATCGCATCCCGGCCGGCCCGCCGGACAGGGATTTTGTTTTTGAGGCGAATGGCAACGATATCACTCGCCGACAACGTCGCCGCGACCAAACGCATTCTCGCTGAGAAAGATGGTCCGGTAGCCCTGGACCGGACTGACGTATCCCCTTGAGGTTGCGCTTTGCGGCCCAGCGCAGCGGCCGACAACCAGTTTCAGTGCCGGGAGCGTAACGGGCGGTGCGGGTTTTGCCGGGTGCCGTATCAATACCAACGCCAGCCTCACCTGAAGACCCGATCCATACATTCTCAAAAACACCGGGATCCAGCCAAAATGCAAATATGCCTTTTCCCGCCAGGTCCGAGAGATCCACAATACCGGCTACACCGTCGTCAAAAGTGAGACTTAACCGGTACTTGTCGAAAGACTCGGCTTGAGTGATTTTTGGCCTTTCACTGACCTCTGCTGATTGTACCTCAGCATCCTCCAGCCAGGTGTAGGCTTCTCAGGCGTCAGCTCGTTTCTGCCATAGCGTTCGAGGCGTGCGCTTGCCTCTGCCTCGTGCAAACCCTGCCGTCCTTCTGTCTGGAGATCGGCCAGCACCTGGTCGACGGTTTGTTGATAGACCGGGATGTGATTCTCATGGGCACGCAAATCGGCCATCTCAAAATTGCGGCACGCTTCCGGTCACGGGCTGTAATTGTACCCCTAC
>Ga0105104_10002617_pt1 | contig 13040 bp, 15 predicted proteins | sample PPLLaktember2015_3_FD_87034 | JGI IMG/M metagenome (GOLD analysis project Ga0105104, IMG submission 87034) | Freshwater sediment microbial communities from Prairie Pothole Lake near Jamestown, North Dakota, USA - PPLs Lake P7 Core (6) Depth... | ecosystem: Environmental > Aquatic > Freshwater >...
CCTGCCGGGATCTACAAAATTTCGCTGACCTACGATGACAAAATCAAGCAGTTCTGGGTTGAAATCTACCCCGGCCAGGTGACGTATTTCACCTTCCAAGCGGAAGACGGCTTTGCGCTCAGCCCGGTCCCAACCCCCAAGCTGACATTCCTGCCCCCTACACCGACCATCCCGGTAACGCCAGAAGTCCCGCCGCCAGTACAATAAACCGGTACAATAAGATGTAACGCGACATTACCCGCTCTACGTACAATTTACAATTTTGAATGCTTCCTTTTAGAGTCTTGACGAACCGAACATCTGTGCTATACTGTACGCACGACAAAGTTCGGACCTATACACCGGTATTTGGAGAATAAAACATGGCACGAAAAAGTCACCAACAGGAACCAGCGCAAGCGCAAGACAATGGCCGCCGCGCAGTGCTCGATAAGGCCGTCGGCGATATTATCAAACGCTACGGAGACGGGTCCATCATGCGCCTGGGCGAGGCCCACAGCATGCAGACCGAAGTCATCCCGACCGGTTCCCTTTCCCTGGATATTGCCTTAGGCGTGGGCGGCATCCCGCGCGGACGCATCACCGAAATCTACGGCCCGGAATCCTCGGGCAAAACCACCCTCTGCCAGCATATTGTGGCCGAAGCCCAACAAATGGGCGGCACGGCCGCTTTTATTGATATGGAGCACGCTCTCGATCCGGTCTACGCCGCGCGCGTGGGTGTAGACATCGATAACCTGCTGGTCTCCCAGCCGGATATGGGCGAACAGGCGCTCGAGATCACCGAAACGCTGGTCCGTTCCGGCGCTGTGGACGTGGTCGTGATCGACTCGGTCGCCGCGCTTGTCCCCCGTTCTGAAATCGAAGGCGACATGGGCGATCCCACCATGGGCGTGCACGCCCGCTTGATGTCCCAGGCGCTGCGCAAGCTCTCTGGCGCTATCAACCAGACCAAGACCTCGGTCATTTTTACCAACCAGTTGCGCCAGAAGATCGGTGTCATGTTCGGCAACCCCGAGACCACCACCGGCGGCCAGGCGCTCAAGTTCTACGCCAGCGTCCGCCTCGACGTGCGCCGCATCCAGTCCATCAAGGTCGGCGCGGAGATCATCGGCAATCGCACTCGCGTGCGCGTGGTCAAGAATAAGGTTGCGGCACCCTTCCGCACCGCCGAGTTCGACATCATGTACAACGAAGGCATTTCTAAAGTCGGCGACCTGCTCGATTTGGCCACCCAGTTCGAGATCGTCGACAAGCGCGGTGCCTTCTACTCCTACGGCGATGTCCGTCTCGGCCAGGGACGCGAGAATTCCAAAGAATTCCTGCGCCAGAACCCCGATCTGGCGCTCGAGATCGAGGGTATCATCAGGCAGAAAGCCTTGGGCGGTGAACTGGTCATGCCGCTCGTCATGGACGAAGAGGTTGACGCGGCGCCAGCCGGCGACGAAGAATAGAATTTCCGCAGGGGCGACCAAAAGTCGCCCCCTTTTTATGGGGACAAATGAAAGCCCAAAACCGCTTCCAACTAAGCCCTTCGACAGCGCTCGGGACTCGCCCGGGTCTGCTCGCTGTTTTATCAGCGTTGTTCCTGATCTCGTCTTGCGCCCCCACCCCTCCCCCGACCCCTTTTATCCCGCCCAGGGCCGCTACGCCGACCGTGGCCCTCGTCCAGGGACAAACACCCGTTATCCCCACGCTCACCCCACAACCTATAGCGACCTCCAGCCCCACCGCCACACCCCCTTGCACCGATAGCCTGGCCTTCGTCGAGGATGTCACCATCCCTGACGGGACCGTGGTCACTCCCGGAGCCAGCATTGACAAACAGTGGCTGGTGCAAAACAATGGCACCTGCAACTGGGACTCACGCTACCGCCTGAGATTCGCCGGCGGCCTTGCGATGGGAGCAACCGGCGAGCAGGCACTTTATCCCGCCCGCGCCGGCAGCCAGGCGACCATCCGCATCGTCTTCACCGCCCCGAGTGAGCCGGGTACGTACACAACCGCCTGGCAGGCCTTTAACGCCGACGGCATCTCCTTTGGAGACCCGGTATTTATGGAAATCATCGTCCAAGTCGAAGCCGAGTTAACCGTTGAAATCATCGAGGGCACACAGTAAAACAAGTTAGTTTTTTGTCATCCTGAGCGAAGCGAAGGATTTACCCCTAGCGGGGCATACGTCCCGCGCTTTGCGCGGGGATTCCTACAGTTTAATGAAATCAGGTCTTTCTATGGGCAAAGTAGACAATTATCGCGATATCTTGAACACGCTCGAGGATTGGGACGACTATTTGCGCGCGGAATCGAACTTGCCCGGCCCGCGCGGCAACCTGGAACTGGCTCACGCTGTCGCTGATCTGGGGAATCGTGAACGCTTCGAGCATTTCCTAACTTTTGACCCACAAGGCGCGCCGGTCAACTCACCGGATGAATTCCTGGCATTTTGCGGGGTCGAGGGACTGGGCAGGCTGATCGCCGAAGGCCAGAGCGACTTGTGGCCGGCCTTGCGCGCCTACGCATCGGACCCGCGCTGGCGCATCCGCGAGGCGGTGGCGATGGCACTGCAACGCGTCGGTCAAGTGGATATGGATTTGCTGTTGGACAAATTGCAAGCCTGGGTTACCGGCTATTGGCTGGAGATGCGCGCCGCTGCTGCCGGGCTGGCTGAACCCGTGCTGCTCCAAGAAGAGAGACATATCCTGCGTGCGTTAGAAATCTTGTACCGCATCACGGCAGCAGTCGAATCGGCGCAAGAACGGGATGAAGATTTCAAAACCCTGTGCAAAGGTCTCGGGTACTGCTGGAGCGTGGTCGTCGCTGCTTTGCCTGCTCAGGGGAAACGGGCCATGGAACGCTGGTTCTCCAGCACCGACAAAGACGTGCGCCGGATTATGAGAGAAAACCTGAAGAAGAACCGGCTGGTCAAGATGGATAAAGCCTGGGTAAATTCGTGGACGTCAAGGCTAAGCGAATGAGCAGAAACATGGCAGAACCAACAGACTGGCTGCTCACTGGCCCGGCCTGGGTGCAGTACCGCACGCGCATAGACCTGCTCGGCCAGTCGGAGAACGATCCGGAAGTCATCGCTGCCCGCAGGGCTGTACTCGCATACCCGCAGGTGAAATCCCTGTTGGAAGAAGTGTCCACATGGCCCGGTGGAGCGCTCAAGCGCCATAATGATGCCAGCCATCTCCTGCACAAGCTGGTCTTCCTGGCGGACCTGGGATTCAACGCCAGCGATCCGGTTGTGCAACCTGTCATCGAACGCCTCCTGGACCACCAATCGCAGGAGGGCGCTTTTCAGATCATCGTCAATATCCCGGCGCACTTTGGCGGCAGCGGGGAAGATGAGTGGCAGTGGCTGCTGTGTGATGCTCCTTTGACCCTTTACGCGCTGCTCACTTTTGGCCTGGGGCACGATCCACGCGTCCAAACGGCGGCCAGCCACCTGGCCGGCCTGGTGCGCGAGAACGGCTGGCCATGCACCGCAGCCAGCGGACTGGGCAAGTTCCATGGGCCCGGGCGCAGGGACGATCCCTGTCCGTATGCAAATTTGATCTCGCTCAAGGCGCTGGCGCAATCCGCGGAGTGGCGTGAGAGCGAGGTAAGCAGAATCGGCGCAGAGACGATTCTGAAACTTTGGGAACAGCGCAAGGAACGTAAGCCTTATCTCTTCGGCATGGGCACGGACTTTGCCAAGCTCAAGGTCCCGTTGATCTGGTATGACCTCCTGCACACTCTGGATGTATTGAGCCAGTTTCCCTGGTTGCGAGGTGACCCACGTTTGCAAGAAATGGCCGCGCTCGTCAAAGCCAAGGCGGATGGAGAGGGCCGCTATACCCCCGAGTCGATCTGGATGGCCTGGAAGGGCTGGGAATTCGCACAGAAGAAAGAACCCTCCCGCTGGATGACGTTGCTTGCCCAAAGGGCATTGCAGCGATTGGAAGCTACTATCTGAACGGAGTAACAGATGAATGAGATCTACACCGTCAACGAGCATTTCGTAGACAAAGAACCAATTGTCCGCACTTTATACGAGAAGCTGCTTGAAATCCTAAATGGATTTGGTCCCATCATCGAAGAGCCCAAAAAGACCTCCATCCACCTGGTGCGCAAGTCCGCGCTGGCAGGCGTGGAAACGCGCAAATCCTATTTGCTGCTCAACATCAAAAGCGACCACAAAATCGACAACTCGCGCATCGTTAAGAGCGACCAGCCCTCGGCCAGACGGTTCCATCACAAAGTAAAGATCGAGTCGTTGGATGATTTCGATGCAGAATTAGAAGGCTGGCTAGAAATCGCCTATCTAATTTCGAAGTAAGGATAATAAAATGGCATTACTACCTCCTTTTTTTCTGGATACAGTTGTAGCAATTGGAATTGGCGATGATCCAATCAATAGACATTGGATTGGAACAGGGTTTATCTACGGAAACTTTGCGGGGAAAAATGATCAAGGCAGAAATCAGTATCGGACGTGGCTAATCACGAACAAGCATGTTTTAGTGGGGTTTCATAAAATCTTTGTAAAGTTTAATTCTGCTCAAGGATCTGATAGCAAAGACTATGATATCGAACTGACGGCAAGAAATGGACGCCCACGGTGGATAGGTCATCCCGACAAGAATATTGACGTGGCAGCAATAACCATTAATCCTAAATATCTTCAAGAAGAAGAACGCCGCTTTGCATATTTTCAATCTGATAGCCACGTTTTTACACGAGAACAAATGGTAGAAGAAGAAATTACAGAAGGCGATAGTGTATTTGTTCTTGGTTTTCCCATGGGGTGGGTTTCTCCGGAAAGGCAATATGTAATCTGTCGTGGAGGGCATATTGCTCGGATAAGAGATTTTATTGAAGAAAAGGCAACAGATTATTTAATTGACGCATCCGTATTCCCTGGAAACTCTGGAGGGCCCGTGATTATTTGCCCTTCAGCAATTTCTATTGAAGGTACAAAGAATGTTTCCAAGGCAAGCTTAATTGGTCTGGTAAAAAGTTATGTTCCTTATCAAGATACTGCAATTAGCCAACAAACCCATAATCCAAGAATTACTTTTGAGGAAAATTCTAGACTTGCTATTGTCGAACCAGTAGATGCGATTATTGAAACAGTTAAACTTGCAGAAAAAAGAATAAAGGGCCGTATTGCTTATTCAAAGCGAAAAGCGAAAAGTCCGTAGATATCAAACTTTAGAAACAAAAAAGGAAGAAAATGGCCACCCCAACGGCCCAATTCATCTTCCGTGATTACAAATTCTGCACTCCACTTATTCACCTCTTCATGAATAACAAGTAAGCAGGCAAAAGCAATGGACACCCAACTCGCAAAAAGCATCTTGATCCAAAAAGAACCACCTGAGCTATACGACCTGGTCGGACCGGCGCTGGAAAGCGCCGAACTGCGCGACCTGCTGGTCGAAGGCTGTTTCGCCAAAGGCGAGACCTACCGCTACAATTGCGTGCGGGTCTTTTTTCGTGCGCTCGAGCAGCGGCCCGATTTGTTTTATCCCTGCTGGGAGCGCTACGCCGCGATGATCGACAGCCCGAACGGTTTCTACCGCTCCACGGCCGCGCAAGCCATCGCTTATTTTGCCACCGTAGACAGAGACCGGCGGCTGGATGCCATCCTGGACGCATACCTGCGCATGCTTGATGATGAAAAGGTCATGGTCGCGCGTTACTTTGTCCAGACCATTCACTTAATTCCCAAAGCCCGGCCCGACCTGCGCGAAAAGGTCATCGCCTGCCTGCTAAATATTGAGAACACAGGTCATACGGAAAGCCGCAAGAGCTTGCTCAAAGCCGACATCATCAGCGCGTTCGACCGGGTTTTTGAGAGTTCGTCCGCGAAGGAACAAAATGATATGTTGGCTTTCGTAACAAAAGAGCAAAATAATGAAAGCCCAACTACTCGCAAAGCTGCAAAAGCATTTTTAGAAAAGCATCATTATATGTCACTCTGAGAAGCCCTTCAGGACGACGAGGAGTCTCCCAACAAGGAGTTTTTCATGCAAACCGAACTAACTCAACCCGGCCTTTTGCTCCGGCCAGACGGCAAACTGGCCCAGGTCGGCTGGGCGCGCCAGCCCCTGCTCGACTGCAACCTCGAGTCCGCCCGCTTCTACGCCCTGCGCTCCCTGCAGCGCTTCCGCATCAAACGCTGGGACTACTACGCCGTCTTCACCCCGCGCCGCTTCTTTTCCGCCACCATCGCCGACCTGGGCTATGCCGGTAACATCTTCGTCTATACGGTGGACTTCGAAACCGGCGACCTGCACGAGCAGGGACTGGTCATCCCGCTCGGGAAAGGGATTGAACTGCCGCGCAACAGCAGCGAGGGCGAGTCTCACTTCGAGGACAAACGTGTCAAATTGGGCTTCAGCCTGGATTCGGACAAACGGCATCTGTCCGTCTCCTGGCCGGATTTCCACGATGGGCGCGGCATCGCAGCCGAGTTCGATTTGTGTACGCCGCCGGGATATGAGTCCATGAACATCGTCATCCCTATCGGAGAAAAACGCTTCTACTACAACCGCAAGATCAACTGTCTGCCTGCCAGCGGCTTGTTGCAATATGGCGACATCCAGGAAAAACTCGAACCAAACGAAAGTCTCGGCTCGCTAGACTGGGGACGGGGCGTCTGGGAATACCAATCGTTCTGGAACTGGGCCAGCGCATCCGGTTTCCTACCTGATGGCCGCAACCTCGGCCTGAACCTGGGACTCGGCTTCGGTGACCTATCTGCGGCTACCGAGAACGCCATCATCCTGGATAACCGCATCCACAAACTGGACCAGGTCAAATTCGATTATGTCTCCGGCGATTACATGAAACCCTGGCGCTTCAGCGATAACCAGGGACGCCTTGACCTGACCTTCACGCCCTTCAAAGATCGTCTCGCCAAGACCAGTCTCGGCGTCATCGACAGCGAAGTCCACCAGATGTTCGGTCGCTATAGCGGGCACGTCATCACCGATGAGGGCGACGTTATCCTGGTCAAAAAGCTGATCGGGTTCGCCGAGGAACATCACGCCCGCTGGTAATAGACCTTTAAAAACGTCCCGAAGGTTATCGCCGGACACTCAAATTGCTCGAATAAAACTTTCGGGACGATGCTTCCATGTTATTGCCAATCACGTCTAATAAAATATTTTTTGACCCGATAGGCTTAGAGGAACAAAAGGAGACAAGCATGCCCACCCCAAAAGCCCAATCTGTCATACAAGATTACGATTTTCACACCAAATTCATCCACCGCTTCGTGGACGGTATTACGAATGAAGAAAGCGTCTTACAGTTTCCCTTCGAGCACAACTGCATGAACTGGATCCTCGGCCACATTGTCTCCAACCGCAGCCATGTGCTGGAAACGGTCGGCGCGGCGCATGAATGGCAGGAAGAAGTCCGCGCACTGTATCACACCGGGACACCGCCCATCACACTGGAGAGCACATCCATCCAATTCAAAACCCTGATCGATTATCTGGACGAAAGTGCAGCTTTGCTCCAGGCGGCGCTGGAAAACGTCAGCGATGGATTCCTTGAGGGTAAACATAGCAACTACCGGGGCGAAAAGACGCGTTATGCGCATGTCACCAGTTTTCACTGGCACGAAACTTTCCATGTCGGCCAGTTGGAGATTTTGAAGGCATTTATCGAATCGAATAGAGCTTGAAATCTCCGGAAAGTAAACCCAGTCCTTTTGTCTGATAACGAAGGTTTTGGTTCTTATGCTATACTCCCCCAACCTTCCCCTTAAAGCGGAGGAAAAATGACAGACGGCAAAAAGAAAAACAAGAAAAAGAACCTTAAACGTTCTCCACAAGGCCAGCCACGCACCATTGACAATACCAGGGGTTCAACGTTGTGGTCTTTCAACTACTTCCGCCAGAGCATCCTCACCAATCTCCTGGACGACCTGTACGACCTTGAATCTGCAGGGCTGGACGATACCATTTGCAATAAAATCCAGACCTTTCTGGAATACTTTGGCAATGCAGCCACGGATATTCCGGAGGGCGGATTTATGACCGGACCTATTTACAAAGATATCGAAAAATTCACAAACTTTTATGCAAGCTGGAACGATATCAAAGGGGAGAATGAAGAAAGCCGGCAAAAACGCAGGTCAGCTCGTTTGAAGCTAAAAGGACAACGGCAGGTCATTACGAACAAAGCTCGCCGGCTCCAATACGAGTTGGACAACAACCTGGACCAAAAACTGCTTGAGGCCGGTTATCGTGCGATCGGGGATTTGACCACCCTGGTGCCCGATCTTTTGAACAACCTGACACAATCGTTCAATGAGTTCGTGAAACGAGGCGGTACAGGAATAAAGTAGCCGATAATAAAGTATATGCGCTTCAACGAACTGGCAGAGTGAAAGAATAATGGCTCCAGCAGGGTTTTGGTCCTGCTGGTTTTGTTTCTTACCGGATTTACATCACCGCATGTTGCAGGCTATCGACCGCCCTTTGCTCGACAACGCTGATTTTCAATAAAATTTCACGCAAGTGAGCGCGGAAATCCGCCGCTTCAGCCTGGGTTAAGGGAAATTCAGTTTCAGACTGCCTCAGTAACTCGTTCAGGCGCGCATTGATCTTTTTGATCTCCGGCAGGGCGGAATCACCATCTTCGATAAACAGATCGTGCTTGCGTTGGATCAGACGCTTGCTCTCCCCCAGCAGTGGGAGGGCGTCCGGGAGCAGGGCATCGGCAAACTCAAACCATAAGGCATAGCTTTCACGGAATTGGCCTGCCGCATCTTTCAAGGCGGGTTTCTTCAAAATTTCGGCCGCTTCCTCGAGGAAGTCTGCGTAAAGCCCGCGCTCGGCGCCAGGAGCCGAACCCCAGGTTTGCACCCACGAATAGGCTCCGGGCTGTCCTACGGCGCCGGCCAGTCCGTGATACATGCGGACCCCAGGCTCGAAGAACCGTTCCCAACTCTGCTTGTTGCGCGTATTGACCAATAGGTCAGCCAGTCGTTCGTAGGCGGCAAAACCGAAATTGTGCGCCGCTCCTCTCGGCGGTTTCTCCGTGAAAAGTTGCAGGCACTGGTAAATGCCCTTCGAAACCGCAGCCGCCAGCTTCGCAGGTTGAGGCGCGTCTATGCTCATCAGGCGGTAGCGATCCTCTTTGACCCGTCCTCGTGCTTTTGTCAGTTCGTTCATAGAAACATGGAGAGGCCGGCTCGATCGGTCGGCAATGAGGACGTTCTTCCCCTGCAAGGCTACAGCTAATATGGGGAACATCACCCACATAGAAGTGTTATAGCCCAGGTCGTTGTAGGGCAGGCTGAACTGGTCTGCCCAGAGAATGGGAAACAAACCGCTTTCCAGCGCATCGATAAGGTTCTTTTCGGCGATCTCCGCTTTGTTCGTTTGCCTTACATCCTGCGCGATACCCAGCCGCTCCAGAACTGTCGGAAAAGGATCGAAAGTATTCCGGGTGAGCAGTGCGAGATGAGGTAAATAGCCTTTGTACTCAAACGTAAAGTAGGCAAACGTAATCCCGCCACTCACGCCAAGCAATAGCGCTTCGGAGAAAGGTTTCCCCGTATGCGGGGCTACCAATCCTTGCAAGGCCAGCGCGTTATGGATGCTTCCTGTTTCCCAATGACGACCATTGAAGCGATCATATTTGCCATTAATACTCATGATTACCTCCAGCGAATTGATATATAATATTATATATACTAGACCACATTAGTGATAAAATTAGCGATATACTTTGCACTTTTTAAGTAACTTTTGGGCAAATTTTCCGTCATGAATATAGGTGGTAAAATCACCGAGTACCCAAAAGGAAGGAGGTGAATTGTCATGTTATTTGCACCGAAAGAAAAGGGCCAAGGCTTGGTTGAGTATGCATTAATCCTTGTTCTCGTCGCTATTGTCGTCATTGCAGTCCTTATGTTACTCGGCCCGATCATCGGCAATGTGTTCAGCACGATCAACAATAGTCTCTCCAGCTTCTGATAAATCCATTCAATCCTAAAGGAGGCCCTGTGAAAATAGGGCCTCCTCGTTCCAATAAAGGAGGTGATGGTTGTGCTTTTCTCCTTGAAAGAACGTGGTCAGGGTCTGGTCGAGTATGCGTTGATTCTTGTTTTGGTCGCCATCGTTGTTTTTGCCGTCCTCTTGTTACTTGGCCCGATCATTGGAAACGTATTCAGTACCATAAACGAAAGTCTCTCCAGCTTTAGTTAGGCTGGAATTTGCCGAAGAGGCCCTGTCTAGCACAGGGCTTCTTTTATTTTGCCTGCCGAAAGGAAGGCTGTGTTTCCTTAAGGGAAGATAAGAATATTCGTACCCGGTTGAAAACGGCTTGAAAACCATGTAACATATGGGTAGCAGCACTGTATGTTCGTACCTGATGATTATTGTAAGAAAGGAGTAAAGATACCATGTTGTTCGCACCCACAGAAAAAGGCCAGGGATTGGTAGAGTATGCTTTGATCCTTGTCTTGGTCGCTATTGTTGTTATCGCGGTCTTGATGCTACTCGGTCCAATCATCGGGAACGTCTTTAGCACTATCAATGACAGCCTTTCCGGCGTCGGTTAACATCGAAGCTGAAAGTTACAAAGGAGACTCTGCCAGTGCAGGGTCTCTATTTTTATTCAGAATTAGAGTACTTCTATGTGCACAGAATGTCAGGCAATTTGAGCAAAGTATGCCAATTTTAGACGTTGAAATCGTCGCATCAGACTCGATCCCGGGTCTGCCAGCCGATCTGACGCAGTCTCTCGCTAATGTGGCAGCAGATGTTTTCGGCACAGCGCAAGGGACGGTATGGGTCAAGCTGCGTATTATCCCGTCCGCGCATTACGCTGAGGACCACGGGAAACCGGAGGGTGTATATCCGGTCTTTGTAACGGTGCTCAAGTCACTGGTGCCGGAAGGGAGCGCGCTGGAAGACGAAATTTACCAGCTGACCAAAGCCATCGCGGCAGTCCTGAACTGCCCGGAGGCAAATGTCCACATCTTCTATCAACCTGATGGAGCAGGACGGGTAGCTTTCGGGGGTAAATTGGTGCGTTGAAAATCTGTTAGAATAGCCCAGACCTGAAAGGCCGCAAGGCCTTTTTCTATGTCAACAAGGGTGCGTCGCACCAGATCGATAGAGCCAACTGTGACAAACCCCTTTTAATCTGGTGCGACGCACCTCAAAAGGAATCCACTTTTATATGTCCTATAATTTCCGCCTGTTCTGGCGCATGTTCTACCGCTCGTTTTTCCAGTGGAAAGGCACGCCAGCCCGCCTTACCCGAAAACGACTGACTTTCATCGTTCTGTTCTATCTGGTCTGGCCGCTCGGCGGGCTGGCGCACTGGTTCTTCTTCTTCCTGGACGACATTCTTTTTCCCGGACACAAAACGCAGCCGGTAGAAAAGCCGCTTTTCATCCTGGGCAACTTCCGCAGCGGATCGACCTTTCTGCACCGCCTGCTCTCGCGCGATGACAATTTCACAAGCCTGACCATCTGGGACATTTACCTGGCCCCCTCCGTCACACAGAAGAAGATCACGCAGTTCGTTTCGCGGCTCGACTACAAACTGGGCGGCCATTTGCATCGCCTGCTATACGCCTTCGACAGGGCCACGCTCGGCAAGATCCGCATTCATCCCATCTCGTTCTTCAAGCCCGAAGAGGACGAGAATATCCACTTCCAGAACTGGGACGGGTTCTTCGTCAGTTTCCTGTTCCCCTTCATGGACGAGCTGCCGGACTACCAGCATTTCGACGAAGCGCTCTCTCTGGAACACAAGCGCCGCGTTATGGGGTTCTACAAGTCCATGCTGCAACGGCACCTGTATGCCACCGGGGCAAAATACTTCGTCGCCAAGAACCCGGCTTTCAGTCCCAAGATCGAATCACTCTCCGAATTCTTCCCGGACGCGCGCATTATTTACCTGGTGCGCAACCCGCTGGACATGCTGCCCTCCACTGTCTCGTGGATCAACTACGCTCGCCGCCAGTTCACCGAGCCGGAAGAACAATATCTCTACCTTGACGAAATCCTGGACTTTACCCGGCACTGGTACGAGCACCCGCTACAATACCTGGACACGCATCCTTCCCCCTGCCACCTGATCATGGGATACGACGAGCTGATTCAGAATCCCGAAGGCGTTATCCGCAGGTTCTACGAGCAGTTCGGCTATCCCGACCAGCCCGCCCTCGACAAGATCGTAGTCGAAGCCGTGGCCGAGACCCTGGCCTACAAAAGCGACCACGTCTACTCTTACGAGGAGATGGGTTTCACCCGCCAGCAGATTATCGAGTTATACGCTGATATCTTCGAGCGCTTTGGCTTTGACAAACGCGAGCTAACGTTATCAAAGGCGGAGCAAGTTACGGAGTTCCGCACTCCGGCCGATTAAATAAAGTAGGACGAGATAGTATCTCGTCCTAACCGATATGGTGAGCTAATAACTCACCATCGGCGCCTTGTGAATATATTCGCTCTTCTCCAACTCCCTTAATATAAAATCCGCCGCATCCGCGCGCGAAAGCTGCGAGCCAGAATCCTTATCCACATAGCCAACGCGATATTTGCCAGTGTGCTGGCCATCCACCAGGCGCGGGATACGCACAAAAGCTGAGACCTGATGCCCGGTCTCAAGTGCCTGATCGTATATCGAAAACCCAACCTATGTAGCCTCTGTTGCCTTGGCCTTTTGCGGCTGCTTTTCTACTCGATATCCATTCTCCCAATCCTTTGCGAACTTCAAACGAATATACCCGTAGCGCACCAGCAGCATAACAATACCTGCCAGTGCCATGATGCCAGCTACGAGGCGTGAGTAGCTCAAGTCCGTGCCGGGGATGCGCGGCTGGTCCGGGCGGAAGGCCTCGATGATCACCCGTCCCACACCGGCCAGCACCAACCACCAGCTGAACATCGCACCAGGCTTGAACTTCTCCGGGAAGCGGCGTGCTATCCACAATAAGGCGCCGGCTGTGAGGAAATTCCAGAGCATCTCGTAAGCAAAGGCGGGATGGAAGCGCGTGCTGTCGGGATAGAGAGACA
>Ga0105104_10002619_pt1 | contig 13039 bp, 16 predicted proteins | sample PPLLaktember2015_3_FD_87034 | JGI IMG/M metagenome (GOLD analysis project Ga0105104, IMG submission 87034) | Freshwater sediment microbial communities from Prairie Pothole Lake near Jamestown, North Dakota, USA - PPLs Lake P7 Core (6) Depth... | ecosystem: Environmental > Aquatic > Freshwater >...
GGCCCCTGGATTCTCGGGAATGCCATCGCTCTGCCAACGCTCCAGCGCGTTGACCAGCGCATCCTGGAGGGCATCCTCTGCAAGATCGAAATCCTCGAACTGGCTGATCAGGGCTGCCAGGACACGACCGTGCTCTTCGCGGAAGATCCTTTCGACCTGTTCCGCCGCGGTCATCCGCTCTCCAGCTTCATGATCCCGGGGACCACAAAGGCCGGATCTCGATCGAGCCGTATTTCGCGGTAGGGATCTTTTCCGCCCAGCGAATTGCTTCGTCGAGATCCTTGCAATCGACAAGGAAATACCCGCCCAGCTGCTCGTGTGTCTCCGCAAACGGGCCGTCGGTGATCATGGTTTTGTCGTTCCGGACGCGGACTGTCGTCGCGCTGGTGTCCGGGGCGACACCGCTGCTGGAAACCAGTACGCCGGATGACGACATCTCCTTCCTGAACTCAGCCCAGGTCTTCGCTGCAGCCTGCAATTCTTCCTTCGACCAGTTTGAGCCAATCGACTCATCTGCATACATCAATAACAAGTATTTCATAAGTTTGATCTCCTGTGGTGACAGGTAGACTCGACAATCCAATTGCCATTGCAGAGCGAGTCTACCTTGTCCGCGGAACTTTTATAGGATCGGGGCCGTTGGATCAGCCCGCTTGGGGCGGCTGGGATGTGATCCTCGAAAGTTCTTACCCGGACGCCTAGTATAAAGTAACCTGAGTCCCGTCAGGATCCTCAAGCTGAAAGAACTTTACGCCCGACCCCGGGCCGAACAGGTCGTCCTGGATATCGCTGACTTTTGCGCCGTTTTTGCTGAGCTCCTTGTGGGCTGAGGCAACGTCTGAAGTCTTAAAGTACACCCCCACCGTGCCGGGCCTAATTATATGTTCGCCATAGCGGGAGAGGTTGATGGAAATCCCACCTGCATGGGAGGTAAGCGTCACCCACCAATTTTGGTCGTCCTGGCGGTAGTCTTTCGTGACCTTCAAGCCAAGCGTATCCGCGTAAAATGCTTTTGCCTTCGGCATGTCGCTGACGGCCAGGTTGAACATCGTAAGTTTGTCGACTATTTGCATCATGAGAAGCTCCTTATCTCTAATGGATGGATTACGGCTTTATTTTGCCGTTCTATCTTAACGTCGAACGAGAAGGGGTCAAAATGACAACAGATGGGTTTTCTAATCAGGTTCTAATAATTTCGACCTGCATATCTATGAACGTCCCGGGTGGGTACAAGCCAGGCTTCCACCCAGGACGGTTGCCAGCTGTCAAGAAGCAACGCTTTATCGCTCGCGCGCTTTTAGCGTGTTCAGCCTCACGGCCTCGAGAATGAGTGCCTTTAGCGCTGCCTCATCTACAGGGTCGCCTTCGTGGAAGTCGATGGCACGAACCGTGTTGCTGTCCAGACGCGTATTGAAGAGCTTCTTCGGATCCTTCATTTGAGCACCTTTGGGGAAGGTCAGCCTCACGGCACTCTTGAGCGTATCTGCTACGCATATTATTCCAGCATGAGACCAAACGGGGACTCCCGATGGTTTGGAAGGTTTCTTCCACTTCACTTCTTCGACCACGGCAGAGTCGGCTTTCCTGATCAAAGCGCGCAGCTGTGATAATTTCTTGCCCCGCCAGTCACCCGGCTCCCTGATGATGGCATCTATCTGTTGAGATGGGGACTTCCCTTTCGGGGAAGGATTCGTGCTTGCTTTCATACTCAGCGCACCGCTTTCTTCACGAGCGCGACGATCTTTGCCTCTTCGGCGGGGGTCAACTCCTTCAGCGCGAAGGAGGTCGGCCACATGGCGCCTTCGTCGAGGTTCGCCGTGTCGTTGAAGCCAAGCGTCGCGTACCTCGAGTTGAACTTCGATGCGGCTGTGAAGAAGCAGACGATCTTGCCGTCCCTGGCATACGCGGGCATCCCGTACCAGGTTTTCGGCGAGAGGGCTGGCGCGCTGGCTTTGATGATCTCATGGAGCCGCTTGGCCATGGCGCGATCCGATCCCTGCATCTCGGCGATCTTCGCGAGTACGTCGCTTTCCGCCGCCTTGCCTTCGCGCTCCGCCTTCTCCTCTTTGATGCGCTCCTTCAACGCGGCTCGTTCCTCGGCTGTGAGTCCCTTGGCGGACTTCTTGGTGGTGCTTTTAACTGGGTTCATGAGAATCTCCTATCTCTAAATTGTTGGTTTACGGCTTATTTTTACCGTTCTATTCTAACGTCGAACGGGAGTAGGTCAAAGTGACAGAAGATGGATTTTCTAATCACATTCTCATAATTTAGCATTTGTTATTTGGTTTTTTTGTAAGAATGGCAGCCGCTCAGGTGACGAGCCCCAATTCTTTGTGCCAATTTCTGCTCGTTGAAAGCAACCAAGCTTGTGGTGCTCGGGGACGATATCCTCATGAGCTGTGTCGATGGATGTGATGGTGTAAGTTGTTAAGCAAATCGGCTTTTTGCTTTGGCTCAAGCCCCGGTGAATAGCGGCTCAAACTTTTGTGAATAAGCTCGGTTCTTACGGCAACATTGGCTCAATTTTTAGCAAGATCTACAGATATGTAGGTTATAGTAAATATTTGGCGACATTCAATAAGTATCTGGCTATTCACTAATCCATTTAAGCAAACGAGAACGACAACAATCAAAGAATTGCTGTCGTTCTCTTATGAATAATCCTAATATGGACGATAGCTTTGCTCGGGAAGCTAATCTTTATCCTCAGAGCTGAGCACCTCCATTACACCAGAGCTACGTTGGAACATCTGATGACGGTTCAGGAAAACGATGACGACCGCAGCAATGGCAAACAAGAAGTTATCCCAGGGTTGGGCATCGGGGAAAATAGGGTTCATCATGTGCAGGTGATATAGCTAAACCGAAAACTCCTCCGACGGCGGGGTTGAGAGTGACAGCAAGAAGATCACTTAAGTTCGATGCTTCTGGTGGAAATATCAAATGCCCATGTATTGGAACTATCAAGGCAGTTGTTGGCTCCGTTTGTCACGATGAAATAGTCGTCCTGGTCGGGGTTCCACGCCCAAAGGGTATAACAGCCTTCCACCATGTCATTGATGACAAGAGATTGCTGCGGCTCGATACTGTAGGCGCGATAGCCGCATTCATTTACTGGTACGGTTTGACTGAGATAAACAGAAACTGCAACTGTCACCTTTGTCGAATTGTTGATACGGATCTTGACGGTTTTCCCCTGCAGCACTGCTGGCAGGACTTTATTTATACATGGATCTCCACCGCCGGGATTGCCATTTGGAAGCGGAGTGAATGTCACCTCTGAGGATGGCAATGGAAGCGGAGTGATGGTTGGAAGGGGTGTATTTGTAGGTGTTTCCGTTGGCGGGATTGGAGTGGCAGTCGGGATGGCAGCCTGGGTCTCTGCGATCATCGTGAGGGCTACCACGGCGGCCGTGCCTGGCAGGTCCGCCGCGTTGATTGTTGGTGTAGCGTTTGCACCACACGCACTGGTGATCAGCGTGATCATCAGTATCAGGGTGAGAATTGAGAAACGTTTCATGTCAATATCTCCTTATCGCATCAGTGTGTCTCTAGATATGGCGGATTGCTCCGGACAATACCTTTTATTACCGAATCCCCTAATCATACATCGGAACTGTGAGAATCGATTTCGCTCTATACAAGTCAGATGCACAACAGCTCGATCTGAAACCTGCAATGCCACCCAAGCTCTGGATTTTCTCATGTAATCACACCGTTGGGCTGTGTAGGTGGACAGAGTCAGTTTTTTGTCGGAATTATGACAACTTCCAGATATAAGTTGGTTGCGGCAGACAAACTGCCTCCCCGCTTTGATGGTCTCGATTCCAGGGTTGTAATTGATACGTACCATTGTTTTTCTCCTTTTTTGATACCTTTGTTTGCCAGAGACCACATGTGTTCGTCCACAGTAAGTCCACAGTAAGTCCACAGTAGGTCCACAGTAGGTCCACAGTAGGTCCACAACTGTCCACAGCGTGCACCCACCCGACCCCGGGCGAGCGCTGGGGCTGTCGTGGTGTGACTCGCCGCGCTAAAAGGGAGTACACTATGGCTGAGCCAGCTCGTTAAAGCGGCTGTCTCGTCCCGCCCACCGCAGACCAGCTTGTTTTTTACAAAAACCGCAATAGTTTTGTTCGAAAGGCTCAATCAATGAACTACCGGGAATCTCTGCCTGGTAAACTTTGCTTGAGCCACTTTCGTCCATATGAATAAGCCAAGCCGTAACGAAAATTCGTTAATTGTTGAATACGATCCGAAATGGGTTGGGGAATTCGATGCTATCGCTGTCGTGATCGCAGAGGCTTTTGGTTCACTGGCGAGTAATATTTATCACGTCGGCAGTACCGCCATTCCGGGGATGAGCGCAAAACCGGTACTGGATATTGATATCGAGTTAGCCCCGGGAGTAGATATCACTGTTGCGACCAAGATCCTGGAATCGATGGGATATGAATATGAAGGGGATCTAGGTATTCCGGATCGTTATGCTTATCGAAATGTATTGCCAGCAGTTCCATTTTCAAAGCATCGTACATCGTGGATGCACCACCATTTATACGTTTGTCCGCATAATTCTGCCGAACTTGCCAGAATGCTCCTGTTTCGAGACAGGCTAAGAAATAGTGCGGAATTACGAAAAGAATACATGGGGATCAAACAAAAAGCCCTGCAGGTAGCCAAAGGTGTACGGCAAATATACGTAGACGAGAAGGCACGCGTAGGTGATGATTTTTTTAAAAGAGTGCTCAGTTCTTAATTGCGAATGCCCAACGCAGCCCCACCTCGCCGGATCGCCGAGTCGAAAAGGGAGTAAACTACACTCAAGCCAATTCCGTCAAAGCGACTTGATCTCGTCTCACTCATCAGATATGACCCTAAAAGGTGCTAACGCGAAAACAAATCAAATAACTTGTGTTCAAAATATGAAAAAAACAACTGTGAACCGACTTCAGCTGGCTTCATGGGCTGGCATCATTGGAACGACTCTCTTCGTGGCGATATTTACGCTTGAAGGCTGGTACCGCCCTGGCTATGAACCACTCAAAATGTATGTCAGTGCGCTGTCACTCGGTTCGCGCGGCTGGATCCAGATTCTCAACTTTATTGTTTTCGGTGTGCTTTTGCTTGTGTTTTCACGGGGTGTCGCTGTTGAGTTTCCTGACGGGAAAGCATCGCGGGGTGGCCCGGTCATTCTTACCATCATTGCAATCTGCTATCTTCTTTCCGGACCTTTTGTGATGGACCCTGCAAATACTCCCCAAAACCAAATGACATTTCACGGCACACTGCACGGCATATTCGGGGGCATTGTGTTTTCATTAATGCCCATTAGTTTTTTTGTATTTCTGCGCCGTTTTCGTGAGGATCCAAAGTGGCAATTTCTCCAATGGTGGACTCTTGGATTGGGAATAACAAGCGCCTTAGGGGCTATCCTGTTGACCATCGCAACAAAACCGCCGGGTACACAGAGTGTATTCAATGATTGGCTTGGTCTTATTCAAAGAACTGCGATTGTGCCTTTTATGATTTGGATATTCATCTTTGCACTGGGATTCCTCAGACGAAGTAAACAACCTCAGTGAGATAATGTCTTTTTTCAGATATTTTCGATGGGTCGGTGGCGGAACCATGAACGTGAAGGGCGGCAAGTTTTGACTGGCTCATCAAAGAATAAATCCAATGGAATTGATACCGAAATTGCAAAATGCAGGTACAAAAACAGGAGATTGGCAATATGTCCTTATTGAACAAAAGCCAGACAAACCGCCTGCTGGGATATCCAGTTGATGCTCGTTTACTCATCATCAATGCGGATGATTTTGGGATGTGCAATGCAACGAATGAAGCCATTTTCCGAACGTTGCAGGAGGGTATAGTCCGTTCCACCACCCTGATGGTCCCGTGTCCCTGGGCTTTACACGCCATGCATTTCCTCACAGATCATCCCGAAATCCCGTTCGGCGTTCACCTTACTGTTATCTCGGACTGGGTCGATTATCGTTGGGGACCAGTAACATCCAAAGAAAAGGTGCCATCCCTGATTAATAAAGCAGGCTATTTCTACAACTTCGACCACATGCCTGAATTTCTGGCTCAGGTCAGGCCGGATCAACTGGAAATGGAATTCAGGGCACAGATCGAAGTCGTGCTGGCGGCCGGGCTTCAGCCGACCCATCTGGACTGGCATTCTCTCCGTATCAGCAGCAGAACGGATATTGTCGACGTGATGGCGAAGCTGGCAAGAGAATACGGACTGGCGCTCCGTGTTTACGGACGATCCTCGATCGAAAAAATACAAAGCCAGGGCTACCCCACCAACGATTACGACTTTCTGGATAGCTATCACCTGGATCCGGTCACGAAAGCTGCTCGCTATGCAGAGCTTCTGCACGAGTTACCCGCTGGTCTGAGCGAGTGGGCGGTTCATCCGGGTCTCGACAATTCTGAGTTGCTGGCGATAGAACCTGATGGTAATCATATTCGCCAGACGGATTTTGATTTCTTGATCTCTCAACAGGCAAAAGATATCGTGAAAAAAGAAGGCATCATACTTTTGGATTATCGCGCATTACAGGAAGTATGGCGGCATAAGGAGAATTCATGAGAGTCATTGTTGACTTGTGTGTCACAACAAATTACGATATTTCAGAATGGAGCAAACCTTAACCGTGCTCATTTTTGTGACAAATGACACGTGACTCTGCAGGATGAAAATCTATAAGATAAAAGTAATATGACTGGCAATATCAAGCTCAAGTTGAAACAATTTATTCTGTTGGAAGAGTGTCCGGACGGATGGAAAAAGTTCGATCTCTATGTAATTCGCGATGAAAACTCGGTCTTTTACGTTGGACAATCCTATCTTGCCTTCCATCGTGTCTGGGATCATATCAGGAATGGGTATAAATGGCGCTCCGACGTAGGTCGGTTCATTCTCTGTAACTGGCCAAAGTCAATGAATTATGAGATAGAGCTCTTATCATCAGGCTCGCAGGAGTTTGCTGTCGTGGACCATGATCTATTAAGAGCAGAAGAAATGCTGATAAAAATGTATAAGCCTTGCTTTAATGTCTCACTAAACGACGATCCGAGGCCAATTCCCGAAATATATTTGCCTCCAGGTTCAACAATCAGATGTTCCCGAAGTCTAAGAAGACTGCAATATCAGGCTGAGCAGGCAATAAAAAATGATGAGAGGAAGAAGTGGATTGAAGATCTCCAATAAAATAATGGACCCGCCTGGCTTGTACGTCCTTCATTCCATTTTGATTCGGCAACCATAAAGAGAGTCTGTTTGTGATGCAACTCAACTTGACGAAAGAAAACGTCTTCAATCTGAAATTCCTTTCAGCTTTCTTTTTGTTGACCTGGATTTGCTTTGAAGCACATGAATTCTCCCATTACATCGCGGTGCTGTTCCAGGGCGGCAAGCTTTACGCGGCGTTCAATCAGTGGTGGGTGGTTGCAGGGTCTGGCATTGCTGGCGATGCGTCTGGTCCGCTCATGACCTATATACTCATATGGACGGGTATGTTCATGCTTGCAAGATCGAAAAACCATCGTCTGCTGGGTTTCGCCCTGATTTTCGCAAACGCTCCTCTTTCCAGGATCGCCGGACCAGGGCATATACCCTCAGGAGATGAGAGAAACATAGCGGCGGAACTGGGCATTTCGCCTTCGCTATTTCTCATTCCAGTCCTTCTCGCGGTCATGCCGCCTCTGATCATTGCGTACAAGTCCATCAGGAACAGACACAGGCTGCTCTGGTTCCTTTTCTTTTTCCTGGCAGCGCCGGTCTCTTTTGCCATCACTGTGCTCGCGATGGATCAGTTTTTTCTCTTACCCATAGTAAAAAAAAGTTATGAAACGGGGATCCCGCTGACCCCTATGGTTTTTGGGATACCTGTTGTGATCATCGTGGCGGACATCGTAGTCCTGGCGCTTTTCTTCGGGAAATTTGTTCGTTATCTTTCCTTTCCAGTTGATGGCAGGGCGGTGCCAGGCAACCCCGTATGATATAGGAGGAACGAAATGGATGCTCTGGAAGCGATTCGTAGTCGAAGAAGCATTCGCCGATACAAGAATGCCACCATTCCCAGGCACGATCTGGAAACGATCGTGGATGCCGGCCGATTGGCAGCCACAGGCAGCAACCGACAGCCCTGGAATTTCGTGATCGTCACTGAGAAGCCCATGATTGTGAATTTCAAAGTCTCGACCCCCTGGGTCGAGAGCGCAAGTGCGGTGATCGTCGTGGTCATGGATCCAAAATCCCACTGGTGGGTGGAGGACGGTGCAGCGGCGATCGAGAATATGCTGCTGGCGAGCACCGCTCTGGGGTACGGCTCCTGCTGGGTGGAGGGAGATGTTCTGCTGCACGAAGATAGGATCAAGTCTCTTCTGGACATTCCTGCGGATCAGCGTGTGATGGCTTTAATTCCGATCGGGATACCGGCCGAAACCCCGCAACCGAGCAAAAAGCCACTGGAGGAAGTTCTGCATTGGGAGAGATTTTGATTGGCGAAGGAAGACGATAACTTGCAGAGAAGGAGACCCTTCTGATGTCAAACCAGCATCCCCTTGTACCCTTCACCATAGGCGCATTTGGTTACCTGGTGAAATACTTTGCTTATAACTTTCTGACCCCCGTGGTATTGATAACATTTGCCGCACTGATGTTTGTCTATGTTACCTTTGTCGGCCCTGAAATACCCTTTTACAAGTATATTTCTTTTTTGTTCCCGATCGACTACAGGGGAAATGCAACAATAGATGAGGAGGACATCCTGCGGGCATTTAACCTGCTGACCTTTATCTTTTTTCTGTTTTCCATCGTTGGCGGATGGCTGCTGCGCCTCTTCAAGCGCGCGAAGGAACAAATGCTTGGACCGGAGGCGCAAATCCAGACTGCCGGGGCGGATATTCCTGCGAGCCGGACCTGGCTCTCGACGATCAAGCGGCGGTTCATCATTAACAGCCTTGCGATCACAGTGGTTTATTTGGTGGTGTTCATTGCGATCCCTTTGGCGGGATTTTCTGAAGGGACGAGCCCCTGGCAACCGTATCTGATATTTATAGTTTTTTACGTGATCGCCATGGTATCGGACACGATCTACATAGGAATCGATAGCCTTTCAAACGCGATGTTGGGCTGGGCAATGTCAAACCGGTGATGTTTTCGGGTGAAAAGCAGCCGATAACTACATTCTTCCAATCGCTCTGGGGCGTGGCGCGCGAAAACCTGCGAACATCGAACCTCCCCCACGTCCAAAGGATGTGGGGGAGGTTCCTAATAGGCAGGAGAGCGAAAAAAATTTATACTACAAGTAAGGTTGATGTTAATAACTGAGAAAGGAGATACCTGTTATGGCAAATAAAACAAAACCTTCCAGCGGGCGTGCCTGGAAGAATGAACGTGCTTCTGTAAACTCGAAAAATAAGTCTCGCCCGAAAAGCAATAAATCTAGTCGGACGTCAGACAGCAGTAAACGTCCGAAAGCAGGCGTGGCTTCACAATATTGGCGCGCCGGCTACACCAGAAAAGATGGAACCAAGGTCAAGGGGCACTACGTCCAAAAACGCTCATCATAAGGGATCGATATAACAAACGAAAGGTGACAGGTACTTTTCAAAGTGTCTGTCACCTTTCGTTTGGACCTTTCACCCCATGGCTTTCTCAAAGTCTTCGTGACCGTCAGCTTTGTCCGCGAATTTACGAGAATGCTTAGACGATTCGTGAAGACATCGTGCCCGCAGGGTATTGGCGTGAATTCGCGGACTTTGAGAAGACCATGCCGTTCATCTACCCATCCGTGTTCATCCGCGTTCATCCGTGGTTAAATTAGACTCCTATGAAAAAACATTATCCCTGGTTATGGTTCGACGCCGACGAGACTCTCTTCGACTACAGCCGTGCCGAAGCGACCGCCCTCCGGCACGCCTTTTCTTCGTTCAGCCTGCCCTTCGAAGATTCGTATCTGGACACTTATCGCGGCATCAACCAGAGACTCTGGCAGATGCTGGAACAGCGGGAGATCACGCCTGCCCTTCTGCGGATGCAGCGGTTCGAGCTGCTGCTGGCAGCCGTTCAACTGAACGGTTCCCCGGAGCAGATGAGCAGTACCTATCTGGAGCAGTTAGGGCGCTGCGCCGACCTGAACGAGGGAGCTTATGAAGTCCTGCAAGCCCTGCATGGGACCTGTCAGATCGCGATCGTGACCAATGGATTATCGACCGTCCAGCGCGGGCGCCTGTCGCTGTCCACCATCCAGCCTTTTATTTCTGAACTGATCATTTCGGAAGAGATCGGCGCCGCCAAGCCGCATGCTGCCTTCTTCGAGATCGCCTCTGCTCGGACGGGGAACCCGCCCAAAAGCGAGATCCTGCTGATCGGCGACAGCCTCACCTCCGATATGCAGGGCGGCACAGATTATGGAGTGGATACCTGTTGGTATAACCCGGCAGCCGAGCCCAAGCCAGATAATTTGCCGATCACCTGCGAGATCCGGCACTTACGTGAATTGCTGGAACTGATTGAATAATCAGGTAACCCGAAATGGATGCTGTACTTTTGGGTCGTTGACTTGTTTCCCTTTGGCGCGATAATCCAGTTACATCGAGCCAGGAAGGGAACCCAACATGCCATCTGTCAAAGCAGCGTTCCAATGGGCTGGTATTGAAATTGGCTGTACCATCCATCATATTTTAGGGGGTGTCCTATTCAAATCTCCAACCGGAAAACAAAAGAGATGTGCATCCCTGCCTGATTCTTATCAAGGCAGTGGATCAGGGTATTTCCCTATCCTTGCGAAGTGAATCGTCGAATTGTTCGCATTGCAGTGACTCAGGAGGTCAACGATGAAAATGAACAGGATCCACAGGCTAAGACGAACCCTGGCGTGCCTCGGGATCTTTTTGTTGATGGCAACTGCCGTCGGTGGCTTGGACGCACGTCCGGCCCAAGCCAGCCCGGCTTCCGATTTCAAGTACGAGTTGTGGATGACGTTTACCACCCCGGAAGACAAAGTCCGTTGCCTGGGTAGTACAACTGAGATGGAGATTTTCTTTACCAATGCTGTAGCGGGGGATGCAATGTCGATCATACCGCTTTGGTACTATGGGACAGCGACGGTGACGGTCAGCGCCAAGCGTGGCACTGTGAACCCGGGAAAATTCATAGCCAAGGATGTCCAATACAGTAAGACGGAAAGCTTTAAATTTACTTACAAGGCGAAAAAGGAGGGTCCGGAAACAGTCAAAGCGGTGGTCGTCTTGAAGGGGGGTCGGGCAGGTACTCAAAGGGTGGAAAAGAGTTTGTCTTTCGAAGTCGTGCCATGTCAATTCAAAATTCATGGAAGCATGGATACCGGCAAAATACTCAACGCACAGATGATGCCCGGTTGGAAATTTGTGGGAACCTATGACATCGTCGGCAAACTGACCGTGGACGATCAAGGTATTCATGGCTTAGGGATGGCAAGCCTTTTCCAGGCAGGGCTCTTTACAGGAGAAGGTGTCGACATGCCTGGCGGAAATTGTGTTCAGGAACCTCCCTGGGAGAGCTTTGCCGTGGTCGAAATCGAAGGTGACGAAGTCGCGTGGAGAGATAAGGGGACATTGAATCTCACGTTTAAGATCGAGCCAATGTCAATAGGCGCCAGCCAGATCCAGTGCGTAGATGCGGAGGGGGGATCCGGATCGAGCCCATTCCCGGCCGGTAACCTGGCCGCCTTTACGGAGATCGTCGAACCGGTTTCAGCCAGTGGCGGTCATACAACCAGTGGAGACGGTGCCTATCAAATGGATCTGGTTGTGATCCCTGAGAAGAAGCCATGAAGACAAAATTGTTTCTTTGCGCCGTGCTGTGCCTGACCCTGTTTGGCTGTTCCCTCTTCAGGGATCCGGCGGGTCCGCTCTCTCCGACTGAATCCAATCCGCAGGAAGTTCAGACTCAGGAAGATCAGCCCGAGGAGTTGCCTGTGGAAGAGTGGCTGCTCCCCGACCCGGCGTTGGGTCTAGCCTCCCTCGCCAGCTATCAACAGGACCTGACGATCCGCTTTCAGGGAACCCGCGATGAGACGGGCTATGAGTGGACCAACGTTTATCAGAGAAGTTTCTGGAAGGAGACACCAGCCAGTTTCCTGACCCTGAAGACGAGCGAAACCGGCCTCGCATCAACCGAGACATTGATCGGTGTGGTGGACCAGGCGCATTACTCACGCCTCGAAGCGGGGACCGACTGTCAGGTGAGATGGGGCGAGTTGGCGGAGGGCGCGGACGCGGAGCAGGTCATTGAGCCAGCCAGGCTCCTGCCTCCGGTCAGCCAGGCGACCGAAGTCGGGACGGAAGCGGTGAACGGCATCCCGGCGCGGCATTATACGATGAGAGCGGAACGCTCCGGAGCGAAGGTTGCGGGCGATTTCTGGCAGGCGCAGGAAGGCGGGTACCTGGTCCGCTATGAGCTGACGATCTCCGGCGGAGAGGATATCTTCGGCGAAGGTAGGGAGGGGGAGCAGAGCTTCCGCTACGAGCTCTCCCAGGTTAATGGGCTCGGTGCGGTCGTTTATCCCGAGGGTTGTGTTGCCGTGCTGTCCGATTTCCCGGTCATGGAGGAGGCTAAAGACCGGCACCGCCTGCCGCAAGCTGTGAATTATACGGTCTCCGTCCAGGCGGAGGCGGTCAGCCAGTTTTACCAGGAAACGCTCCTGGCGCAGGGCTGGGAGTTCGTCAATGCCAACCATAAGGATCCTCAAAACCTGCTGCTGACCTTCGTCAATGAAGCCGAAAAACAGGCTGTCTCGATCCTGCTCCAACCCGACGGCGATAGCCTCTGGGTAAGCGCCATCATGACGCCCTGGCAGCCTACGCCGTTTGAGATGCCTGTTCCCTAGAACGGTACCTCCGATCCGGCAGGGGGCGGGTTCAAACAAGTGACAGTCACCTTTGCCATACCTCCTCGGAGCAAGGTTGCTGGAGATAAGGTGACTGTCACTTCTGGTTTAGCGCCGCCATACGTGGACTTGTCGGGCAAGTGACA